>Ga0070735_10000934_pt1 | contig 29442 bp, 19 predicted proteins | sample Coa_R1_FD_66443 | JGI IMG/M metagenome (GOLD analysis project Ga0070735, IMG submission 66443) | Surface soil microbial communities from Centralia Pennsylvania, which are recovering from an underground coalmine fire - Coalmine... | ecosystem: Environmental > Terrestrial > Soil > Unclassified ...
GCAAGACACCGTCACAAATCATCGCAATGATGCCTTGGTTGATTGCAACTGCCACTTCTGCCATAGCCAGATAGCCAATCGGCGCTCTTGAAGAAAGCAAAATAGTGCCTTTCGGAAGCAGGCCCGAACTGATTTCTCCTAACCCTCTCTCAGTAATTCGACGATCTGTTTTAAGAATGATTGGACAATCCAAAGAAGACATGTCTTTGGGTGTAGCGAAGGGAATCGTTCCCTCCCAGAATCGGGGTTCATCCGTCCTTGGCGTCGAGCCGCCCACAACCGTAACCACATCTCCGATAGCCCTTACCGTCCACCCCTTCGGAATTTTGCCGAGGGGGGAATCCTGGTAGGAATTGGGGAAGAGGGCGGCTGTTTCGGCGTCCATGCCGAAGGGCTGGCGGCCTTCGGCTTTGGCGCGGACGGGGTCTAAGTCCACGAACCAGGACTTGAAGATGGCTCGGGCCATCGCCTCCAGCGTCTCGTTCATCCGCCGATTCAACTCAATCTTGTCGTCGAAGAGTTTTAGAATCGAACCTACGATTTCTTGCGTCTGTATGGCGGGAAGGTTGAGCGGAAACTTGCGTATCACTTCTTCGTTCAGATTCGGCATTACCGCACCAACTGCATGGCTCTTGAGCCATTGAATCGAGGGTTTTGAGGACAACAGAAATGAGATGAAGGTGGGGTCGATTTCTTGCGATTGAATGCGTAGCAATATAACGCCAGTTCCGCACAGCCATCCATCTTGCTCAGAGAGCACAGGTGCAGATAGTCCGGTGGCCTGGGCACCGCGACGAGCGAACAGGATGTCGCCGACGCGTAAACGATGTCTCGACAGGCGGCTCGCCGTTTGAGGCGATACTTGCGGCAGAGCCTCCGTTCTCAGTCGGCGAGGTGCGATGGCTTCCGTAGGTATGACAGGGATACCAACTGGCACATAATCGGACACGTGAAGCTGCGAGCCGAAAGGCCCGGTCTGAATATGGAGTGCCTTTCTATCGCAGAGTTCCCCGATAGTTGTTTTTAACCAGCCCGCCAAGGTGCCTCATCAGCCTTCGAGAGAAATGATTTTGAGCGACTCTCGAATGTGCTTTTCTAGTCTCGAAGCTTCAGTGAATTGCTCTTCTAACCTCATTCTCAGTTTTCTCATCTTGATCTCGAAGGGTTCATCCTCTTCTTCAAGTTCGGATGCTCCTACATACCTCCCTGGGGTAAGAATGTAGCCATGAGCGGCGATGTGTTGAACAGTTGCGCTCTCGCAAAAACCTGCCACGTTCTCGTACTTGCCCGCTTCCTTTTCGCCGCGCCAAGCGTGATAAGTGCGACCGAGCCGAGCGATCTCTTCCCCGGAAAGTTCACGATGAGTGCGGTCCACCAATTGCCCCATCTTTCGTGCATCAAGGAAGAGCGTTTGCCGTCGCCTATCGCGGAATTTCCCATTCGATTTGTTGCGAGTGAGAAACCACAGACAAACTGGTATCGGCGTCGTATAGAAAAGCTGACCAGGCAGAGCAATCATGCAATCCACAAGATCGGCCTCGATCATTGCCTTGCGAATTTCGCCTTCGCCCGATTGGTTGGAGGACATCGAACCGTTCGCCAGGACAAACCCTGCAATCCCATTCGGCGCAAGATGAGAAATGAAGTGTTGCACCCACGCAAAGTTTGCATTGCCAACAGGAGGCACTCCGTACTTCCAGCGCGCATCTTCACGTAAACGCTCACCGCCCCAATCGCTATCGTTGAATGGCGGATTCGCAAGGATAAAGTCCGCCTTGAGGTCCTTGAACGCGTCGTTTTGGAAAGAGCCTTCGCTGTTCCAAGCGATATTCGACTCAATCCCTCGAATCGCCAAATTCATTTTGCAAAGCCGCCAAGTAGTCTGATTGGACTCTTGACCGTAGATGCTCAGGTCTGTACGCCTTCCGCCATGCGCCTCGGCAAATTTCTCGCTTTGGACGAACATTCCGCCCGAGCCACAGCATGGATCGAAGACACGCCCCTTATACGGCTCGATCATTTCAACGAGCAAATTGACAACACATCTTGCGGTGTAGAACTGCCCGCCCTTTTTGCCCTCTGCCGCCGCAAATTGTCCAAGAAAGTATTCGTACACCCGGCCCAAAATGTCCTTCGAGCGGCTTTCCTTGTCCCCCAGGCCAATTGTGCCGATCACGTCAATGAGTTCGCCTAAACGATGTTTGTCTAACGATTCGCGAGCATAGTCCTTCGGCAATACTCCCTTAAGCGAAGGGTTTTCCTTCTCGATCTGAAGCATTGCATCGTCAATCAGCTTCCCGATTGTGGATTGCTTGGCGTTTGCCTGTAGTCGTGCCCAGCGGGCGGCCTTAGGAACCCAGAAGACATTTTCTGCCGTGTACTCGTCCCGATCTTCGGGGTCGGCGTGCGGCTCTTTCTTTAATGCGTCGTATCTTTCTTGGAACGCATCCGAGATGTATTTAAGAAAAATTAGGCCAAGGACAACGTTCTTATAATCCGCTGCGTCCATATTGCCGCGCAGCTTGTCCGCCGTCTGCCAAAGCTTCTGTTCAAATCCGAGGTTCGCCCCATTGCCAGTCTTAGATTTTTCAGTGGTTTTTTTGCGGGCCATTCTTATCCGATTCAGTCTGGCATTCACAACTTGGTGAATGGCACAGACAAGTATCTGAGAGAGACGCGATGGATTATATGGGGAACTTGAGTTAGCGGGCAAGTCTGCGGTTTATCAGGCTTTCGATAAACGTGTGCGCTTCGTTCAAGCCTAGCGGCTCTTCGAGAATCTCCTGGACCAGAATAGGCCGGATTTCTTCCTTAAGTGCCTGCCCGAGTTGCCGGCGGCGCGCGAAATCTCCGAGATTTCGATTTGAGGCGATTCTTTCAAGATAAGAATCGACCTGAAACAAGTACATATCGGCCTGGCGAGAGGCACTAGACTGAACGCTTGCCGCTTCCTCGGCGGCTTTGAAAGGCTCCAAGACTGCGTCCCGGGCTTGCTCCATTTGAGCCCGGCTACTACCCACCGGCAGTCTTCCAATCGCCGATTTGACGGCTTGCCGGGCTCGTTCCTGGTCGCTTGGAAATTGGGACAAAAACACCGATTCCACTATCTTCCGCGTCTCCTCGTGGTGCTGATACTCGTTCGCGATGCTTCTACCTGCCGCGATTGCAGCAGCGCGGATTTCTCCGATTGTAGCGTCGATCCGAAGTTGTGCGACCTCCTCGGACGCAGCGCGAATCGCCCGCAATTCCCATTCCGATGGTTCAGGGTACCTCTTGGCCCAGTAGGGGAGTTGGTTCCGGGCTTCTTGGATAGCACTTTCAATTTCCTTGTTTCGTCGCCATGGCCGGAGCCCTTTGTCGACAGCGGCGCGCACCAATGGTTCGGTGACTTCTTCCGGGTCGTCTGGGATGAGACCAATCAAGGTTTGCCGGACCAACTCAGACACGCACAGACGAAAGCTTTCGGGCGCGTCCTCAGGGATATTCTCAAGCGCATAGCCAACCCAGCTATTCTCCCAGTCCCGCCGAAGCTGGAGTGCTCGGGACTCCAAACGTTGGCGGTCCCGTGCCGCTTGCGCTTGTTTCTGTTGTCTCTCGCGCTCTCGGAACCAATCTAGGCTCTCTTCCTTGGCGCGCTTAAGTTGAATCCCCCGAACCTCATTTTCGAGTCGTACAACGTCGTCGGCTGCCGCGATCGCTTCGTTTGACGGGTCCGCAAGAAGGCAAGGATGGCGAGACGGGGACAGGCCGAGATTAGTTTCGTTTACAGGTTCAACTGCTGGTCCGGTTGGCGTAGCTGGAGGGGGATCGGGCACGCCCTCCCGTCGCAATCGCTCGACTTCACCTTTAGGTATCCGCCAGTGTCCGCCGTGGGTTGCGCGAGCCGCAATCATTCCGGCTTGGCAGAGCGAGCGCACATGGCTGGGAGAAACGTGCAATTCGCTTGCTGCGCGGCCTGTACTGTAGTCTCTCGTCGGCGTGGATTCGGGTTTCATCGCAGATAAACTCCAAAAAAAGAAAAAAAGAAAAAACGTTTGAAACACGATTTTGGGCCAAATTTAACTACGTCTGTCGGTGCCTCGTTCTCGCCGACGTTGCCAAATCTCTTTTGCAAAAACCGAACGCTGTTCTGGAGGTGTCGCATGGATCATTTCGACTGCTGCGGCTGGCTCCACCGTTCCCTGGCCTTTCATGCTAAGAACGGCAGTCACCCATTGGCTTAACGTGCGCGCACCCTTTGTCGCTGGGTTGTATTGTCGTGTCCGGCGTCCGAGCCCGGCGTTTCTCAGGATGAAACCAATGGTCGTGTTGCAGCTTCGGCATGCCCAAGCGAGGTTCACAGGCTGGGTGTTTTCCTCGTGGCCATCAACGTGATGAACTTCAACGTTTCGAGTTCCCCCGCAGAAGACACAGATTCGTGGCCCGGGAGGGCGACAGCCTCGGCTATTCGCTCGGTAGCGCGCGGCACGGTCGGTAATAGCGTGCGAGGATTTCCGCCAACTCTCGCCACATCCGCCGTGCCCTAGTCGTTTCCCTCGTCGTCCTCTTCTGGGGCTACAACGTCGATGATATCGTTCAACTTATCGACAAGTTCGTCCGGGCTTTCTTCGCAGTCATCGTCCGATGCCTCGGCGAGCTCGGCGACCCTATCCAGCTTGTCCTGGAGTTCGTCATTCTCTTCCTGGAGCTCCCGAATTCGAGCAAGCAATTCTGACCGGCCGGATATTGGATTTTCCTGCATCGACTTTCGGCGAGCATTGGAGACGCGAGGTGGATTCATGAGTCGTACTTTTGGCATATTTCCTCCCTTCGGATTATTGAGAATTTGGATCTTTCGCCTATCGGCGTAGTCTTCGACACTCTCATCCTCGATTTCTTGGGCATGGTCTGGGTCGGCCAGAACATCGCGGACAAACCGAACAGCCTTATCCTTGCGACTTTCAGTCTGTGTGCGGGTGAGAGCCTTCATTTGCTCGTAGATTCAACTGAAAAGGACAAGTTGTATAGACGAATAAAATAAGGCTTGGAAAATAAGCCCTATAAACTCAGTTCTTATTACTACGCTATGGATAAACCACTACGGTAGCCGCCGCACGCTAAACAGAAGAATTAGTGCTCATCAAAATGACGGCGATAACGTAAAATACATACATGCCGACTGTTTACGAGATAGATACTGGCATAAGATTTGCGCCAGCAACGCAGTTGTCCACACTGTTTCTGTCGCCACTTCTTGAGTTCGTGACAACGGGAACTGGCTTCAGATTGTCGGATGCGAGTGCCGCGAAACAACAGAGAACAATTTCCGAATGCATTCTCCTTGTCAAAGAGCAACGAATTCAATTGGTTGTAATGCCGGAATGTTCGATGCCTCGGAGCTGCTTTCAACAACTGGATGCCGAAATCAGAAGTGGGGCTTGGCCGAACAACAGCGTAGTGATTACGGGTGTTGAACCCATCTCTATGGCAGACCTTTCTTGGTTTCTCGCTCAGTCGAACAACCCTGAAGAAACTAAGATTATCATTGCAGGAACGTCCACTTTCGCGAATATCTGCAGCGTTTGGATCAAGAACGACCAAGGTGAGGTGCGCAACTTTATACAGTTGAAGCAAAGGCCAAGTCGAGAAGAACAAGCAATTCAAGGATTGTACCAAGGGGATTTTATCCTGCTGTTTCGCACTGATCTACTGAGTTTTGGAGTACTGATTTGTATTGATTGTATTGGAATAGGATTCGATCAACTGGTTGCTGCAATGACCGCTGGAATCCCAGACGGAATGAGTAGAGATCTGAATGCCCTTTTTGTTATTCAGCACAACGATCAGCCGGAACACGCAGAATTTATCGGTTTCGCTGAGAAGCTGCTGTCAATTCGACCAAAACTACGGACAGACCAAATTAGCTCTGTCTCTTTCGTTAATTCTGCGAGTTCGCAACATGGGAGAGCCCTCCAAGAAAATTATGGAAGAAGCGCAATTTATTATTATCGTCGGGGAAATTGGCAAGGCTGTTCTGAAGACGGGCCTTTGGAATTGGTTCCGCACACATTTGCCTTCGAAAAGCGCCTAAACATCTTGGTGCGAGCTCGATTCCGGGAAGACGGGCCAAGCGTGACCAAGTTCACCTTCATCATCCCCTCGGCGGTCGGCCCCGCAAGTGGTGAACCTAAGTATCCTCTGAACGATGCAGTTTCCTTGAAGTTGAGTCATGAGGGAGCTCTGGGACCATTTGTCTCAGTTCCACCACTTAAAAAGGTACTATCAGATTGGATTTGTCCTACTCAACCGACCGCCGACGGACGGTTCAATTCTAGCAACGGTTCCTTAGCTCCACGAGTTGTCGCAAGCTACGACAGTGTGCGGCACAAGCTTGAGGCTGTAACCTCCGAGCGCGTCGAGCAACTAATCAATCTCTTGATGCTTGGGTTTCGCGAGGGTGCTCGACCTGCCCACCTAAATCCAGACAGTTGGCAGAAATTGCCTTCTGATTGGTACGCGGATCAGCATGGACAGGCTCTATTGGAGTTAGCTTCCGTCGCGACAGCGCTGCAGTTCGGAAGAGGAGTTGAGTTTCATAGCTCAGATCACACCAACTCGGGGAAGGTTGGTAACTATCTATTTACGATAATTGACGGGCACAACGACACTGGCCATGAAAGGATTGCGGAATCTTATTTCAAGTGGCTTCGGCATTCATCTTTTGGTGAAACCTTGGGGAAAACCACCTTGATTTATTTGACAAGGTCAGCAACGTACCCGAGTCTCGGCCTCCCGACTGAAGTCCCCTTTTCATTCTGTCAACCGACTATCAAAGAAATGCGCTCACTCCCTGAACCAGTCGCGCCGAGTTTGGATAGTATTCTGGAGACTTCGAATCGATTCTATTTGATTTCAGGGGCTGAATTGAGATCAGCTATGCTCCTTGCAAATGATGCGACGGAAGCCGAGAATCGTCTACGGAGACTAATTGAAATTGAACCTTGATGCCGAAAAACTGCGATCTAAACTCCGTGAAACGGGATTTCAGGGTGAGTTTCTGCCTTTGTCTTCCGATATTGGAACATTCGATGTCGCGTTGGGAACGGCCTGCTACCAGGCTTTTTTTAAAGTAGTTAGTAATGCGGACGACCTGAACGATGCTTGGACTAAAGCGCAAATTCAACTTGCCGAGTACAAGAACCGACGACGTGTAGTACCGCGGGATTTGTATTTAATCCTTCTTGTAACCGATTCGATCAACGATACCGACGAGGAATTGATCCGGGAAATTTCTTCTGATGCGATGGTGTGCCGAAAAATTGTCCGCCGTGCACCTGGCGGAAATCTGGATGGAACGTTGCAAGGACTGCCTTTTGTTGGTTTGGAACTCAGTGGCACCAAGGCAGTACCGGGCATTAAGCACATTTTGTCCGTGCTGGAATCCAAAGGGTATCCGAGTGAGGTCCTTACCACCCTCACAAGCAGGTCGGCCGTGGATAGGCTTCTGGCCTCATTGACCGTGCTACCAGTACCGTCTGTCGTTCCATTCGTCGCCAATACAGACTATTCGCTGGAGCCGAGAAGCATTTCTAGCGCTAACCGTTGCCGATTAGAATCGCTCTCGCTAAACGACTTTCGCGGACTGCGAGCCATCGATCATCTAGATCTGTCTGGCAATCTCACGATTATATTCGGTTTGAATGGGACGGGTAAAACGTCGCTCTTTGATGCGCTTGAATTCGCACTTCTCGGGGAAGTTGAAAGACTTGAATCAGAAGCCCCGGACGACCTGACGAAGCGATCTCCGTACGTTAACCTTTTTTCTGATAATGCGAAGGTTGAGCTTCAACTTACGGTTGACGGTACACCGGTTACCGTTGAGCGAACAGTATCTAGTGGTGGTGAAACAGCGCTTTTTGTCAATCATGAACCCATATTTGATGAACATGAGCTCTTAGACCAGATTGTTGGAGAACAGCAAATAAAAGTGGACATTAGGAATTTGCGCGGATTAATGCGAACGAGCAACTTCCTTTCGCAAGCCACCCTCCGCCAGTTCTTGTCAGATAGTCCTGCTGAAAGGTACTGGTCGCTATCTCACCTTTTGGGAACTCAGGATTACACGCGACTCATCGAAAAAATCTACGAGCTGCGGGAGACCTTGAATAAGAAACTCGATGAATTGGGCATTGAAATCGCAGACCTCGATAGCACGTCGAGAGAGTTAGATAGTCAGATTGAAGCCCGTCGAACTGTTCTCTCTGAATCTCCTCAAGGAAGGGACTTGGCGGCCGCGTTGAGTTCTTTATCCGAAAAGACAGTAAGTAAATTGCGTGATATTGAAAGCCCATTTGCGGAGCTGCTGGGGTCGGCTTCTGCAAATTATCGAGAGATTAAGTCAGCACTCAGTATTATCAATGAATGGCTTGGAGCTGAGCAAGAACGTGGGAGAGTCGCCCAAGATAGTTTCAAACTTGCAGCTCAAGCATTGAATCAAATTGTCGAAGGTCAGGCTCTGAGTTCCCGATTGAGCTCCGAAATCAATTCGGCAAGAAGCGAAAGTGGCACAACACAAACGGAGCTGCAACCCTATGTGACTGAAGAAGAGACACTAAGGGTGCATCTGCGAGACGTCAATTCAAGGATACAGAAACTAAGCGTGAGGAACGCCCAGCTGAGGCAGGCGTCCGACGTCGCCAAGGAACTCAGCGTAACAGAGGCTCTTGATAAAGAGCAAAGTAGAGAGCTTGATTCCGCAAACACGGAGTTGACCCAACTGCAACTTCGTCAGACACAACTGTCCAACAGCCTAGGTGAAGTCGAGCAACAGAAGGCGACTACATTCAAGCTGCTTTCGGAAGCTCGAAGGCGAGCTGGAAATCTTGCTGAGACAGAAAAAATAGTCAATTCTTGGTTGTTGGCGTCAGTCGATGCGCCCGCAGTTGAGCAACAGCTACGGTCAGTCATTGCAAGCACGGCCGAAAAAGAAAAACAGAGAATTAGCTTATTAGAGCAGAGTGGAGCCTTCACACAAGAACTAGAATCTGTGAAGGCAGAATTGCAGTCAAGATCTGCCGCACTGGAGCAGCTTCAAGACCTTTTGGTCAAATTGCAGAAACACGTAACGGGTAGCGAGTGTCCTCTGTGCGGACATGACTGGAAGGAAGCGAATGCACTTTTGATTCAAATCCAGAACAAAACCAACTGGGTGTCGCCTGAGGTAAGGAATTTAATAGCAAGACAGCAGGAATTGGCGCAGAAAATTGATCTGACGCAGAGGGCCATTTCGGCTATTAATCAACAGCTAGCTCAATCGAGGGCATTGAAGAGTGAGCTTGACAGTCGGCAGCAAGACTTGCGCACGCTGAATTCCGAAGCTCGAAACCGAGTTGACCATTTGCTGGGAGAGGAAGGATTACCCTTTACGAAGGCCTCGGAGTTGATTCTAAGTGTTCGCGCGCAAGCTGCGCAGGAGCAAGACCGCCTTACGAACCAGTCCGCTGCTCTAGATTCTCAGGTAGGGGAATTGCGCTTCGAGCTGAGTCATCAGCAAGAACTACTTACGATGGCTCAGAAAAGATTGTCGCGAATCTCAGATGTCGTGAGATCTACCAAACAGAGGTCGGCTGGACTTCGAAGTCAACTTGTGACCTTAGATGTTGGGACCGGCCCGGACTTCCTCATGACCATTGCTGATATCGACAGAAAAACACAATCGGAACTGTCTGAACTTACCCTCCAGCGTCAACAGATCGAAAAGCAAACAGTAGTTTGTCGGTCAAATCGAACAAATCTAGAGTCCAAATTGGCTGCTGTTGGACAACGCTTAGGACAAATACTAAAAGAACTCGCGCAAACCGAGGACGGCCTGGCGAAAGCGATGGCAGTAGTGAGATATGCAGGTCTCAAGCCGGACGCTACAGTAGGGAACGTAAATGAGCTTATGGCGAAATCCCAAGATCGAAATGGGAACATTGGAAAGGCGATTCAGCAAATCACAGAACTTGCCAGCATCAGCGAGTGGTTGATTGCGAGAGAAGAACGGGAGACTTTGGAAGCGCAGTTGTTGCAGCTCAGGGCCAAAATCGATGGACTGGCTGACCAATTGGCACTTCACAAGAAGTGGCATGATCACCTTTCGACTTTGGCCGTCTCACTTCTCGATGCTAAGAACAAGACCGAGAACCAGCAACTCGAAAACTACGAGCCGACGATCAATCTTCTCTATCAACGGCTGAATCCTCACCCTTTGTTTGGGGCGATAAAAATCTTAATTGACGCGGCTGAGCAATCGCTCCGAATCAATTTTGAAATATCCAAGAAATCTGGCGCTACGTACGATAACCCGAGATTCAGTCCTATGAAATATTTCAGTGAAGCCCAACTGAATCTTTTGGCTCTAAGCATTTTTCTTAGTCACAGTTTCCAACAGCAATGGTCGATATTCGTTCCGCTTATGCTCGACGATCCAGTTCAGAACATGGACGACTTGAATGTTAACGGGTTCATTGATTGCCTTCGGGGGTTTGCAGAGCTAGACAAGCAATTTGTCATTTCAACGTGTGATATTAATTTTTACCGTCTCATGCTTCTAAAACTCCGCTGCCTCAATCAAGGCGGGCACAACCGATTTAGGGCGTATCGGCTCGAGGGATTCTCTCAAAGTGGGCCAGAGGTTATCCAAGATTTCCCCATTGAGTCTATCGCGAGGAATACGCCTGCCGTTGCGTGAGAGTAAGCACCCTGTACGCCAAGAAGTCATCTTGCTGTTTTGACGTAACGTTGGTGCGATTTGAGCCGGGCACGAACAGCACTTCTGAGGCGAGATTGCTGAAGCTGACGAGATTCGGGGGCTGATATAATTCCGGATAGGCATTCTGCGTAGATCTCTTGCCAACTCTTTCCTTTGGTTCTCATATATGTTGCCCGAGTCACAAGCTTCGCGCAGGGTCGTCCAGGGCCTGGCGGAAGCGCGCCCTTGAGCAGACGGATTACGCGGCGTTTGAATTCGCCAGCGTCTCTCTCGATCTCGGAAGCGAAGTCAAGACAAAGGAGATTCGCAAATCTCCGCACGGTCGTACACAGATCTTTCGAAGCCTCGTCACACTGACTTTTGAGCATAAGACCTTGTAACAACTGCATTAGCTTTAGAACATCTTTAGAACAAAACTCATGGTTCGAGGGTCAATATCTAGCGGTTTCCAGGCGTGAGGGCAACAGAATCAACGAGATTTATGGAGCGGGCGATGGGAATCGAACCCACGTCCGAAGCTTGGGAAGCTTCTATACTGCCATTGTACGACGCCCGCTCTGGACCTTACGCTAACAAACCTCCGCGGCCGTTGCAAGAATTCTTCCTTTGCGATTCGTGCTAGAGTGTCGCGTTGCGGAGGATGATGATTTGGCTTACAGAGACTTGCGCGAATTTATCGGGAAGCTGGAAAAAGAAGGTGAGCTGCGGCGGATTGCCGCGGAAGTTGATCCTGTCCTGGAAATCACGGAGATTACCGACCGCGTGACGCGCGCTGGTGGACCGGCGGTGCTGTTTGAGCGGCCTAAAGGTTCGCGCGTTCCTTTATTGATCAACATGCTCGGCAGCGAGCGCCGCATGAATCTTGCGCTGGAGGTTTCTCATGTGGACGAAGTGGCCGCGCGCATTCGCGGGTTCCTCGACATGCAGTCGCCCCAGGGCTTGCTCGATAAAATTAAAATGTTGCCGAAACTGGCAGAGTTGGGTTCCTTCTTTCCGAAATCCGTCAAGACTGGGCCGTGCAAGGAAATTATCCGCCGCGATAATTTTTCACTTCTGGAATTTCCAATTTTGCAGTGCTGGCCGAAAGATGCCGGACGTTTTATCACCTGGCCTCTGGTCATTACGCGCAATCCGGAAACAGGGAAGCGCAACGTCGGCGTTTACCGCATGCAAGTTTATGATGAACGCACGACCGGAATGCACTGGCAGACCCAGAAACATGGCGCCGAACATTTTCGGCGCGCGCGCGCGGCAAAACCAGATGGCCGCATCGACGTCGCGGTGGCCATCGGGTCGGACCCGATGACCTGCTTATCGGGCATTCTGCCCATCCCGCCGGATCTTGATGAATTGATGTTCGCGGGATTTTTGCGCCGCGAGCCAGTTGAATTGGTTACGTGCGAAACTTGCGATCTGGAAGTTCCGGCCAATGCCGAGATCGTCCTCGAAGGCTATGTCGACCTGGCTGAGATGCGCACGGAGGGCCCATTTGGCGATCACACCGGTTTTTATTCGCTCGAAGGCGAGTTCCCTGTGTTTCACGTAACGTGCATCACGCATCGCCGCGATCCTATTTATCTCACTACAATCGTCGGTCCGCCGCCGCAGGAAGATTTTTTCATGGGACATGCCGTGGAACGCATTTTTCTTCCGGTGATGAAAATGCAATATCCGGAAATTGTGGATGTGGCCATGCCGGCCGAAGGTGTATTCCACAATTTGATGATTGTCTCAATTCGCAAATCGTATCCCGGCCACGCCAGGAAAATCATGCACGCGATTTGGTCTCTCGGGCAGGCCATGTTCACCAAGGTAGTTGTCGTCGTGGACCACGATGTGAACGTGCAGAACTCCCGCGAAGTGGTCTGGAAATCGCTGTGCGCCATTGATCCGCAACGGGATGTGGAATTTGTGATGGGGCCGGCGGATACGCTGGACCACGCTTCGCCCCTTCAAGACTTTGGATCGAAAATGGGTATCGACGCGACGCGCAAGTGGGAAAGCGAAGGATTCCGCCGTCCGTGGCCGGATGAAATTGTGATGGACTCAGGAATAAAATTGCGTATAGATACAATTTGGAACACTTTAGGGCTGAATCGCTGACGCAAGAAAAAAGACCAAAAAAGGTGCCAGCGCAGCCCTACTAGTTCTAGTAGTTCTAGTAGCATCAAGACGCTACCCATAGTGCTTTTTGCCCTTTTCCTGTCCGCACGCTCAGGTACCTAACCCGTATTCTTCACAACAACATGAGAATCCGTTTGCTTGACACTGCTGCCCCCGGATGCGAGATTCACATGCAGGCGGGTTTTCTCGGAGGCGATACGAGACAGCCCGTGCCAAAAAGACTGTGGGCACGATGGGGCTCCGGTCGGGGTAATCAGGTCGAATGAAAAAAAAGCAGCATGCAGAACGCTGCAAACTGGAAGGCAGTGCCCAAGTCAACCGCCTGCATCAACTGGCGATGAAATGGCGAATCTGATCCAGTGCGGCCCTGGATTATGTCTACGAACGGAAATGGAATAGTTTCAATCGTTTAGTTCGGGCCGATGCTAGTTTCGGCAAGTAGCGGGGATTCCTAGAGGGGTCTCGACATGTTTGGCGGCGGACAAAAAAAAGTTCTGGTCGGGTTGGACATTGGCTCGAGTTCCATCAAAGCGGTCGAGCTGAAGAGTACCAAACAAGGGTACGAGCTAGTGAGCTTTGGCTTGGAAGCGCTGGCGCAGGACACTGTTGTCGACGGCGCCATCATGGACGCGCCGCTGGTGGCGGGAGCGATCACCAATATTTTCGAAGCTCAAAAAATTAAGACCAAAAATGTGGCGACCGCGGTTTCAGGGCACTCCGTCATCGTCAAGCGCGTCAATCTCCCCATGATGACTGAGGAGGAGTTGTACGATCGCATTCAGTCCGAAGCCAGTCAGCACATTCCATTTGACATTGCGGACGTGAACCTGGATCACCAGCTTCTGGAATCAGTCGATTCACAAATGGACGTCCTGCTGGTGGCTGTGAAGAAAGACAAGATCCTGAATCACACGAACGTGCTGGCGCAATCCGGCAAGAATTCCACGGTCGTGGACATCGACGCTTTTGCACTGCAGAACAGCTACGAAGTCAACTACGACCCTGATCCGGGGCAAACGGTTGCGCTGTTGAACATCGGCGCCAGCGTCATGAATATTAATATCGTGCGTGGCGGAATTCCCTTGTTTACTCGTGACGTCTCGGTCGGAGGGAACCAGTATACCGACGCGCTGCAGAAAGAGCTCGACCTCAGCTACGAGGATGCCGAGCGGTTGAAAAAAGGCGAGGACATTGCCGGTATTGCCGAGGAGCACCGCGGAACGATTCTGCGATCGGTCACTGACATTCTGGTCCTTGAAATTCAAAAGACATTTGACTTCTTCCGTGCCACGGCCACCGGCGAGAATATCCAGAAAATTGTGGTAGCCGGCGGAAGTTCCCGCGTGCCCGGCTTGATGGACGTGTTGCGGGAAGAATTTGCGATTCCCGTCGAGGAAATGTACCCGTTTCGTAAAATTGTGATCAATCCAGCGCGGCACAATGAAGAGCAAATCAGGGAACTGGCCCCGCGCCTGGCAATCGCCGTAGGTTTGGCGCTCAGGAGCTTTGACGAACCATGATTCGTATCAACCTGCTGGGGAGAGCACGACCGAAAGCGGTGCGTCAGGCCGTTCCGCTTGAAGCTACTTTGCAATTGGTGTTTCTCCTTGTGGCCCTGGTCTTCAGTTTTGGACTTCTCTATCTCCACTACTGGCAGATGGATAAAGAAGACAAGCAGGTGTTAGCGCACATACAGAAGCAGCGTGGCGAGAAGGCTCGCCTGGAGCAACTTAAACAGCAAGTGGACAATTTTGAAAAGCAAAAGGCCGTGCTGCAGCAAAAAATTTCGGTGATCGAGGAATTGCAGCGGAACCGCACTGGAGGCCAGCAACTTCTGGATGCTATTGCCAACACCGTTGGCCGCACGGATACGGTTTGGCTCAACTCGGTTGACCGCAAGGCCGATGTATTGTCCATCAACGGTTCTGCCGGCTCGATTGACGCGGTGGCTAATTACATCACGCAATTGAAGCGCTCCGGATATTTTCAGCAAGTGGAAATTAAGGAGTCGCACCAGGACACCAGCAACAAGGACGTGCAGCTATTCGTTTTCAGCTTGACGGCGCAATTTGCTCTGCCAGGCCCGACCGGTGCGCCCGCTACCACAACCGCTGCAGGCCCTGGTCCCAATTCAACAACTCCCGGCTCGCCTGCAGCTCCTGCCAAGCGCCCGGGGGGGAACCTTTAGGGGATATCGATGGCCATCTCGTTTCGCGAATATCCATGGTATCTCCAGGCGCTGGTCTTCTTCGCGCTCGCGCTGCTGATTATTGGAGCCGGAGAGTATGTCCCAGTGTTCCCCGTGGCCGCCATGCGCAACTCGCTGCAGGAACATCACACGCAGGAAACGGACTTGAATCAGCAAGTGGCCCAGTTGCAGGTATATGAGCGGCGCAACGCGGAATTTAAGCTGGAAATGGCTGCGCTCGAAAAGCAGCTGGATACCCTGAAAACGATTGTTCCGGAAGAAAAAGAATTAGACGAATTTATGCGGCTCATTCAAGGCGCGGCGTCGGCCTCCGGCGTCCAGATCCGCAGCCTGACCGCCAATGCGGTTGTTGCGAAGGAATACCACTACGAGCTGCCTTTCGAAATCACGGTGGACGGCCCGTATTTCAATATTGAAGACTTTTTCTCGCGGCTGAGCCGGTTGTCCAGAATTATCAATGTAGGCGACCTGACGTTCAGCGGAATCAAAGATACCAAGAGCTCGCCATATCCAATGCGCCCGGGTTCCACCGTAACGGGTAAGTGCCTGGTCACAACATTTTTTAGCAAGCCGGGGGAGGCCCCGGCCGGAAAGAATCAGCCCGCCCGTCGTTAGGCGGAATCGAGCCGACTGACTATGCGACTCGCACTACTTTCGCGAACTCTGTTGCTGCTGGCTACGCCGGCGGTTCTGGTGACCTGCGCTGCAGCGCAAGACCACCCGAACGTGCAACCATCGAAAATCAGCGATCAGTTGAACAAGCCTGTCGCGGCTGCGCAACCCGCTCCGGTGGCAGCGAAGGCACCCGCGCCTGCGCAACAAACCAACACTCCGGTTAAGGCTCCGGCAAAAGCTCCGGCTATCGAGCCAGCTAAAACGTCGGCCAAACCGGCTCCAGCGGCACCGGCTGCGGCTACTCCGGCGGCGAAGGCACCGGCTCCGGCGAAAAATCCCGCAACAACAGCGGACAAGAAGGCCGCCAAGCCGCCCGTTGAAAAGCCTGCTGAAGAAAAAGTTTCCGGAGTACGGCGCGATCCCTTCGATCCACTCTTGAATAAGCCCGCTCAGAGTACAGGCATGCCGCAGAGTCTGCCGCCTGGAAAAGCGGGACTGGTAGTTGGAACGCTGCGCGTCGATGGGATCGTGGGTGGCCCCCATGGAATGATTGCCATTGTTTCGAACCCGCAGCAACGTGTTTATTTCCTGCGGGAAGGCGACAAGCTTTATGACGGCTCGGTACAACACATCACCCTCGAGGCCGTGTCATTCCAAGAAGTTGGCAAAGACGCATTTGGCAAGCCCCTTGAACGCCAAGTGACCAAGCGACTTTATCCAAGTCCAGGAGAACAGCAATGAAGACCAAGTGGCCAGCCTTCCGGTTCGGCTGCCTGTTACTCGCGGGGAGCGTTCTAACCGCATTCCCGGCGAGCGCGCAGGTAGCGCATGAGGCAGTAACGAGCACGGCAGGGCCATCGTCGTCGATTTCAGGCGTTGAGGTTGCCCGTTCCGGACAGCGCACCACGGTGCGCATCTCTGGAAGCGGAGCGCTCCACTACCAGACGTCGCGCCTGGAGAATCCAACGCGCCTCGTCCTGGATTTTGAGGATACCAATCTGGCCGTATCCCGATATGCGGTGCGAAGCGAACACGCGCCCGTTCGCGCAGTACGCTTGGGGCAGACCAAGCCCGGCCTGTCGCGTGTTGTGATTGACCTCGCCGAATTCGTCCCCTTCAACGTTAATGAGGACGGTTCGGACCTGATGATTTCCTTTTCGTCCCCTGCCGCGGCAGTCATTCCTGCGGCACTGCGACCTGTCCAGAAGCCGGTAAAACAGACGATTTCGCCCGCTAAAGTTCCGCAGATGCCGTTGCCGGGTTGGCTCACAGGAAAAGATATCGCATTAGCGCGCCCAGCGAGCGATCTGGTTGCTCCGGAAGCGCAGAATCCTGCTCCGGACGTACAAGTGGCCCAGGCGTCTACGCCGGCAGTTCCGCCCGTGCAGGCGAAAAAATATACGGGAGATCCAATCTCCGTGAACCTGAAGGATGTTGACCTCAAGGACTTCTTCCGCCTGATTCATGAAATTAGCGGACTGAACGTTGTTCTGGACCCCGCAGTGAGGGGCACAGTGACACTTGTTCTGGATGAAGTTCCCTGGGATCAGGGCCTGGACATCGTGTTACGCAATAACGGGCTCTCACAGGAAATCGACGGCAATGTATTGCGCATCGCAACACAAGACACCCTGAAGCGCGAGGCCGACCAGCGCCGTGAGCTTGTCAAGGCCCAAACGGATGCCATCGAGACAGTTACAGCTACCCGCGTGCTGAGCTACGCCAAGGCCGACACGATGGTGAACACGATAAAGAAATTTCTTACTCCTCGTGGCGACGTCTATGCCGATACCCGTTCGAACACCCTGATCGTGAGGGATATCCCTTCTTCCATTCCGAAGATCGATAACCTGTTGCGGCAACTGGACCGGAAATCGCAGCAGGTGGAAATAGACGCCCGAGTCGTGCAGGCTTCCCGCTCCTTTGCGCGGGATATCGGCACACTGTTCGCGTTCTCGACGGCGTCAGGCAACAATGTGTTTGGCGGAAACTCAGCCGTAGGAACGAGCCCGCTTTCTCGAACTGTAACCCCGCCGTTTAGTTCGCCTGCGCTTGTAACTGGCAACACGGCGCTCGCGCCCGGAACCCCCACTTCTGTTCAAATGCCTTTGGTGACAAACCTTGCGGCTGGCACCGCTACCAGCGGAATGAGTTATCTGTTCTCGAGTCCTAACTTCGCCCTCGACTTTCAGTTGTCCCTGATGGAGAGCAGAGGCGTCGGCAAGGTGCTTTCAGAGCCCAGGGGCGTCACGCAGAACAACGAAAAACTGACCGTAAAACAAGGTCAGCAGATTCCAATCCAGACGACGGTTAACAACACTGTTTCAGTGCAGATGATGGACGCCGTGCTGCGATTGGAAGTCACGCCACAGATCACTGCTGAAGGGACCGTATTCCTTGACGTAACGGTCGAAAACACGCAGATCGATAACGGTATCGCCCGCATCAACGGAACACCGGCGCTGGATACTCAGTCGACCCAGACCAAGGTATTGATCAATGATGGCGGCACGATCGTTATCGGCGGTGTGGTGGTCAGCAATCAGACAACAAACGTTGACCAGGTGCCTCTGTTGGGCAGTATGCCGCTAATCGGCAATTTGTTCAAACGAACATCAATCAACGTAACGTCTCAGGAATTGCTCTTCTTCGTGACACCACGGATTTTGCCGAGCTAGTTTCTGGGAGTAAGGACACAGTTTGACCCGGGAGGAGACTACGGTCTCCTCCTTTCTTTATTTTGAAAGCAGTTCTATGGAAAAAACGATTGCCGGCCGGTTAAAGCGGGTTCGCGCTGTCCTGGAAACCGAGGGTGCGGACGCTTTACTGGAGACGTATGCTCCGAATATTTATTACCTCAGCGGTTTTACCGGCGATGCCGGCATGCTGCTGGTGCAACCAGCATCCGTGACGCTCTTCACGGACGGCAGATTCACCATTCAGGCTAAGCAGGAGGCTCCGGGCGTTCGAACGCACATACACCGGGGCGGTCCGCTTGTTGGCTCGATTGGCGCCTATCTGCGGAAAAAGCATCGTATGCGCGTGGCCATCTCCGCGGCGCGGCTCAGCCTCGCAAATTGGACGATCCTCAAGAAGGCTTCCGGGAAGGGCGTCCGTTGGGTGGCTTCGGACGGTATTGTGGACCGCCTCCGCGCCGTCAAGGATGCGGCCGAAATTGACCGAATTCGCGACGCAGCACGAGTCGGATCGGAAGTCATGGAGGAAACAATACGCCTGGTGCGGCCCGGCGTGACTGAACTCGATCTTGCCGCGGAGATTGGTTATAGAATGCGGCGCAAAGGCGCTTCCGGGGAATCTTTCGAAGCAATCGTGGCCGCTGGGCCCCGTTCAGCATTGCCGCATGCGCGTCCTACGTCCCGCCAAATCGGGAGAAATGAGTTGGTCGTGCTGGACCTGGGTGCTATACTGCGCCGCTATTGTAGCGACCTTACACGTACGGTGTACGTGGGGAGGGCGCCGGCACGGATCCGGCATTGGTATCAGGCCGTGCTGGAGGCGCAGAGCGCCGCACGAGCCGCTGTGAGGGCTGGCGTCAGCACCGAAGAGGTGGATGCCGCCGCCAGGGGCCTTCTCCAACGCAAGAATTTGGCGCGCTACTTTGTCCATAGCACCGGCCATGGGATTGGGTTGGAAATACATGAGGAACCCAGGCTGGCTCGGGGTCAAAAAGGGCTGCTGGAGCCGGGAAACGTGATTACGATCGAACCTGGCGTGTATGTCGAAGGCGTCGGGGGCATCCGGATCGAAGATGATATTCTAGTGACGCTGCGCGGGGCCGAAGTTCTGACCACCGCTCCTCGCGAATTCCTCGAAATCTGAACAATTATGAAGGGATCAAAAAAACAAAACCAGGGCACCGAGATATCTGTTCCAGGAATAGACCTGGGACAACTGGAACGATTGCTTTCGTTCATGTCAGAACATGGGCTGGAGGAGTTCGAATACGCTCATGGCGACTTGCGCATTCGTCTCAAGAAGGCAGTCGCGCCAACGGCGTCATCTTCGAGCCGTGCGCTGCCCGCAGGTCCGGAAATGGGCGTGCCGGCTATGCCGACTCGTGTGGAAACCATGCGTGCGGAATCGGCGGCTGTTGTTGCTGAGCCTGTTGCTCCACCGCCTCCTGCTGCACCAGCTGACGACCTGCACGTCATTAAGTCACCTATCGTAGGGACATTCTACGCGGCCCCTAATCCTGAGTCAGGACCCTTTGTAAAGGTTGGCGACACAGTTCAGGCGGGGCAAACCGTGTGTATTATCGAAGCTATGAAGTTGATGAATGAAATTGAAGCGGATATCAGCGGGGAAGTGGCGCGCATCATGGTTGAAAACGGGCAGCCGGTGGAATATGGGGAACCGTTGTTCGCGCTGCGCCCCACGAGCAACAAGAAATAGCATAATCGTCCGCGGGGAATCACCGGCCTCAAATGTTTCGAAAAATCCTCATCGCCAATCGTGGTGAAATCGCCTTGCGCGTGATCGACGCGTGCAAGGAACTGGGAATTGCCACCGTCGCTGTCTACTCTGAAGCGGACAGGAATTCTCTGCACGTGCGTTTTGCCGACGAAGCCGTGTGCATTGGCCCGCCGCGGTCGAGCGAAAGTTACCTCAACATCCCGCAAGTCATCAGCGCAGCGGAAATTACCAACGTCGACGCGATACATCCGGGCTACGGTTTTCTCTCCGAGAACGCCAATTTTGCGGAAGTGTGCGAGGCATCGCACATTACATTTATCGGGCCCTCGCCGGAATTGCTGCGCATGATGGGCGAAAAGGATCAGGCGCGGCGTGAAATGGCCACGGCGGGAGTGCCGGTTGTTCCCGGCTCGCTGGGCATTGTTCCGGATGAAGCCGCGGCGCTCGCGGAAGCGGCGCGAATCAAGTATCCCGTCATCGTAAAAGCTTCGGCCGGCGGTGGTGGACGCGGGATGCGCGTGGTCCGCAATGAGGAAGAGCTCCCGGCGGCGTTTGGCACCGCTCGAAATGAAGCGCAGCAGGCCTTTGGCACTCCTGATGTTTACCTGGAGAAATTCATCGAGCGGCCGCGGCATATTGAATTTCAGGTCTTAGGGGACAAGCATGGCCGCGTGATACACCTTGGCGAGCGCGAGTGCAGCATTCAGCGCAGGCATCAGAAATTGATTGAGGAATCTCCGTCTCCCGCGTTGGACGACAAGAAGCGCGCCGAGTTGGGGACGCGCGTAACTACGGCGCTTGAACAAATGGGTTATAGCAGTGCCGGAACGGTGGAGTTCCTGATGGACGAAGATGGGTCCATCTATTTCATCGAGATGAACGCGCGAATCCAGGTGGAGCATCCGGTCACGGAAATGGTTACGGGCGTGGACCTGGTGAAATCGCAGATACGCCTGGCAGCCGGCGAAAGACTTGCCGATGTTGTGGGAAATCCCGTTACCCGGGGGCATGCCATCGAGTGCCGCGTCAATGCTGAGGACCCGGAAACATTTGTGCCTTCGCCCGGGCGCATCACGGTATTTCGCGTTCCCGGCGGACCAGGAATTCGTGTTGACACTGCCGCCTATGCCGACGCCATCATTCCGCCTTACTATGATTCGCTGATCGCAAAGTTGATTGCTTTCGGCGACACACGCGCAGAATCGATAGCCAGAATGCGCCGCGCGCTGGAAATGTTTGTCGTCGAAGGCATCAAAACATCCATCCCGCTGCATCGAAAAATACTGGCCGATGCGGATTTTGCGGCGGGCCGGCTCGATACCCACTTCCTTGACCGATTCGCTACAGTCCTGGCCGGATAATGCCAATCTTTCCAAGCCTTTATGCCATACTCGATCCCAGTTTGCTCACCATATCGGAGCTGATTTTGGCCGAAACGCTGGCGGAATCCGGGGTTGAGCTCATTCAATACCGCAATAAGAGTGCTCCTTCCCGCGAATTATTTGAAATTTCCAAGAGGCTTTCCGGCGGATTGGCAAAGCGTGGCGTGCGTTTCATAGTGAATGACCGGCTGGACATTGCGCTGCTTTCCCGGGCGGGCGGCGTGCACGTCGGGCAGGATGACTTGGGAGTTGAAGAAGCACGCTCCATTTGCGGTGCGGGATGCTGGGTCGGAATTTCTACGCATACGCTAGAGCAAGTGGCCGTCGCGGATCGCACGTCCGCGGACTACGTCGCCTTCGGACCTATTTTCCCCACGACGACGAAGCAAAATCCCGACGCGGTGGTGGGAACGGAACTCTTGCGCCGCGCCCGCCAAATTACGCAAAAGCCGCTCGTTGCCATCGGCGGAATTACTCTTGAACGCGCGGCCGAAGTCTATGGCGCGGGCGCCGACTCACTGGCGGTCGTGCGCGATTTGATTTGCGCGCCAAATCCAGGCGAGCGCGCCCGGCAATACCTGGCAGTGGCGGCCTCGGCAAAGTAGCGAGCCAAGTAGTAGCACAGGCTTCAGTCTGTGTGGTTTTGATTTGAGTTTTGCGCGCGGGAAAGACACAAGTCAACACCACACAGACTGAAGTCTGTGCTACGAAAAAGGAGCGGCGCAATGTCCGATCCGAAAACTCTTGAAGTCAACGAAGTCATGACGGAGACAGAGTCATCGGGATTTGTGCGCGGCCTGGGTTTGTTCGATTCGACCATGATTGTGGTTGGGTCGATGATTGGTTCGGGAATTTTCATCGTCTCCGCGGATATTGCGCGTCATACGGGATCGACAGGCGGTCTGCTCGCGGCCTGGGTCATCAGCGGTCTGCTTACGGTTGCCGCCGCGCTTTCTTATGGCGAATTAGCGGCGATGATGCCCAAGGCCGGCGGGCAATATATTTATCTGCGCGAAGCGTATTCTCCGCTGTGGGGTTTTCTCTATGGCTGGACGCTGTTTCTGGTTATACAGACAGGGACCATTGCGGCGGTGGCAGTAGGTTTTGCGCGCTACCTCGGTGTTGTGTGGCCCGCAATTTCGCCGAGCACGTGGATCGTTCCTCCAATCAAGCTCTCCGAAAAATATGCGATCAGTCTTTCCGTGCAGCAACTGGTGGCGCTGCTTTTGATTCTTTTTCTGACGCTGCTCAACACGCGCGGGTTGAAACTCGGGAAGCTGATTCAGAATGTCTTCACGTCGGCAAAAACTCTTGGGCTTGCCGCATTGATCCTGGCAGGCGTGTTCGTGGGGCGTAATACCGCGGCTATACAAGCCAATTTCAGTAACATTTGGACGACTCATGATCCGCAAGTAATCGAGCCGGGAGTGGACTGGCTGAAATCCTTTATCCCCTCGGTGACGGCGGCAGCGGGAGCGTTTGGGCTGCTGATCGCGTTCGGCGTATCACAAGTAGGGTCGCTCTTTTCCGCGGACGCCTGGAACAACATCACCTTTACCGCGGGAGAAGTGAAAAATCCGCGGCGCGACATTCCGATTTCGCTCGCTGCCGGCACGGCAATTGTCATCACGCTTTATTTTTTGGCGAACATTGCCTATCTGTCGACCCTGACTCTCCATCAGATTCAAAACGCACCCGATGACCGAGTCGCCACAGCCACGCTGGCCGTCATTTTTGGCCCGAGCGGAGCAACATTGATGGCGCTGGCGATTATGATTTCTACGTTCGGTTGCGCGAACGGCCTGATTCTCGCCGGTGCGCGCGTTTACTATGCAATGGCCAAGGATGATTTGTTTTTCCGCAGCATCGGTCGCCTCAACGAGAATCACGTGCCCGCGATGGGCCTCGTGCTGCAGGGAATCTGGGCGGCCTTTCTAGTTTTGCTGCGCACGCGTCTGGTTGACTTCGCCGGCGCCGTTACGTACGGCAATCTTTACGGCGTTCTGCTGGACTACGTCATCTTCGCGGCGCTGATGTTTTACGTTCTAACGATTGGCGGCGTGCTTGTTTTGCGGCGCAAGCGCCCGAACGCCAAGCGTCCCTATCGCGCGTGGGGCTATCCCGTCGTGCCGGTGCTGTACATGATTACGGCTACGCTTATCATGCTGATCCTGATTTTGTACCAGACACAGGACACCTGGCCGGGGCTGGTGATCGTGATTCTTGGCGTTCCCGTGTATCTTTTCTGGTCTCGCCGGTCAAGTGCAAGCGCGTGATGGCGGCCATAAGAAAATATAGTGGCTGGATCGCTTCTAAATAATGCTGGTGTCGAGTAACCTGAACCGCTCGACATATCGACAAAGGGGAGTATGGCAAATCAATTATTCCTGACGAAGTCGCATGCCGTCTTGCTTGAAGAGCTTCGCGGAGAAAATCGGCTGCACCGCGTGCTTGGACCCGTTCAATTGGCGGCTCTGGGCGTGGGAGCGATCATTGGCACTGGAATTTTCGTGCTGACGGGCGTTGCGGCGCACGATCGCACGGGACCCGCGCTGATGCTGTCGTTCGTTGTGGCGGGAATCACGTGTGTTTTCGCGGCTCTGTGCTATGCGGAATTTGCGTCGATGGTGCCGGTGGCGGGATCGGCCTACACCTACGCATATGCCACGCTTGGTGAACTCTTCGCCTGGATTATCGGATGGGATCTGATTCTTGAGTACGCGGTAGCCTCCGCCACTGTTGCGCACGGCTGGTCCCACTACTTTCAGGATTTTCTTTCTATTTTTCACGTCGGATTGCCGAGCGTCTTCACGAACGCGCCCTTCGATTATCTGCCGGCCACGGGTCGGCTCACGTTGACTGGCACATGGTTCGACCTGCCTGCAATCGTCATTGCACTGCTGGTTACAATTGTTCTGGTGAAGGGAATTCGCGAAAGCGCCAGCCTGAATGCCGGGATCGTGATCTTGAAAATTGCAATCGTATTTTTCGTTATCGTCGTTGGCGCCCGGTATGTGATTCCGGCCAACTGGCATCCCTTCGCACCGTACGGGTATACAGGATTTAGTTTTTTTGGGCATACCATTATGGGCCAAGCAGGGAAGGGCGGCGAACCGCTGGGAATGCTGGCCGGAGCCGCGTATGTTTTCTTCGCTTATATTGGTTTCGATTCGGTCTCCACGCATGCTGAGGAAGCCCGCAATCCTTCGCGCGATGTGCCGATTGGAATTTTGACGTCGCTTGTGCTCTGCACAATCCTCTATATCGCCGTAGCTGCCGTGCTCACCGGGATGGTCCCATACTACAAGATCAATATCGATGCTCCCGTCTCGGACGCATTCCGGCAAGTGGGTCTTCCATGGGCACAGTTTTTGATTTCGGTCGGCGCCATCGCGGGAATTACCTCGGTGCTTCTGGTAATGATGTTGAGCCAGCCGAGAATTTTCCTGGCCATGGCGCGCGATGGTCTGTTGCCGCCGAAATTTTTCGCCGCGGTGCATGAGCGTTTTAGAACGCCATGGAAGTCCACGATCCTGACCGGTGTTTGCGTTGCCACAATGGGCGCATTTCTGCCCTTACGGATTCTGGCTGAGCTCGTAAACATCGGCACGTTGCTGGCATTCGTGATCGTCTGCGCAGCGGTTCTGATCATGCGGCGCACTCATCCCAACGTGCCGCGGCCGTTTCGCGCGCCGTTTGGGATGGTCGTGCCGATCATGGGAATCCTGAGCTGCCTGCTGCTGATGTTTTCTCTTCCGGCGGAAAACTGGGTGCGCCTGTTCGTCTGGCTGGCGATCGGCATGGTGATTTACTTCAGCTACGGCCGTCATCACAGCCGCCTGCGAAATCACCGAACGAAAGTTTAAGCGCAGCAGTAGCACAGGCTTCAGCCTGTGTGGGTTTGACTTGTCTTGCGTCCCGTAGATGTACGCATACATTCAAGAGGCTGCGAAAAGCCGAGTGACTATCCCGGGAGTGCCAATCTCCCGATTCGCGGGTTTTTACAAACGCCAATCGGGAGATTGGCGTTCCCCGGATCTCAACGAGCGCAGTGGGGGCTTTTTCGGGTTCATGCCTCCGTGTCGCGGTTTTAATGACGGGACTGCAAAGACCACACAGGCTGACGCCTGTGCTACTTAAGTCTGCGCTGCTTACCAGACTCGTTCGGCGTAGTGATAAGATGCTGAGCTGCCGGATTTGGGGGAATTTCCGGCGAGCGCTTGTCACCTGACGAATGGATTCCACTCCTTCAAATCGCTTTCAATCTTTGTGGCAGCGGATGAATTCTTGGGACATTGCTGCTCTGCTCATTCTGGTTGCATACGCAGCTTTGTGGGGATTGCGCGAATTCTTTCCACGAACATTTCAAAGCACCTTCTTTGATTTCCTGGCTATTCTCGCTCTTGGATACGTTATTGTTCGCGGATTTCTGTGGGCGCGGTCACGCCTGCTCTGGAGTCTGCGCAACCGGCTGGTGACGGCATATATTTTCATCGCTGTGGTCCCGGTGCTACTGCTGCTTACGATGGCCGGACTTGGCGCATACTTGCTCTATTGGCAACTCGGGTCTTACGTTCTTTACACTGACATGCAGGAGCGAATCGAAAGACTGTCGGAAGTAGCGGGCACCATGGCCACCGCTTATGCCCTTGAAGCGGCATCGGGGCATCAGGCCGCTGCTCTCGCCTTGCCCGAAGATCAACCTACGTATCTGAGGGCTGCCATGGAGGAGTTGCCGGGATTGAAGATTGAAACCGGCACCGGTGTGAAACTTCTGCGCGATGCCGCCGGACCGTCCGCGAAGAATTTTTCAGGGCTGGTCCTACGGGGTAAAGTTCTGAACTTGCGGGCCGTGGTTGTTCGCACAACTCCCACTGGACCTCTAATCGTCTCCGCCTCCGTGCCGGTGACACCGGAATTTATGGAAACGCTTGTGCCGGAGCTTGGCCCCATCCAGTTTGAAGTATTGCGGCCTACAAAGGGAAACCCGGAGGAAAGTTCGGTCGTCTTCAACCGACAGGCATATTCGCGCGTGCAGCGAATTGCAACGCTGAACCGGCCCATTCCGCCTGCGGTGAACCCTTTCGATAAACTTATTACCGGCCTTGTAAGCCTGGAAATACTAGACCCGGATGTGCAAGAGTCCAACGCGGAGCCTTCCCGGCTGTTCGCGTCATTCAGCACACGGCCTTCGCTGCTGAACCGCAGGCTCTTCAGTCCTCTGGGCCAACTTGGCGGAGTTGCGGCGACCGCGCTGCTGGTTGTAGGCGCTATTTTTCTGGTCATCGAATTCGTATCGTTGATCACGGGCATCGTACTGACGCGCACAATTACGACCGCGGTCGATGATCTCTACAGCGCCACGCAACACGCGCAGGCCGGCGACCTTTCTTTTCGAGTTCGCGTGCCGCATCGCGATCAACTTGCCGCGCTCGGCGATTCGTTCAACTCGATGATGCAATCCGTAGCCACGTTAATTGAAGAGCAGCGCCAGCGCCAGCGACTTGAAAACGAGCTCTCTATCGCTCACGAAGTGCAGCAGCAATTGTTCCCACACTCGTTGCCAAAATTGCCGGGCATTGAGCTCGAAGCTGTCTGCCGGGCGGCGAGGGTGGTCAGCGGCGACTATTACGATTTCATACGAATCTCGCCGACGCACCTGGGGATCGCGCTAGCGGATATCAGCGGGAAGGGCATCTCGGCCGCGCTGTTGATGGCCAGCCTGCAGGCGGCTTTGCGCAGCGATGTGCTGCGATACCGGGAAGGGCAGCCTGGTTACAGTCCGTCAGAAATTAATAGTGCGGAGATTGTTTCGCACCTGAACCGGCACTTGTTTCGCAATACTTCCGACGAACGCTATGCCACTGTTTTCTTTGGTGTGTACGATACCGCGACGCGGCGTCTGACCTATACGAATGCGGGACACTTGCCTCCCGTCTATATTTCCGGCGACCGCGTGGAGCGCCTGGAAATTGGCGGCATGGTCGTGGGCCTGTTTAGTGATGTGTCGTTCGCGCAGGGCACGATCGAAATCGAGCCGGGGAGCTTGTTGATTGCCTATAGTGACGGTTTAATTGAGCCTGAAAATGTGTACGGCGAAGAGTTTGGAACCGAGCGGATGATTGAATTGGCCCAACAGAATCAGGACAAGTCGCCGCAGGAAATTGTTGCGACGCTGATGAGCGCCGCGGAAGAATGGTCGGGCTCCCCCGAGCAGGCCGATGATATGACGGTGGTAGTCGGGCGTTTTCCGGCCACGCAGGAACCCAAAGCATGAAAGTCTTGACTGCGGCGCAAATGCGCGAGGCTGACCGGCTGACAACCGAGCGGTACGGCATTCCTAGTCTGCAATTGATGGAGAATGCAGGCATCGCGATTACTGAATTCCTGCGCGAGAAGTTTCCCAATCTCGCGCAGCGAAAGATTGCCGTGCTGTGCGGAAAAGGAAATAACGGCGGCGACGGCCTGGTGGTAGCGCGGCTGCTAAAAGAATCTGGTTGCTCACCGGAAGTAGTGCTCTTTGCCAATCCCGGCGCCGTAGAAGGCGATGCGGCCATCAACCTGAAGCGTTGGCAGCAAGGGTTGGGCGAGACGCACGTGGTGACCAGCGCACCGGAGTGGGAGTCTGTTCGCGCCGATCTTGAAAAGGCGGATTTGATTGTGGATGCGCTGCTGGGGACGGGGCTGCGCGGCCCTGTGGAAGGCTTGCTCGGTTCTGTGATTGCGGATGTGAATGCTGCGCGAAGTATGAGTGGCGCCAGGACTACTGTAGTCTCGGTGGACATGCCGTCTGGCTTGTCCTCCGATGCTGAGGATTTTGGAGGTCCCGTGGTCGCCGCCGACGTCACAGTGACTTTGACTGCTCCGAAACTGGGTCAGATGGTTTCGCCGAGGGCGGCCAGTTGCGGGACGCTCGTGGTTCGCAACATCGGAACGCCGCCCGAACTGCTCGAATCCGACCCTCATTTGAAGATGCATTGGCTGGAGCCCGGTGAATTTCGCAGCCTGCCGCTGGCGCGCGATCCTGACTCGCATAAAGGTTCCTACGGACATGCGCTGATCGTCGCCGGGTCGGTAGGGAAGTCAGGGGCTGCGGTCTTGGCAGGGCGAGGGACTCTACGTTCCGGTGCGGGCCTGGTGACAGTGGCCACGCCGGTCGACGTGCTTCCCACAGTGTCTGCTGGTGCACCGGAAATGATGACAGCCCCGCTTGCCGCGACCGACGCCGGAACCGCCAGCCTTCGCAATCTTGATTACGCCCGATTCGCGGAAATCGCGCGCGGTAAATCGGTCATGGCCATTGGGCCGGGGCTTTCGACGCACAATGAAACGCAGCAGTTCATTCGCAAGGTCGTCGAGGACACCGAACTCCCAATCATATTGGACGCGGACGGGCTCAACGCTTATGCGGGTATGGCCGATCATCTGAACCAGCGCAAAGCGCCGATGTTGGCGCTGACTCCCCATCCCGGTGAAATGGCTCGCCTGCTGGGCATCACAACCAAGGATGTGCAGGCACGGCGGCTCGATGTCGCGCTGGAAGCCGCAGGACGATGGCGCGCGCACGTGATTCTCAAAGGTTTTCACACGATCCTGGCCACGCCCTCCGGAAATGCCTACTTCAACACGACGGGAAATCCAGGAATGGCGACCGGAGGAACGGGCGACGCGCTCACGGGCATCCTCGCAGGTCTTACAGCGCAATTTGGCACGGGCGACTGGCCACATGTTCTCGGACTTGGAGTCTATTTGCATGGATTGGCGGGCGACGTAGCGGCGTCACGCGTTGGACAGGCGCCTATGATCGCGACGGATTTAATTGAAACGATTCCAGAGGCGTATTGCAGTGTTCTTGCGGAGCGGGAACGTGGCCGATAGCGAAAAGAGCCCGGGCTCCACTTGGAGCCTGGCGAAAAAAGACGCGGGCTCGACTTGGACCCAGGCGG
>Ga0070735_10000935_pt1 | contig 29440 bp, 28 predicted proteins | sample Coa_R1_FD_66443 | JGI IMG/M metagenome (GOLD analysis project Ga0070735, IMG submission 66443) | Surface soil microbial communities from Centralia Pennsylvania, which are recovering from an underground coalmine fire - Coalmine... | ecosystem: Environmental > Terrestrial > Soil > Unclassified ...
CCCCTGTAATTGTATTTGCCGCACTGAGGTTGTACCATCGATCAGGAACGCTTTTATCGGGAGGTCGTATGTCAGATCGAGACGGAAATAGTTTCGTGTGGTTTCTTGCGGGATTGGGATTAGGCGCACTCGCCGGAGTTCTGTATGCACCGCGTTCGGGCAGTGAGACCCGCGAACAGATTCGCGCCCGGGCCGAGGAAGGCCGCGAATACATGAAGAATCGCGCTCGCGAAGCCAAGGAACAGGCCTCACAATGGGCCGACAAAGGCCGCGAAGTGGTCACTCAGCAAAAAGAGCAGTTCCGCGCAGCGTATGAAGCGGGACGCCAGGCGTACCACGAGGCAACGTCAGAGACCGGAACTGCAAAGAATCTCTGAGGACGTGATTCTCTGAGTTTCATCGCGCCGGCTACTTCTTTGCGCGAGTACGACCCGAACTTGCGGGGGAATTGTTATGGACGACAAATTGACGGTGTTTATCGCACTCACTGGTGTCGCGGTCCTGTTGCAGGCAGGCGTCCTTCTTGCCATGTACCTCGCAATGCGCAAGACGACCTCTGACCTGCAGGCGCTCGCCGCGGAAGTCCGGACAAAAGTCATGCCAGCGATCGATCAGGCGCAGCAGGTCATCGCGGATATGCGTCCAAAGCTTGAAGTCATTGCCGAAAATGTTCGCGACACTTCCACTACCGTAAAAGCACAAGTGCAGCGCATCGACGTCACCGTCAGCGACATGGTTGACCGCGCTCGCCTGCAAGTGATTCGCGCCGATGAACTGCTCGGCCGTACGCTCGATCGCGTCGAGCATACTTCTGAGTTCGTTCAGAAAACAGTTGTATCACCGGTTCGGCAGATTTCTGGCCTGATGCAGGGCATCACGGTAGGCTTGGAATTCCTGTTCGCCGGTCGCGGACGCAGGAATGGCGGCGGCAGCCGTGAAGACCGCCGTCCCGTCCCACAGGACGAAATGTTCATCTGATACTGCGTCGACGGGGACACACCGTTTCAAGGTTCTGAGAATTCCAGCGAAGGCGGGGCCAACCCTACTGGTTTTAATTAGGACGAGGACTTTCTTCCGTATTGCCCAGCTTACCGCGCACCAGCTACCATTCAGGCCTCTTTAGAGCCGCGCTTTGCGGCTAAGATCGCAGGAGCACAAGAATGATCCGGTCAGCTCTCGCAAGCCTCGCCATCCTCGCGGCATTGAGTGCCTCCGGTTTTGCAGGCACCTCTTACGTCATCGTGAACAACAATGCTTACACCGCAAACAGCGTCTCGGCGTACAAACTGGACATCGCGAACGGAACCTTAAGCTTCTACGGAAAGGTTGCGACCACCGGGCAAAGTCTGGGAGGGGGAATTCTCGCGGTAGGACAGGCAATCACCAGCGATGGTCACTGCCTGTTCGCGATCGACACGAGATCAAATGATATTGCGGCCTTCGCTTCGCCCTCCTACAAACTGGTGGGCAAATTTTCCAATAGCGCCCTTAGTTTCAAAGTAGAAGGCGGCACAATAGCAGTCAGTCCGAATGGCAAGTTTCTTTACGGAGCCTATACAGGGACGTTCAACATCGGAGCATGGCACGTCAATCCAGACTGTTCGCTGACCTTTATCGCAGCCTACGTTCCGTCGGTTGGTGCCGATACCTACTCTGATTTGGGAGTGAGCCCGAACGGCGGTGTGCTGGTGGTTTCGGCGCCGGATCTCGAGGCGGCCGAATCATACAAGATCGGATCGAACGGCAGTCTGACTGATCTGGGATTCGTTTCGTTCGCGAAGGTGAGTTCCTGCGGCTGCTTCCCTGCCGCTATCGATTTCACCAAGGACAGCAAAATCGTCGTCTTCGGCAACTCTTCCATTTTTCAGCCAAGTGTGTTGACAGCCAGTCTCAGCACTAGCGGCGCCCTAACGAGCCCGCAGCTATGGGATCTCCCGAACTCGCCGGGCATGGCGTTTAGCAACGCGGTATTCTTGAGCGCCCAAGCCTATGCGGGAAGCGGATTCTTGTTTGTCGGAATGGATTTCGGCGTGGTGACGGCCAACTTCACTGAGAATCCGCTCAGCATTACCACAGCAAACGCCACCACGACTGACTTAGTAGGCGGCCTCGCCAGCACCGGAGACACCCTGGTGCTGGCAGACGTGAACCTCTCAGGGGCTCTCGCCACGTTCAGGATCAACTCCGATGGTTCGCTGATGCTTTTATCGACAGTCAACGATGCAAGTGGCAACCCGACATGGCCGACAATTTATCCGAACACCAGGTGAGAATTGCCCTTCAGCACAATCGCACTTTGCACTGGTCGATGAAAGAGCCCCGCAGTTGGCCAAGCTGGCAATAAGTCGGGGAATGAATCCCGAGCGGCGCTCTCAGCGTCAAATTCGTATGCGTTATCTTGTCCGAGCCCGCGTAAAACCCGGCCGCGAAGGCGACCTGCTGAAGGCGATTCAAACCGAAACTCTCGGCCATGGCTCGGTCGCGGAGGGCGAGTACCTTCGCAACATGAGTGACGCCCGCCTCTCCCCGGATCAGACCGCCCGTTGGGTTGAAATCTGCTACTGTCCGACTCCGCTCCAGGAAGAGCGTCCTTATTGGGAACAATACTTCGACCTTACCCGGGTACAGGACGCACATGATCGCCGCAAATGCCGTGACGCGAATGGAACCGAATCCTGGGCTTGCAACGGATGCGACTGCACCGCTCGTCTGGAAGAGAAGCTGAAGAGATCGGGCAAACCCTTTCTCGAATGGTTGCAGGGCCAATTTCGGGAAAGAACGCCCTGAGCTCGCAACACCACCTCCTCTCGACCCGAACCTAAGCCGCTCTTAGTCCCTGACTCTTTCCGCCGCAAGAAGTGACAGGGCCGCTTCCAGTTCCTTCAGATCCTGTGCGACCTCGCGCAGATTGAAAACAAGTGCCCAGAAGGGGAGCATACGATCCAGAGCAAATGGAGCCGTGGCTCGCTGCTCACGCAAGCGTGCCAGATCGCTATCCAGCGCCATGATGGCGTTGTCCAACTCCGTAGCATCCGACGTTGTTTTGGATTCCCGCACGGCCTGTGCCACCGCTGAAAAATGCTCCGCCGTTTTCTCGGCGACTAAGCTGATCGAAGGCACCAGCCCTGGTGATGCCTGCGCATGAACGTACAGGGGTCGATCCTCGGCCATCGCAGTAATCCGTCGCCGAATCTGGTCGCTCAATTCCACGACCCTTTGATACGCGCCCTGGTTGAAGCGGTGAAAGGCCAACTCGCTGCGCGCTTCGTCCATCTGCTGCGTGATGCCTCGCCGCAGATCGTGCAATCGACGGTCAAGCTCGCGGATTTGCTGCTCATTATCCACTCCTTGCAAAGCCGCCGCGGTCACGGCCTGATACAGCACTCCCGCTCCATCGAGTATGTTCGCGATCTTCTGACGGAGAACCTGTCTCGCGTGAACAGGCCAAATCAACGCTCCCACAAGAAACGATATGACCGCGCCCAACAGTGTGTAGAGCACACGGAGCCATGCCATATGCCAGGGTTCGCCTTGTCCTCCAAATACCAGGATCAATGCCGCCGTGAAACCAGCAGCCGTGAATGCCGGATGTAGGGCCGTCAGATATCCGAACAGACTGCCGAGGAGGAGCAGCACCAACCCCACGCCCACCGGTCCCTTGCCCAGAATCGGAACAAGCAAAGCAGCAGCCACTGCGCCGCTCGCGGATCCGATGGTTCGATACAGTGCCGCTCGCCATGATGCTCCCAGATTGGCCTGGGTTACGACCAATGCGGCGAACACCGCCCAATAGCCCTGCGGCAAGCTCCATCCGGCATAGATTGCATAGGCGATCGTGCCGGCGAGCCCAGTCTTGATGCCCTGCTTGAGCGAGGTAGATTCGCGCGACCAAAAAGAGGGTGCAGGCGGAAATGTTGCGGCGGGCAGCGGGGGATTTGCAGATGTCATGCGCGGATTATATTCGGGCCTGATCGCGTACCTACGCGGATGCATCTCACCAAGAGCGGGAGGCTAACCAGCCAGGATCACAGTAACTTCGGTCATCAACGACCGCCAAGACTGGGCCAACTCTGCGGTAGAATCAGGCTAACAAGTCTGTTTGCTGAGAATTTATGAAACGACTGCTCATTTTTCTGTGTCTGGCAATGTGCTGCGTCTCCTTGTCCGTTCCAGCCGGAGCAAAGACGAATAACTCGGTCTACGCCCAAAGTCGCGCCCAGCGAAAGGCTCAGAGCAAGCAGCAGAAGGCTATGAAGAAATACCTGAAGAGGCAGAAAAAAGCGCAGAACAAAATGTTCAAGAACAGTCAGAAAAATACCCACTATCCGACGAGACAGTACTAAGCTCCCGACAATTCTCCGGCTGACACGCAGCAATATCGGCCGCTAGATAATCCAGCCGCCGCCCACCACAATATCCCCAGCGTAGAAGACTGCAGCCTGTCCCGGAGTGATCGCCCGCTGCGGCTGATCAAAGGTCACGAGGATCTCGTCCGCACCGCTCTTCTCGATGACGGCCGGAGCAGCCTCGTGCCGATGCCGAATCTTCACCGCCACCCGCATCGGGTTCGACAGGTCATCCACCGAAATCAGATTCACGCGGCGGGTGCGCAGCGTGCTTGAGTAAAGATGCTCGTCGCCCCCGACCACAACCTGCTTCTGCGCGCCGCTGATCTGGATGACATAAAGCGGTGATCCGGTGGCTACTCCCAGTCCCTTGCGCTGGCCCACGGTGAAGTTGTGGATGCCGCTGTGCTCCCCAATGACTTCCCCGCTCGTCGTGACCAGATCGCCCGCTGTGTCGGGAAGAGATTCGCCCTGCTCAGCGAGGTAGGCATCGATGAAACGCTTATAGTCTCCGCCGGGCACGAAGCAAATCTCCTGCGAGTCAGGCTTCTCGGCAAGCGCTAGCCCATGCTTGCGCGCCAAATCGCGGACCTCAGGTTTCTTCATCTCGCCCAGCGGAAAGAGTGTTCGGCTCAGCTGCTCCTGGGTTAGCCCAAATAAGAAGTAGGTCTGATCCTTACTGTGATCCGCAGGGCGCTTGAGCAGCCAGCGACCTCGAGCTTCATCAAAGGACACCCGAGCATAGTGCCCAGTGGCAACGCGCTCAGCCCCAATCTGCTGCGCCACAATAAGAAGCTGGTCAAACTTCAAGTGATTGTTGCAGAGGCTGCAGGGGATCGGAGTGCGCCCAGAGAGATACTCTTCCACAAAGGGACGCACTACGTCCCGCTCAAAACGTTCCTCGTGGTTAACCACGTAATAGGGGATGCCGATCTGCTGCGCGACCCGGCGTGCGTCGTATACGTCATCGAGCGAGCAGCAGCGTCCCTGCACGGACTCAGGCATACCCTCTCGCCCAGCTAGCCGTCGCTGGTTCCAGAGTTGCATGGTAAGGCCGATGACATTGCGCCCCTCTGCGCGCAGTATGGCCGCGACAGTGGAAGAATCCACTCCCCCCGACATGGCTACCGCGATTGTGTCCTGCGTCAACTTCTCGCTCCTAGCTTCTACTACCCACTTTCACCTGTGGGTTGTACCTCGGCGAAATCGCCCGCAAATGCGCGACAGTTTCGGGAATCAACGCCAACGCGAAGTCAATGTCTTCTTCGGCCGTTTGCTTTCCCAGGCTAAAGCGGATGCTGGCGCGTGCCCGATCCGGCCGAAGGCCCATGGCAAGCAGCACATGAGAGGGCTCAATCGCTCCCGACGAACACGCCGCACCCGTCGACACCGCAAGGCCCCTCAAATCAAGTGCGATTACCAGCGCTTCTCCTTCGATGTGATCGAAGTAAAGGTTCGTCGTATTCGGAACGCGCGGCGCTCCGCCGCCGTTCACGCCAGCTTCCTCGACCAGCGCAAGGATGCCGTGCTCCAACCGGTCTCGCATGGCAGCGATCTTCTGAATATCGCCACTCTCCAGACTTGCCTCCGCCAACTCCGCAGCCTTGCCCAACGCGACAATGCCTGGAACATTTTCGGTACCGGCGCGGCGCGACCGCTCATGACGTCCGCCATAGAACAGCGGCTTCAGGCGAGTTCCCTTTTTCACATACAGCGCACCTACACCTTGCGGCGCATGCATTTTATGTCCGGAAATCGACAGCGCGTGGCAGCCGATACGACGAACATCTACTGACACCTTCCCTGCCGCCTGCACCGCATCGGTATGGAAGTAAACACCCGCTTCGGCTGCGATCCGTCCGATCTCTTCGACTGGCTGCAGGACTCCGGTTTCATTGTTCGCCATCATCACCGAGATCAGTCTGGTCTTCGGACGAAGCGCACGCTTCACATCCGCCGGATCGATCAAGCCGCGCCCATCCACCGGCAGAATGGCCAACTCGCATCCGATCTCCTCCAGATGCTTCGCGGCATGCAGTACGGCGTGATGTTCGACGCTCGATATGATCACGTGATCGCCGGGCGCGACGAATCCGATCAGGCCCAGATTATCACTCTCGGTCCCGCCGCTGGTGAAAACGACCTCGGAAGCGCTGCATCCCAGCAGTTTCGCCACCGACTCGCGCGCATCTTCGACTGCAGCCCGCGTCTCCTGCCCATGATGATGAATGGATGAGGCATTACCGAAATGCTCCCCAAACCAGGGACGCATAGCCTCAAACACCTCGGGCAAAATCGGGGTGGTGGCATTGTTATCGAGATAGACGCGACGCATACAGAACCCGTATCTATTCTACGCGACCGTATCGGCACGGGGCTTGCTCAGCCCGGATAGCCGAGGCGGCTCTTCCCACATACACTTGCCTATCGCGGAATTTATCGCTGGTCGATGGGAACGTAGTGATTCGGATACTCCGGCCCCAGATATTCGGCGCGGGGGCGGATCAGGCGGTTATCGTCCAGTTGCTCAATCACGTGGGCGGTCCATCCGCTAATGCGGGAAACGGCGAATATGGGCGTGAAGAGATCCACATCTATGCCCAGCGTGTGATAAGTCGACGCGGAATAGAAGTCGACATTCGCGTTCAGCTTCTTGTCGGCTTTTACGAACTCTTCGATCTTGTGAGAAATCTCAAACCATTTCCCTTGTCCGCTGGAATTGCCCAGGTCGCGGGACATGACGCGCAGGTGCGTGGCGCGCGGATCCTCCGTGTGATAGACGCGGTGTCCGAAGCCGGGAATCTTCTTCTTCTGTGCGAGCATGCCCTTGACATAATCAATGGGATCGGCGCCAGACGCGTCAATCGCTTGCAGAATGTGAAACACAGCTTCGTTGGCGCCGCCGTGCAGAGGTCCTTTCAGGGCTCCAATAGCCGACGTAACCGCCGAATGCATGTCGGACAAAGTCGCAGCGGTGACGCGGGCAGCAAAGGTTGAGGCGTTCAATTCGTGATCGGCATGAAGAATCAAGGCGATGTCCAGAGCGCGCTCTGCCGTTGCCGATGGATGCTTGCCGTTAAGCATCAGAAGAAAGTTCGCTGCATGCGACAGTGAGCGATCCGGTTCAACGACCGGATGCCCCTTGCGAATGCGGTCGTACGCGGCCACGATCATGGCTATTTGAGATGTCAGGCGAATCGCCTTATCCACATTGGCCTTGCGGTCGTTGTTTTTTTCCTGCGGATCGTAGAAGGAGAGCGCGGAGACCGCCGTACGCAAAACGTCCATGGGCAGTGCGTGCCGAGGCGCTGTACGCAGCAGATTGATGATGGAAGCGTCAAGCTTGCGCTCTTCGGCGAGGCGGTCATGCAATTCACGCAGCTCAGCCCGAGTGGGCAACTTGCCGAACCATAGCAGGTAGCAGGTTTCCTCGAAGTTCGAATGGTCGGCCAGTTCGTGGATATCGATGCCACGATACGCCAGCACTCCACCTTCGCCGTCGATGTAGCAGATCTTGGAGTTGGTAGCAACAACGCCCTCGAGCCCCTTGGGGGCGCGAGCTGAGGTCATACTAGGCATTCGATTCTCACTTTGACCGAGGATTGTGTTGCGCGACCGCGCGAGGCCACGAGATGCAACCTTTGTTTATACCTTAAAGTTTTTGAAGTTTCCAACGCGCCGGCCGCCGCCTTCACAGATTGGATGCTAATCGATGCCGCGGCTTTTGCCTGCGTTTTTGAGCAGTAGGTGAGTTTGATTGTCATGCTGAGCAAGCGTTCTTTGCACGGCGAGGATCTAGGCGAGCCGCGCAATGTGTCGCGTTTTTTGCGGCACAAGAATCGCGCGTTTGGCTCGCCTCTATCAAAATGAGCCATTACCCGTTTTTTCTCGCCTTTGCCCTATCCCTTTTGCGGAGCGTATACTTGGTAGTTCGACCTGATGTCCCCCGCTTTCTGTACCTAGCTCGCCATACTCCTGATGGAGGAAATCATCCACAAATGAAACGCTTCTGCTCGACTCTGCTTGTGTGCGCCTTCGTATTTTCCAATCTGGCCATGGCCGATGAAGGCATGTGGCTCTACAACGCGCCTCCCACGGCCAAAATTAAAGCCAAGTACGGCTTCGAACTGACACAGGGCTGGCTGGACCATGTTCGCTTGTCATCGGTGCGCTTTAACAATGGCGGCTCTGGCTCTTTTGTTTCCGCCGACGGACTGACCTTCACCAACCACCACGTTGGCGCTGCGTGTGTCCAGCAGATTTCGACCGAGGGACATGACTACATCAAGACCGGCTTTTACGCCAAGACTCAGGCGGAAGAGGTGAAGTGCCCCAGCCTCGAATTGAACCAGCTTGTCGGAATTGAAGATGTTACGGCGAAGATTAATGCCGGCGTTAAATCGGACATGTCCGCCGCGGAAACCGGGCAAGCTCAGCGGTCGGCGATGTCGCAGGTTGAGCAGGACTGCACGAAGACCACCGGCCTGCGTTGCGATGTGGTCACCTTCTATTCGGGGCAGGTTTATAACCTCTATAAGTACAAGAAATATACCGATGTGCGGCTGGTGTTCGCGCCCGAATTCGATATTGCGTTTTTTGGGGGCGATCCAGACAATTTTGAATATCCTCGCTACGATCTCGACATCACGTTTTTCCGAGTGTATGAGAACGACAAGCCGGCTCATCTCGATAACTATCTGAAGTGGTCACCAACTGGGGTCAGCGATAACGATCTCATCTTCGTTTCTGGACATCCTGGCAGTACCAGCCGGCAGCTCACGACATCGCAGCTCGACTTTTTGCGGGATGTGCAATATCCGTCAGTTCTGGACATCCTGACCAAGAGAATTGCCCTGTTGCAGAATTTCAGCAAGGAATCGGAAGAAAATGCCCGTATCGCCAAAGAAGAGATCTTTGGTTTGCAGAATTCGCAGAAGGCAGTCACGGGATACGACAAGGGCTTACTCAATAAGAACATCATGCAGACCAAGGCCGATGACGAGGCCAAACTAAAGGCCAGCTTTAAAGCGGATCCGAAAAATGCGAGCGCAGCAGATCCGTGGGACGAGATTGCGCAAGCGATGAAGCTGCAAACATCAATCTATTCCGGGATGACTTATTTAGAGCGCATGCGAGGATTCCCCCGCCTGGCGCAGATGGCACGGATTCTGGTGCGTGCCGCTGAAGAAAAGCCAAAACCGAATGATCAGCGCATGCGCGAGTTCCGCGACTCAGCCCTGACTTCCCTCGAGCAGCAGCTTTTCTCCGCTGCACCGATCTACAAGAACCTGGAAACCGTGGAGATGACGGAATCGCTCAATGAGATGCAGGATGCGTTGGGCAAAGACAACACCGACGTCGAGAAGTTCCTGCAGGGAAAAACAACAGCGGATGCCGCCAAGGACCTGATCTCGAACACGAAACTGGAGGACGTGGCTGTTCGCAAGCAGCTTTACGAGGGTGGTAGGGCGGCGGTGGAAGCCAGCACGGATCCACTGATTGTGGCCATGCGGGCGATCGATCCGGACGCGCGGACCGTACGTAAGGAGTTTGACGACAAAGTTGACTCGGTCGTGCGGCGCGACGGAACGGTCATCGCCAAAGCCCGCTTCGTACAGAGCGGCTTCGCGCAGCCTCCGGATGCTACTTTTACCCTCCGCTTGAGCTACGGAGCTGTCAAAGGATACGAGCAAGACGGAAAACACCTTCTCTTTGATACGGTGATGGGCGGGGCCTACGAACATGCAGCTACGCACGACAACAAGCCTCCCTATAACCTGCCCGAGAGCTGGGTGAATTCCAAGTCGAAGCTCGATTTGAAGACTCCCCTCAACTTCGTTTCGACGGCTGACATCATCGGGGGAAACTCCGGATCCCCGACCGTGAACAAGAAGGGTGAAGTCGTTGGAATCATCTTCGACGGAAACATCCAGTCGCTGGCATGGAATTTTGCCTTCGACGATGTTCAGGGTCGTGCCATCTCGGTAGATTCCCGCGCCATTCAAGAGGCGCTACGGAAGATCTATGGCGCGACGGCACTCGCGGATGAATTGATGGGGAAAAGGGCGGGAGGCGCCACCGCCGGGAAATAGTTGCCCTTACTGACTCTCCGGCCCGCCCACCTCGGCGGGCCTTTTTTCTTTTCTGAACGCAATTCACTCCTCATTCACAGTAGAGATCCAGCCGGAATGATATGATTTCGCCCATTTTCCAGAACGGAGAAAAAGATGGGACAACCAGTTGTGCATTTTGAGATTGGATGCCGCGATCTCGCGAAAACTTCGGATTTCTTCTCCCGACTCTTTGACTGGCAGATGCAGACGATGGGACCTGCAGCGATGGTCAACACGGGCGGGGCCGGCGGAATTCAGGGACACATGACTGTGCTCGGCCACGAGCCCCACCATTACACAATTTTTTACGTGGAAGTAGATGACATCGGAGCTTATCTTGAAAAGGCTACCGCACTCGGTGGCAAGACCCTTGTGCCGCCCGTTGAAATTCCGACAGGAACGTTTGCCTGGTTTGCCGATCCGGAAGGAAACACAATTGGCTTATGGAAGCCGAAGTAAATCTGCCCTCATGCGGGCCAGATCGATAGCGCCGTCTTGGTCAAAATCTGGTGCTGCATTTCTGGGCTGAGCGGAAGCGCGCGAAATTCGTCGAGATTCTTCTTGATATCGGGGACGCCCGGGCCAGGCCAATCTGTGCCAAAGAGCGTCTTGTTCGCGATCTCGTCGAGGCGCGGAAAATATTTCAACAGCGTCTTCGGCGGGATCCCGCTGATGTCGAGATAGACATTAGGATGGCGGCGAATCAGAAAGAATGCCGTTTGCATCCAGAGCGGGCGGCCCCCGTGGGCAAGCAGGATCTTCAGATTGGGGAAGTCGACTGCCACATCGTCGACATAAATCGGATCGCCGTATTTATTCCGTGCTCCCGGGAAGATGGAAGTTCCTGTGTGAAACATGACGGGAATGCCGTTGGCCTCGGCAGCGCGATAAATGATCTCCAGTTCCTTGGCCCCGCTCAGATAATCATTGGGGAAGAGCAACTGATGCGGCGGATGGATCTTGATCATCTTCAGTCCGAGCCGCAGAATCTGCTCGACATCGGCGAGAACGTTATCGGTGTGACGAGGATGCAGGCTGCCACAGGAGAGCAGGCGCTTCGGGTCTTCCTTCACGTAATCGGCGACAAATTGGTTCACGCCACTGGTAAACCCGATCACCTCCGGCGCGACGTAGTTGATGAGCATGGCGCGGTCGACGCCGCTGGCATCGAGGAATTTAAGGAAGGCTTTCGGAGACCGGCAGAATTCAACGATCTGATCGAAGTTTGGGCGCTTTTTCTTCATCAACTCCAGCGCGTGGGGCTTGAACATCTCCATCGGCTGGATATGAATGTGGCAGTCAGTGATCATGCGCAGTAGCAATTGCTTCAGCGCTGAATTCTATCAGCCCGCAGCCTACGCTGCCGGACAGGGTACGAACGACGACCAATCGATTCGGCGCTGAAAATCTTCGTCCGGCTCGAAAGTCGTTTTGAACGTGAAAGCGAACTGCGTTGGACCGTGCCTTTCAAGATGCGCGAGCCGTTTAGTCGCCTCATCCATGCCAGGACGATGCCCTGCTGGCACCCACCACAGCGCCGTGTAAGCGCCCGAGAACTTCTCGAACCATGCTTCCCTTTGCCGCAGAAGCTCCGCATGCGCGGTCTTGTAAACATAGTGACGAAGGGCCGGAACGTTCTCCCAAACTGACATGTTGATGAGTATCCGGTCGTCCTCAGGATAAGGCCGAAAGTAAGTCGCATTTCCCACCGGTGTTTGCAGGCGCCAAACAAAACCGGGGCTGTGATCCGCGAGCGCGTTGATCTCGTCGAGCCGTGAGACGAATCCCCCCATTATGGGGTCCTCAACCGGGGCCTTCACACGACCGATGTTGACCTGTGCGATGTGATAGAGGGGCATGCCGCTTTCTCCTGCCTGAATGGCGTCAGTTCTGATCCGCTCGGGCCGCCGCTAGCACGGCCCGCTTGGTGAATACACGAATCATCTCGCGACGATACTCTGGAGTGAGGGCAGAAGTTGTCAAAGGCTTGCAAACTTTGGCGGCCAAATCGCCGGCGGCCTCGGCCAGGGCTTCATCGATTGCGTTGCCCGCAAGTAACTCCCTCGCGCCTTTGACCAGCAGCGGTGCCGGATTTACTGCGGTGATGCCGATACGGGCGTCGGAAACATGGCCGTTCGACCGCTTCATGACGACAGCGACTCCTGCAAGCGGATAGTCGATCGATCCTCGGACGCGAAGTTTACGGTACACGCCGTTAAATCCCGCCGAAGACGCGGGCAGGAAGATCCGAGTCAGAAGCTCGTTCGGTTGAAGCTTGCGATAGTTGTCGCCAATGCCGGTATAGAAATCACTGAGCGCGATTCGGCGCGTGCCTTGCGTGCTCACGATTTCAATCTCCGCATTCAGGCAGAGCAATGCCGGAGGCGTATCGCCCGAAAATGCTGCCCAACATTTCGTTCCCCCGGGAGCGACGTGGCAGATGTCTCCGTCTTTCTTGATGCAGAAGCCGCATCCCTTGCGCCAGGTCAGCGACTGGTTGTACCACAGGCAGCGTGTGTCGAGGCAAATGTTTCCGCCGATCGTCCCCATATTGCGTAGTACGGGCGAGGCAACCGTAGCTGCAGCCTCAGTGAGAACGGGATACTGCTGACTTAGATATTCAGAACGTTCGATCGCACGAATGGTGGTCAGGGCACCAATCTCAACACCGCCATCGTTCACCGACCTGATACCGCGAAGTGCGCGTATTCCGCGGAGGTCAAGAACAAAATCGGGTTCGAACAACTTCTGGCGCATCGACGGAATCAGATCTGTCCCACCAGCTAACACGCGAATGTTTCCGGCGTGTTTTGCAAGCCCATCGAGAGCCTCATCGAGAGTTCGGGGACGGAGCAGTTTAAATTGCGGGAGACTCAATCCCCACCTCCGGCCGGAGCTTCGCGGCGGGACGGATCAAGCGCATGCCGCTCGGGACCTTTTCCTTTGAACCAGAGCGAACCGCCGTGCTCGCGGAAACGCATTGGCGCGGTCGGATCGATCCCCTCGGTCAGATTGATCGCCTTTGCGTTCTTCTTGGCACGGATCGCTGCAAGCACTCTTTCGGGCGTGAAGGGACATTCGTGCAACCGCACGCCGACGGCGTCGTAAATGGCATTGGAGATCGCCGGGATCGTGGCGGCGAGTGATCCTTCGCTGCACTCCTTTGCACCGAAAGGCCCTTCAGGATCGATGCTTTCCACAATGATCGGTTCGATTGCTGGCGACTCGACGGCCGACGGACTGCGATATTCGAGCAGTCCGGGGTTCATGAGCATGCCATCTTTCCAGACCATCTCCTCGGTAAGCGCCTGTCCCATGCCCATCCAGACGGAGCCGATAATCTGCCCTTCAACGGAGACCGGATTCAGCGCGCGGCCACAGTCATGCGCCGCCCAAACTTTGTGCACCGTGACTTCTCCCGTCTCCTCATCAACGCTGACCTCGGCAACTTGCGCGGAATATGAATAGGCGGGAGAAGGACCGACGCCCGCGCCCTTGTGCTTTCCACCGCGCGCCTCAAGCGGAGGTGCGTATGAACCGGTACCAGTGAGTGCCCCATGAAAATCAATGGCAGCGACGACAGCCTCCTCGAACGTCATCTGCTCTTTTGGACCTTCCTCTTTGCGCTTTTGCTGCAGAGACCCGCGAAGAATCTGACCTTCGACGTGTCCGCTAACGGAAGCTACGGGGCTTTGCTCCGCTGGACCCGTCGACTCCGCTCGGGGCAGGCTTCCGGGCGAGGCCGTCCCCAGATGACCGTTCTTTTTGGAGACCGTATCTTCGTGAAAACTCAGATCTTCCGGCGCGCATGCCATCTTCTTCGCCGCAGCGGCGGCAATCAGCTTCTTTACTTCTTGTGCCGCGCGCAGCGTTGCATTGCCTGCCATGAAGGTGACGCGGCTGGAGTAAGAACCGATGTCGATCGGCGTAAGGTCGGTATCGGCCGCGATTACCCGAACTCGAGACAGAGAGCATCCGAGAGTCTCAGCGGCGATCTGCGCAGTCATGGTGTCGGACCCTTGGCCTATTTCAGAAGCGCCGGTGTACACAACCACGCCGCCGTCCCGATCGATCTTAATGTTGACGGTCGAGTGCGGCATGTCAGAACGGATAATCGAGTTCGCCGCGCCACTGACGTAGTGACTGCAGGCAATACCCAAGCCGCGTCCTTTCGGAAGCTTGCCCTTGCGCTCCTTCCATCTCGAGCGCTCGACTGTCTTCTCGATGCATTCCGGAAGCCCGTAGCTCTGCACACGCAATCCGTTCACAGTTACACAAGGTGGTTGCAGCAGATTACGCTGCCGGATTTCAGCCGGATCCATACCGATTTTCGCTGCGAGTTCATCCAGTTGCGATTCGAAGGCGAAGCGGACGTTCACCGTGCCGTGTCCGCGCATCGCGCCGCACGCAGGCTTGTTGGTCAAGACGCGGTATCCGTCGTATTGAATATTCGGAATGTCGTAGAGAGCCCCGAGCAGCGCTCCGGAATAGAGAATCGTGACCACCCCGTAGGAGCAGTAGGCCCCACCGTCCTGAATGACGCGCGCTTTTACGGCAGTAATGCGGCCGTCTTTCTTCACACCGGTCTTCAAATCAACGATGGTCCGCGGCCGTCCACGATGTGCCCAGAATACTTCTTCACGGGTGTACGTAATCTTTACCGGGGCCTGGGCCTTGCGCGCGGCAACTGCAGCGATGATCTCCAGGGGGATGACCTCGCTCTTGCCGCCGAATCCTCCGCCCACTAGAGGCTTGATCACCCGAATCTGCGCCATCGGCATATCGAGGACGAGCGAGAGTTTGTGCTGCAGATAGTACGGAACCTGTGTGGAGGACCAAACCGTGAGGCGTCCTTGCTTCCCAGTGTGCGGGTCGATTTCAAACGATGCCAATGTGGAATGCGGCTCCATCGCCGCGTGCGTCACCTCGTTGGCAATGAACCTCGATTCGGAGATTTCGTCAGCTTCGTCAAAGCCTTTCTCCGGATCACCGAATACGTGGTGATAATCCTTCTCGAGATTGTGTGGCTTGTTATCGTGGATAAGGTCCGTCTCGGCCTTCATCGACTCTTCCGGATCGAAATAGGCAGGCAGCACTTCGTAGCCGACATCGATCAACTCGAGTGCCTTCTCCGCGATTGCCTCGGTGGTGGCCACAACGCACGCAACGTTATCGCCAACGTAGCGGACTCTATCGAGAGCGAGCGGATATTCATCGTGCCCCACCGGAAGAATGCCGTATGTCTTCGGAGCATCTTTGCCGATTACTACGGCGACCACCCCAGCCAGCTTTTCGGCGAGCCTTGTATCGATGCTCTTGATGCGGGCGTGCGGATACGGCGAGTGCAGAATCTTGCCGATTAGCATGCCCGGCACACTGAGGTCGTCAGTATATTTGCCAGCACCCGTAGTCTTTTCGGCAGCGTCGACCATTGCGGTCGGTTTACCGATGATAGAAAACCCGTTGTTCATGGGAGATTTCACTTTGCGGCCGCCAAGCCCTGGCGCTCCACTGCGATCGCCGATCGAATGGCCTCATACATCTGGTTGTATCCGGTGCAGCGGCATAGATTGCTGCTCAGAGCCGCGCGCACGTCGGCTTCGGATGGATCGGGATTCTCTGCCAACAGTGACTTTACCGTCATAATGAATCCGGGAGTGCAGTAGCCGCACTGCGCTCCGCCCCAGTCGCCATAAGCTTTCTGGATTGCCGCGAGACTTCCATGCTCGCTGACGCCTTCGATCGTCGTGATCTCCTGGCCTTCGCAACTTGCTGCAAGCAAGGTACAAGACATCATGGCTACACCATCGACGAGCACCGTGCACGCGCCGCAGGATGAGTCATCGCATCCGCGTTTCGAACCAGTGAGTTCCAGTTCCTGCCGCAGGACGTCGAGCAAGAGCGCACTTGGTTCGATAGCGACCTCGTGGGAGCGACCGTTGACGCGGAGTTCAATGAGTTCTTTTTTCATGAGCAGCGTTTAGCCATTAGCCGTTAGCCGTTAGCTTGCCGGTTTGACCTAAAAGCTTCCCTCAGTACTTGGGCATTTTCTCATCTATGCGCCGCGACCAGGCATCAATGCCGCCGCGCATCGACTGAACCTTTTCGAATCCTTGCTGCCGCAGCCATACCGTCACGTTCATCGAGCGCACGCCGTGATGGCACATCACCACAATATGATCTTCCGGATCGAGTTCCTGATGCGCGCGGGAGGGCACGTCTCCCATTGGCATCAGCTTTGATCCTTCTATCCGGGCGGTCTCGAACTCCCAAGGCTCTCGGACATCGAGCAAAGTAAAAGGATCGCCCGCCGCCATCTTTCCCTTCACTTCTTCGGCGCTGATTTCGTAATCCATCGCGTCAGCACTACTTCCCTGTCCACTTCGGTGGACGTTTTTCCATAAACGCGCGGATCCCTTCGTGGGCGTCTGCGGTCTTCATCAAGTCTTCGAAATAAATCTTCTCTGCCCGGGCAAGGCCTTTGTCGAAATGCATGGCGTCCCAGGCATAGGAGGCTTTCTTGGCAATTGCCAACGCCGCCGGGCTGAGTTTGTTTAGCTGATCGACAGTCTCTTCCACGATCGAAGTCAGCTGATCTACCGGAAGAACCCGCGTTGCTAGACCGATCGCCGCAGCTTCTTCCCCGCCGATCGTTCGGCCTGTCAGGATCATTTCCGCCGCTCGCTTTTGCCCAACCAGCGCGGCCAGTGCGGTACACGCGACGGGTGGATAGCAGCCCAGCTTAATCTCCGGAAATCCCCACTGGGCATTTACGCTCGTGTAGCTCAGATCGCAGATCATCGCCAACTCGGCCCCGCCGCCCAGGCAATGACCGTGCACCGACGCGATGGTGACCTTCTTCGTCGCAATTAAAGCCCTGACGACCGCGTGGAATTTCGTCAGCATCTGTTCCACTCTGTCGGGAGTGTGAGCGGCAACATCTACTCCCGCGGAAAACGACTTCCCTTCACCGCTGATAACCATTGCCGCAATATCAGATTGCTGCTCGATCTCGCCGAGGGCGCGCCCCAACTCTTCCATCATTGAGATATCGATGACGTTCAGCGGTGGATTGCGCAGAACGATGTAGGCAACCGTACCCTGAACATCAAGCGATATCCGTTCGAATCTCGTGTCTGTAGCCGCTGTGATCATTCGAGACCTAGATGTTGATCGCCGACTTTCTCACTTCGCCGATGCTCGACAGCGGATCGCGCGCACCAGCCTTCTCGGCGATCCACTTCTTCTCGTTATTGATGATCTCGAGCAAAAGCTTTTTGTCTTCCGCCGAAGGCATGTACTCCCTCATATGCTCTTCATAATCTCGATCGTCGAGAGGCTCCCCGGATTGCGCATGGAACTTCTGTCCGGCATAGCGTCCAATGGCGCGATTGAACTTGATATTCGGCGCGTACAGGCGCGGCTCGCCCGGCTTAAGTGATGAGTTGAAACGCTCGATCAGACCGGCAACTTCGTCGCGATACAAGATGCGGTTGTAGTCGTTGAGATCGTCAAGGTCCGCGGCCTTGTCATTCTTGGGCTCATCGTACCGTCCTTTGATACCCCAAACGTATGCCCAATGCGCCGACGAAGAATGATCGGTGCCAAATAGATCGTAAGAGCTCGAGATCCACTTGTTCAGATATTTTTGAATCAGCCACGCCGGGATGACACCAGCTTCGACAATGCGCCGCAGGCCATCATTCCCTGTACCCATGTGGAAGGCCTCTTCGCGCAGCATGTAAGACATGGAGCGGCCCAACGGAGCGAAGGCCGAGAACTTGAGCATCTGCAATTGGAACTTGCCGTCGCGGTCAACGAAGTCCGTGTAGGTGAAAAAATCCATCCAGTTATCGACGTCAACATTGAAGGCGCCCAGCAAACGCTTGTTTTCGAAAGCGCGACGCTCCAGCATCTTCTGCGCTTCGACTTTTCCTGAATACCCAAAGTGGTCTACCAGCAGTGCACACATCTGCCAGCCGTGCCGCATCTCTTCGATCATGACGCGGGTGATGGCGCGACGATCCCAATCCGTGGGAGCGTTATCGAGCAGGTTACGCTGCTGTTCCACGCTGGCAAACTCGGTGTCGCCCTGATAGACGATCATGTTCATCAGGGCGTCCCGCATCTGCTGCGTAGGAATCTGCCGCAGGTTTTCCCATTTACGGCGGCCTTTGTAGTGTCCGAACTCGATATCTTCGGTATCGATCGCGCCGTACAGCGTGTCGAACTTGAATGCCTCGATATCTGTCGTATTGACGCCGATCTCTTTGCGCCAATCATTGAAGAGACCGATCCAGTCACTGAATGTTCCGATTTTTGCTACTTTTCCCGGCATAACATCTCCTGAATGTCATCCTGAGGTGAGTGATGTTTGCTCGCCGAAGGATCTAGGCGTGCCGCGCGAAGCATCGCGTTCTTTTGCGATGTAGAAATCGCGCGCCTGGCACGCTTCCTAACCCATGTTTAACCAAACCGTCTTCAGTTCGGTGTAGTGCTCCATTGCGTGCGCTCCCAGTTCGCGGCCAAACCCTGAACTCTTGTAGCCGCCGAACGGAAGCGACGCGTCCATCAGGCCGTACGTATTGATCCATACCGTACCTGCCTTCAACCGGCGGGAGACGCTGTGCGCTTTCTTTACGTCGCGCGTCCAAACCGCGGCGGCGAGCCCGTACGGATTGTTGTTTGCCTGCTCAATGACTTCGTCGACGTCCTCGAAAGTGAGAACCGACAAGACGGGTCCGAAAATTTCTTCGCGGGCGATCTTCATGTCGTTCTTCACCTCGCCGAAGATTGTTGGCTCGATGAAAAACCCTTTATCGCCATTCACGGAAACTCGATTGCCACCCGCGACCAGCTTTGCACCATCCTTCTTCCCCGCTTCAATAAAGCTAAGTACAGTGTTCATCTGTTCTTGGCTGACGATCGCTCCGAGACGAGTCTTAGGATCCAGCGGATCCGCTGGCCGCATCTTCGAAGCGCGCGCCACGAGTTTCTCGGTGAACTCATCTTTGAGTTTGCTTTCGAGAAACAGCCGCGATCCCGCATTGCAGACTTCGCCTTTACCGTAAAAGATCCCGTTGATGGCGCCTTTGACGGCACTATCCACGTCTGCATCCGAGAAAACGATATTCGGAGACTTGCCGCCCAGTTCCAGGGTCACGCGCTTCAACGTGTCGGCGGCACCGCGCATAATCTCTTTGCCAACAGCGGTAGAACCGGTAAAGGCGATCTTGTCGATTCCGGGATGAGCAACGATTGCCTTGCCCGTCTCCGGGCCGCCGGTGAGAATGTTTACAACCCCGGCGGGAAATCCCGCTTCGATCACCAATTCCCCGAACTTCAGCGTCGTGAGCGGAGTCTGTTCCGCGGGCTTCAGCACCAGCGTGTTCCCGCACGCCAGTGCTGGTCCCACTTTCCATGAAGCGAGCAACAGCGGAAAATTCCAGGGAACGATCAGGCCGACGACGCCTACAGGTTCGCGAAGCGTGTAGGTGAAGGCGGTCTCAAACGTGTTGACCGTCTCACCGTGGATTTTCGTCGCCAGTCCGGCGTAGTAACGCAGAACGTCGACGACCATCGGCATATCGACGTAGCGCGATTCGAAGATCGGCTTGCCGTTGTCGACGGTTTCAAGTTCCGCGAGTTCGTCGACGTTTTTTTCGACCAGGTCAGCAAGTTTCCAGATTAGGCGTCCGCGCTCGCTGGCCGAGAGCTTGCGCCAGGCACCGTTTCGGTCTTCGAAGGCACGGCGAGCCGCCCCTACCGCGAGATCAACATCGGCAGCCGAGGCCTCCGCCACTTGAGTCAGCACCTCCCCGGTAGCAGGATTAACCGTGTCAAAGGTCTTAGAGCCGTCCACCCATTGACCATCGATCAACAACTGGCCCGGCCTGAGGTTTACTTTTGTTGCTGCTGGCATCGATCTCCTCGTCATCAAGCGACACTGTCGCGAGGCGGGCAGACGAGATCGTCCGCCCTGCACAAAGCTATTTCGCCTTGAAGACTGCTGGACGCTTCTCCACGTACGCAGCCAGGCCCTCTTTCGCGTCCTCGCTCTGGAAGAGCAGTTGCTGGTTCTCGCGCTCAACGGCCAAAGCGGACTCCATTGGAATCTCCCAGCCCGTCTGCACAGCACGCTTGATACGGCCAACCGCCTTGGCAGCCTTGTTCGGAGGACAGAACTGACGCGCGTACTCCATGATGTTTTCCATAAAGCCGTCGCGCTCGAAAACATCGTTGACGATTCCGAGTTCCTGCGCCTCTTCAAACGAGAATGTATTGCCAGTGACCATCAATTCGATGGCCTTGCTCTTGCCCACCAGACGGGACAGTCGCTGCGTACCGCCGGTGCCCGGCAGAACGCCCAGGTTCACTTCTGGAAGACCAATCTTTCCGGCATCTTTCCGCGCAATGCGAATATCGGCAGCCATGGCGATCTCGAGGCCTCCACCTACGCAGTGGCCGTTAATCGCCGCAATGACCAACTTCGGCGTGTGCTCCAGGCGCAGCAGCATTTCGTTGGCGTGCAGACAGAAGTAATATTTGAACGTTGGATCAACGCTCGACAGCATCTTGATGTTCGCGCCCGCGGAGAAGAACTTGTCGCCAGCGCCAGTTAATAGGATCACGTAGACGTCGTTATCCATGCGCGCTTTCAGGATCGCGTCGTCGAGTTGGCGATTCATTTCGTATGTGTAGGTATTGGCGGGTGGATCGTTCATCTCGATAACGGCTACGCCGCCATCGGTGCGATAGTTCACAAGCTGTTTCGTGGTTTCTGTGGTTGCTGGCTGCATCGTCGTCGCCATTGCAATGACTCCTTGATCCGTCTTTGAATTTTTTATCAGCGGCCTAAGCCGCGAATTCTGTTAGCTCTCAACAACATGGCTAAGCCTGTGCTCTAAATCCCCTTTTGCACCTACTCGAATACGTCAACGCTCCTTGCGCCCCTTGCCCGCCATTACACCGCGCAAAAATATATCTCCCATTTCATTTGCCATCGAAGTTGCATCGGCGTCGACGCGCGGGTTGTGCCAGGTGTAAATCCAATTCATCATGCCAAAGAGGCTCAAAACGGCGATGCGCGTGGAGAACTGGCCTCCCCGCTCGCGCTTCAAATCGTCGAGCAAGCCAACACAGATTCGATAGTATTCGCGCTTGATTGCGGCCACTTCAGAGCCAAATCCATTCTTTAGCACTTCATCCTCGTGTGAGAGCACCTTCATGGCTGCCTGGTTGGCTAGAAAATATTCCAGGTGGTTGAGGATGAAAATCCGGATGCGCTCTTCAACGTCGGTCACATCTTCCAGTTGTGATTTCAGCCTCTGGACGATCGTAGCGAACGTGTGCTTCTGGATCAGGTAGAGCAATCGCTCTTTCGACTCAAAGTAGTAATAGAGTCCGGCGAGAGACATGCCACTCTCACGCGAGAGATCGCGCATCGAGGCGCCCTCGTACCCTTTTTTGCAGAAGACTTCAGTGGCGTGTGTGAGGATCTCGGCAAGGCGGCGGTCGTAACGGGTCTCAGGAGGCGCGGTGCGATGCCGGCGCCCATTCACGCGGTTTGCTGTAGACGCATTTCCCATATCCCTGGCAGCGGACGAACAATTCGAACGTTCGTTCGAAGTCAGTATACTCCGGTGTGATTAGGATCACAAGCAGCGGCGATCTATCTTGTTTTCTTTCGGGTACCGGCGACGTCAAAGGCTCTCCCCAGGTAGTCGAGTGCGTCGTGAAGGTCAGCATCTGAGCAGAGCTGAAAAGTAAACCAACGCGTTTTGTTCTTATCAAATGCCGCGATTCTTTGATCTTTTTCAATAAGAGCTCGCGTCGTTGGACTCATCTTGTCGAATCGGAATGCCACGGAGTTTCCACTGAAGATGCTGCGAGTGCGGGGAAGAATGCCGAACATGATCTTGCCCCGATACAGGGCGGTGAAGCCGAAGAAGGATTTTTGAGTAACTTGCGGCCAGCCGTTGAATTCGGCGGCGAGCGCTGCGGACCAGGCCTGCATCTGCTCGGAAATCGGAGGTAATTTCCCACGCTGAGGTCTCTCGATCTTCACCTCAGAACTCCTAGTTGCGAATATCCGCTAGAAGGCTCTCGATCTCCGCTTTCAAATCGGCCGTGAGTGGCAGGAACGGCAGCCGCGCCGGGCCGCCATAGTAGCCGTTGAAATCCATGGCGTACTTGAATCCAGGAACGCCCAGATCTCCAACACGCTGAGCAGACTTCGCGATCCTCTCCTGTTTCAGATGCGCGAGTCCCGCATCGCCTTCCTTCCATGCGGCGTAGATCTCATAGCACGCGGTCGGCGCTGGGCATGCAAAGGCCAGAATCGCTCCCACAGCACCGGCGTCGAGCGAGGGATTGAGTTTATGCGCGGCGCCCACCAGCACCTGGAATCCGACTTCTTTTTGGCGTGTCTTCATCTTGCCGACTACGCTGACGGCTGAGGAAGACGGTTTCACTTCCTTCTCACCAGAGAGTGCTCCGACTTGAACGAGCTCTCCACCATTCCCCGATTCACCCGCTGCAGCGGCCGCGAGCATGCGTGGCGTTACAGCTTCGAAGGTCTCAGTCACAGTGGCGCTGCGCTTCACGTGCCGCGTTCCTTCCACCATCTTGCGGACTTTCTCCACATCACCGCTGGATTCCTTGATCCCGATTAGGTTGGGATGCTCAGCAAGTTCGATCATGACCTCTGCCGGAATGTCATAACCGGTGGCTTGCGGGAAATTGTAGACAATGATTGGAATCGGCGAGCGGTCAGCGACCGTGCGATAGAACGCCAGCAAATTCGCGGGTGCCATCTGCTTCTTGTAATAGTGGGGCGTGCGCACCATGGCCACGTCGTAACCGAGTTCGGCCGCGTATTCGGTGAGTCGCAATGTCTCAATTGCGGATTCGATACCGGTTCCGGCAATCAGCACTTTGTGGGGAGCGGCTGCGTCGCGGGCGGCTTTTAAAACGTCACGCCTCTCCTGATCGGAAAGAAGGATCGCCTCGCCCGTAGAGCCGAGCACGACGATACCCGCGACCGGAGTCCGCGAATAACGCTCGACATTGGCTTCGAGCTTCTTAAAGTACACGTTGCCATCGGGATAGAACGGGGTGGTGATGGGAGGAAGAATTCCAGATAGCAGCATGGCTTCAGCTTACCAGTTCCAGGTTCTGAAGGTCATCCCCGTGCAGCTAGTGTTGTTCTCATTTTCCTGATGTGAAAGATCAACTCGGTGACCCCCAAAGGCACAACCCAGCATAACCAGGCGATCGTAATGTCGCGGTCGTTTTCCGGCCTGAGGCGTGCCATTGGACTGAAGTCGCTCAGGATGCGGAAAAAAACAAATGCAAAGGTAACGACATAAGCGCGAATCATCCACTCTTTGTGAAGGGCAACGAGTCCTTTTCTGATCGCGTAATAGGCGATAGCCGTGGTCACCAGCCAGGACGTGGCTAACCCCATCAGCGCGAGTTCAAACGCCCATGTACCCACTGCCGTGGCGGCCATGCCCACCGCTCCGGTCACGCCAGCCGCCACTCCGAGGATAAACAGGCGCCCGGTCCAGCGATGAACCTGCAGACTGCGCCGGCGAAGTCCCGACCAAAACTGCCATGGTCCAGTGAGGAGGGCGAGTGTGCCCCCGTTGATGTGAAGAAAAAGCCAGGTGCGACGCGGCCAATATGTATCGAACGACGCCGCATCATAGTGCCGGTAATAAAAGAGGACGTACTTGAAAACGAAGCCGACGGCCAGCATCACAATGCCGGCCCAGGCCAATGTCTTCGCGGCGAGTTTTATTTTGCTGCCAGCAGGCGTATCAAGAGTTGCGGGAATGCTTGCGTGCGCCATCGTGCTCTCCCCCAAGCGAGATCACTACAGGGCCCGTATGCAGGTTGGATGCTAGCACGAATTACGGAGCGAACAAAGCGATCGTTTACGCCGACTCTCGGCCGACATAAGGCTTCAACGCGACGGCCCTCTCCGCATGCAACTGCTGCAGGGCATGCACGTTCACTTCGCCCCGCTGCAGAGCTTCGATGCCTTCTGCCGCTGCGCGTGCCGCCGCCAGCGTGGTAATCGTAGGGATGCGCGCCGTCACTGCGGCGCGACGGATCGCCTTCTCGTCAAACCATGGCTCCTGCCCCGTAGGAGTGTTCACGACGAGTTGAATGCGTTGGCCTTTGATGAAGTCGACCACGTTAGGACGCCCTTCTTTGACCTTGTACACGCGCTCCACGTTCATGCCGGCAGCTTCGATCACGTCGGCAGTTCCAGCCGTCGCGACCAGCTTAAATCCCATATCCACGAACTTGCGGGCGACTGGGGCTACGTACCGCTTGTCATGATCAGTCACGCTGATGAAGATTGCTCCTTTGGTCGGAAGCTTCTGCCCAGCTGCCAGTTGCGCCTTGGCGAATGCCTCGCCGAAGTTATCGGCGACGCCCATGACCTCACCGGTCGATTTCATCTCGGGTCCGAGAACAGTATCGACGCCCGGAAATTTGTTCCACGGAAACACCGGAGATTTGACGAAGTAAAAACTCCCGGTATCGAGATCAGCGCGGCGCGCAATGAAGTCCGGCAGGAACTCACGCAGTTTTCGGCCGGTCATCAGGCGAGCGGCGATCTTCGCCATCGGGACGCCCGTTGCTTTCGAAACATAGGGCACCGTGCGAGAAGCGCGGGGGTTCACTTCCAACACATATACTTTGCCGCCCTGAGATCCGTTGCCTGAGGTGCCATTCCCGCGCGGTATCGCAAACTGAATGTTCATTAATCCGACAACCTTCAGAGCCTTGGCGAGTTTGAACGTGTACTCGCGCATACGCTCGAGCAGGTGCTGTGGGATATCGACTGCGGGCAACACACAGGAGGAGTCGCCAGAGTGAATTCCGGCCTCTTCGATGTGCTGCATAATTCCGCCGATGACGACGTCCTCGCCGTCGGACAGCGCGTCGACATCAACCTCAATCGCATCTTCCAGGAAGTGATCAATCAGCACTGGGCGGTCGTGCGAATACTCGACCGCTTCTTGCATGTAGCGAACGATCGACTGGTCGTCGTAGGCAATCACCATGGCGCGTCCGCCAAGCACGTAGGAAGGACGGACGAGTACTGGATAGCCGATCCGTTTCGCGCCTTCGACCGCTTCTTCGATCGACGTCGCCATGACGCCGGGTGCCTGCGGAATCTGCAGGTCCTCAAGCAGTTTGTTGAACTGCTTGCGGTCTTCCGCCAGATCGATTGACTCCGGCGATGTGCCGATAATTTTGACACCCGCTTCCTTGAGCGGGAGCGCGAGGTTCAGCGGCGTCTGACCGCCGAACTGCACGATGACGCCGACGTCTGCGCCCTTCGACGTTTCGTGCTGGTAAATTGCCCAGACATCCTCAAATGTAAGCGGCTCGAAGTAGAGGCGGTCGCTGGTATCGTAATCGGTCGAGACGGTCTCAGGATTGCAGTTGATCATGATCGTCTCGTATCCATCGTCGCGCAGCGCAAAAGAAGCGTGGCAACAGCAGTAGTCGAACTCGATTCCCTGCCCGATACGATTCGGGCCGCTGCCTAGAATGATGACTTTCTTCTTGTCGGTCGGCGCAGCCTCGTCTTCATCTTCGTAAGTCGAGTAAAGATAAGGCGTGAAACTCTCGAACTCTGCGGCGCAGGTATCAACTCGCTTGTAGACGGGCATGATGCCGTGCTTCTTACGAAGGTGGCGGACCTTTTCCTGTCCATCGAGCCGCCAGACCTGTGCCAGGCGTCCATCGGAGAGGCCCATGCGTTTCGATTCCCGCAGCACGTCGGGCGGGATCGATTCCATCGGATGCTTTTCCAATTCAAGCTGCTGGTCGTTGATCTCTTTCAGTTGATACAGGAACCACGGGTCCATCGAGGTCATCTTGGCGATCTGCTTGACCGTGTGTCCCTGGCGAAGCGCGTAACGCACATAGGCCAACCGCTCGGGATGTGGCGTCACCAGGCGCTGCGTTAGGATCTTCGGCTCGATTTTGTCGGAACCGACTTTCTTGCCGGTGTCGAGCGACCGGATGCCCTTCATCAGGGCTTCTTTGAACGTGCGGCCAATGGCCATCACTTCACCGACCGACTTCATCTGCGGACCAAGGGTATCGTCGGCACCGGGAAATTTTTCGAACTGCCACTTCGGAATCTTCACGACGACGTAATCGAGCGTCGGCTCAAAGCATGCCGGGGTTTTGCGCGTGATGTCATTTGGGATTTCATCCAGCGTGTAGCCGACCGCGAGTTTGGCGGCGATCTTAGCGATCGGGAAGCCAGTGGCCTTCGATGCGAGTGCCGACGACCGCGACACACGAGGGTTCATCTCGATGACGACCATGCGACCAGTTTCGGGATTCACGCCGAACTGAATATTCGATCCGCCAGTATCCACGCCGATCTCGCGGATCACGGCGATCGAGGCGTCGCGCATCGCCTGATATTCGCGATCGGTAAGGGTCTGCGCCGGGGCAACGGTGATCGAATCGCCCGTGTGTACGCCCATCGGATCGAAGTTCTCGATCGAGCAAATGATGATGACGTTGTCGCGGGTGTCACGCATCACCTCAAGCTCGAATTCCTTCCAGCCAAGAACCGATTCTTCGATCAGCGCTTCGTGAACCGGAGAGAGATCGAGGCCGCGAGTGAGAACTTCTCCAAGTTCTTCGCGGTTATAGGCGATGCCGCCGCCGGTGCCGCCGAGCGTAAATGAAGGACGGACGATGACGGGAAAACCAATCTTGCCCGCAAACTCGATGCCGTCTTTTGTGTTATTGACCAGCGCCGACTTCGGAACGTCGAGGCCGATCTTCTGCATTGCATCTTTGAAGAAGAGACGGTCTTCGGCCTTCTTGATGGCGGCAACATTCGCGCCGATCAAATGCACATCGTATTTTTCCAGAACGCCGCCGTCTGAAAGTTCGATGGCGAGGTTCAGAGCAGTCTGTCCACCGACCGTGGGTAGGACGGCGAATCCGGCGCCGGGAGACATCTCACGCTCGATGCGGATGATCTCTTCGAGGTATTCCAGCGTGAGCGGCTCGATGTAGGTGCGGTCGGCCGACTCCGGATCGGTCATGATGGTCGCTGGGTTCGAGTTGGCCAGCACCACTACGTAGCCCTCAGACTTGAGCGCCTTGCAGGCCTGCGTGCCGGAGTAATCGAACTCTGCCGACTGACCGATGACGATGGGTCCGGAACCGAGTACTAGGATTTTCGAGATGTCAGTGCGTTTGGGCATCTTTTAGAGTCAGGTGTTCTGATTCGACGACGCGGCCTATTCTATTTTCATCATCGACTACCGTTTTGTAGATCCATCTGTAGTGATCGTTCGCCCAAAATTTCATTACTTCGGCGGTGCGCGCCGGACCGATCAATTCCCGGTCGTCCTGCAGTTCGAGGTAGCAATCGACTAAGTGCAGGTAAGAGCTCTTCTCATCCCGTGCGCCATCCGGGTATCCTACCGGTACTTTGGGGTAAAGCTTTCGGAGTTGAGCCTCAGCATCGTCGGTTTGCTGGTGGTGCTCAGCCAGAAACCAGTGCAGTTGCTCGTGAACAAAGGTCGACAGCAATTCGTCGTCCGAGTTCATGTGGCGGGTGTGTAAGGTCAGCACAGGGTGACTGTGCGGAATGGATTTCTCATCGATGACGATGTGCTGTGTGTAAATGTAGGGACCCAGGTCGTACGAACTCAGAAGCCGCTGTAGCTGCTGCTTTGTCTTCTGTTCCCCTTCGGTGCCGTTCTTGAGATCAATGGACAATTGTGGCGCCACTATCAGCGGCAGCAGCAAAATTGCCAGCACAATCGTCACCGCTTCCATTCCTCCATCATCTTCGTGAATTCCTTGAACAGATAATGCGAATCATGCGGGCCGGGCGCGGCTTCCGGGTGATATTGCACGCTGAACAGCGGCATGTTCCGGTGGCGCAGGCCCTCGAGCGTCTGGTCGTTCAAATCGACGTGTGTCAGTTCTACTTCACTCTCGGCCAGCGAATCCGGATCTACGGCAAAGTTGTGGTTGTGCGCCGTGATCTCGATCTTGCCCGTCTTCAACTGCTTCACCGGATGGTTCCCGCCATGATGTCCGAACTTGAGCTTGAACGTTTTACCGCCCAGCGCAATTCCCGTCAGTTGATGTCCAAGACAAATGCCGAAGATCGGCTGCCGCCCCATGAGCCGGCGAATCGAATCGACCGCGTACGTACACGGCTCGGGGTCGCCAGGCCCGTTCGACAAGAAAACTCCGTCCGGCTTCAGCGCCATCACATCTTCCGCAGGTGTCTGGGCCGGGACGACCGTCACTTTGCAGCCTTCGCCCCGCAGCTTGCGCAAGATGTTTTGCTTGATGCCGAAGTCGTACGCAACCACGTGGAAGCGTGGCTCCTCGTCCTTCACTCCAACCACGGCGGTTGGCTCGTGCGATCGCTCCCCGACTTCCCAAACGTACGAACGCTTGGTGCTGACTTCTTTGGCCAAGTCGGTCCCATCCATCTTCGGAATCGAGCGCGCCTTGGCAATCAACTTGTCGACATCGCTCTCGATGGTCGAAACTACGCCGCGCATCACGCCGTGATCGCGCAGATGCCGCACCAGCGAGCGCGTGTCGATATCCGACAGCACCGGCACCTTGAACTGCTCCAGGTATTCTTCGGCCACCTGCTGCGAGCGCCAGTTCGAACTGACGCGCGAGAACTCGCGTACGATCAGGCCCTCGATCCACGGACGCGTGGCTTCGTTATCATCCTGGTTGGTTCCGTAATTTCCGATTTCTGGATTCGTCAGAACGACGATCTGTCCGGAGTAGGAAGGGTCGGTGAAGATTTCCTGGTATCCGGTAATGGAAGTATTAAAAACGACTTCGCCGTAGCATTCGCCTTTGGCGCCGTAGCCTTTGCCTCGGAAGACTTTGCCGTCCTCCAGCGCAAGGATAGCCTGCATTCTCGCTCCGGTGAGTGGA
>Ga0070735_10000937_pt1 | contig 29409 bp, 31 predicted proteins | sample Coa_R1_FD_66443 | JGI IMG/M metagenome (GOLD analysis project Ga0070735, IMG submission 66443) | Surface soil microbial communities from Centralia Pennsylvania, which are recovering from an underground coalmine fire - Coalmine... | ecosystem: Environmental > Terrestrial > Soil > Unclassified ...
CGCAGCTGGCTTGGTGGACGTGAAAGTCTGCGCGGTCACCGAGGTCTGGTCCGGATTAAAATTCGTTCGTCGCCTCAAAGACCGCTAAGCAACTCTCAACCGCGCCTGCAAAATAGAAACACACGAGGAAACACCATGGTTCGTGTCGGACTGATCGGATTCGGATTGGCAGGACAGGCATTTCACGCGCCCATGATTCGGGGCGTCGAAGGCATGGAGCTCGCCTGCGTTCTTGAGCGTCACACCAACAACGCTAAGTTACGTTATCCCGAAGTCCGCACCGCTCGCACGCTCGACGAAATGCTCTCCGACGAATCGATCAATCTTGTCGTGGTGGCGACTCCCAACGACACGCACTTTTCCTACAGCAAGGCTGCGCTCGAAGCTGGACGCCACGTTGTGGTCGATAAGCCTCTCACTCCAACCATGAAGGAGGCCGAACAACTCGTTCGCCTGGCCGCCGAACGCAAGCGCCTGATCTCCGTGTATCAAGATCGCCGATGGGACGGCGCCTTTATCACGGTGAAGAAGTTGATTCAATCAGGCGCCGTCGGAAAAGTGGCTGAGTACGAAACCCGTTTCGATCGTTTCCGCCTCGATGCCAAGCCCGGCGCGTGGCGCGAGGTGGCGGACTTTCCCGCGGCCGGCGTTTTATGGGATCTCGGCCCTCACGTCATTGATGGCGCACTGGTCCTCTTCGGCGAACCAGAGAGCATATATGCCGCGGCACTCTGCCAGCGGGAAACCTCGAAGGTCGACGATGCCTTCGACGTGATCATGCAATATCCACACCTGCGAGCAACGCTTCGCGCCCGCATCATCGCCTACGCGCCCAGCCATCACCTGTTGGTTCACGGCACTGAAGGATCGTTCGTGAAATACGGGATGGATCCGCAGGAAGAGATTCTTCGGAGCCCGAAATATCCTGACGGACTCGACTGGGGCAAAGACTGGGGACTCGAAACCGAAAAACATTGGGGGACGCTCACTCGCGTCAATGAGAAACCGCGCAAGATCCAAACCGAGCGCGGCGATTATCGCGGCTTCTACGTGAATTTCCGTGATGCCATTGAAAAAGATGCTCCGCTTGAGGCCCCGCCGGAGCAGTTCCTGCGCACCCAACGCGCTCTTTTACTCGCCCACAGGAGCAGCCGTGAAAAGCGGGTAGTCCGCTGGGATGAAGCGCCAGAATAAGACGCGTCAGAATAGTCCTGCTAGCTTCTACGCAAAGAAACACATCCGACGATAGAAACTCTTGATAGATTCTTTACGGTATGCGGGCTTTTGATTCGAGGCGATCAGAGTCACTTCACCACACCTCGCACCGCTTCTCTTTCGGCATCACCATTGGCGCATCGGCCTTGCAACTCCAGGCTTTCTGAAACTCCGGTAGATTCGATAGCGGACCAATTACACGATATTTTGCGATCGGATGCGGATCGCTCTGCACCATCAAGCGAGCGGCTTCCGGGCGAATCTCATCTCCGCGGAACTGTCCCCAGGCAATGAAGAACTGCTGCTCGGGAGTAAACCCATCGATATCAACCGGTCGCGGCTTGCCCACCAGTGATTTCTGGTATGCAAGAAACGCGATCTTTGCTCCGCCCAAATCCCCGATGCTCTCTCCCAGAACCAGCTTTCCGTTGTGATGAATATCCTTCTCGATAAAGTAATGATCAAACTGATCCGCAACACAAGCAGCCCGCGACTGGAAATCTTTCAAGTCGGCATCGGTCCACCAGTTTCGCAAGCGGCCGAGGAAATCGTATTGTGCCCCCTCATCATCGAATCCATGCGAGATCTCGTGTCCGATAACGACACCGATAGCGCCATAGTTCACCGCATCCATCGCGTTCATGTCGAAAGCTGGAGGTTGCAGAATGCCCGCTGGAAACTCGATCTCATTCAGCAGCGGATTGTAAGAGGCATCCGATGTCGGCGGCGTCATTCCCCAGCGTTCACGATCCACCCCTTTGCCAATTTGCGCCCGGTCATCTTCTTCCACAAACTTCCTTCCCGCAATCATGTCTTCAAAGAAAGCGTCCCGCCTGATTTCCACGTGACTGTAGTCTTTCCACTTGTCGGGATATCCGATCTGCGGATTGAAGGTCGCGATCTTCGCCATTGCTTTCTCTTTGGTGTCGTCGCTCATCCAAGGGCGCGTCAGGATATCGTCGCGCATGGCCGCAAGCAGATTGCGTACCATCTCCTGCATTCGCGACTTCGCTTCAGGGGGAAAGTATTTCTCCACATATTTCTTCCCCAGCGCCTCGCCCAGAAGCTGATCTTCCTGCTCTGCGCAACGCTTCCAGCGCGGCTTCATCTCGGCCACTCCCGCCAGGTACTTGCCGTTAAACGCAAACTCTTCTTCCACAAATGGCGCTGAAAGCGAGTTCGCTACCGAGTTCAGCAAATGCCATTTCAGATATACCTTCCAGTCGGCGAGCGAAGTCTGCTGCATCTGCCGGTCTACTTCCTGCATAAAATTTCGGCTGGTCGATATTCATGTCCACATCGCTCGCCAATTGTTCGTGCCTGAAATAGCTGGCCCAATCCATATGCGGAGCCATGGCCTGTAACTGCGCAAACGTTGTGTTGTGATCGGTTGCCGCCGGATCACGCAGGGTCACATTATCGAGCGAAGCCTCTGCCAGCTTCGTTTCCATCGTCATGACCGTCTGCGCGCCTGCCGCTGCCGATTTCTGATCCCATCCCGCCAGCTTCAACATCGCGGTCACGTGCGCCACATATTTCTCGCGCGCATCCTTAAAGCGCGCGTCCGGCTTCAGATAGTAGTCGCGATCCGGCAGGCTGAGCCCGCTGGCGCCGATGTCCGCCAGAACCCACGAGGGCTTATGCGGATCGGGTTGGCTCCCCACCACAAATGGCGCGTCCACCAGGATGCCTTGCATCTCCGCCATCACTCCCTGCAAGGCCGCGATGTCGCGTGCACCATCAATCTTCGCGAACCACGGCTTCACCGGATCCATTCCACGCGTGTTCACTCGCGGCTCATCCATGCACGCTGCATAGTAGTCTCCGATGATCTGCTCGGTACTGCCCTTGGGAGCGTTCGTATCGGCCGCCGCCGCTTCCAAAATGTCGTGCAGTTGATCCTTGGCCTTCTCCCCAGACTGCCAACGCCGGCTCCAGCGCGCCTGGGAAGCAGGAATCGGATTGTTTGCCCGCCATGTGCCATTCGCAAACTGATAGAAGTCATGGCAAGGTTGCGCCGTGCGGTCGAGATCGCCGACTTCGATCCCGTGCGGCGAAGAGTTCTGGGCGAAGACTAGCAACGACGAAACGAATAGACAGACCAGAAGAAGCAAACCTCGCACAGCACGCATGTTTTTCCTCAGAAAAGTGATCGGATTTTTTGCGGACAGCAATTGTAGACGAGAACGACCATCCCACCTTTAGACGGCTCACTCCCCGAAGCGGTACACGAAAGGAAAACAGGCAACCGTTTAGAAAAGGTTATGGCGAGAGCGCGCTACCCGCCGGCTTTCAACTCGGTCAGCACTTGCTTGGCGATTTCCTTCAGCGTCTCAAAAACGCCGACGCCTTGGAACGCGACCGCCTCAACGATGGGCTCGTTTTTCTTGCGCAGCTCGGTCGAAAGCAGATCAATTGGAAGAATGTTCGGAAGGTCGCGCTTGTTCAGCTGCAGCACGTAGGGAATCTTATTGAAGTCGTATCCGTGTTCTTTCAGGTTCGACATCAGATTGTCGAGCGCCTCGACGTTCGCGTCCATGCGCTGCTCTTGCGAATCAGCCACGAATACGATGCCGTCGACGCCGCGCAGAATCAGCTTGCGGCTGGCATCATAAAAGACCTGTCCCGGAACGGTATACAAGTGGATTCTCGTCTTGAATCCGCGCACAGAACCCAGATCGAGCGGCAGGAAATCGAAGAACAGAGTACGCTCAGTTTCCGTGGCCAGCGAGATCATCTTGCCCTTCTGCTGGTCCGCCGTTTTCTGATAGATCACCTGCAAATTCGTTGTCTTGCCGCCCAGCCCGGCGCCATAGTAAACGATCTTGCAGTTAATCTCCCGGGCTGCGAAGTTGATGAAACTCAAAGGCTTTCCTCAAATGCGGACACACCCTCCAGGGGCTGCCGCTCCGCACATCTGTCCTTTTGGAGGCTCGGGGTCTTTATATCATACGGGGGGTACCCGCCGCAGGTTACTCAGGTGACCCCGGCGCTGAAGCCCTGCATTTTGTTGATCGTGGCAGGGACACGCGGCCGCACAGCCCTCCTCACTCCGGAACGTAGCTGCCGACGGCTTCGCGAGACCGCTTCGTGAGCCGCTAGGTGCGGTTATTGAAAAGAGGAATGAGCGTCAGTCGCTCTAATGGGCGCCGGGTATCCTGTAATACCCGTCCTTAGCCGACACCTTCAGGCCCTTCTTGTGCACGATTACTTCGATACTGCGGTAAGCCGAACTATCGGTCGTGGGTTTGGGGTTATATCCCAGCGTGTACTGATTCCTCGCTTCGGAAGTGATGGACGCATATGCGTCTTCGATGGCGTTCCGCGTAAGTTCGCTATAGACTTGGCCGCCGCACGTCGCGTAGACGTACTTCGGCAAGATGTTGCTGTATCCCTGGCCTTTGATCCGAAACCGCTCGATCTGTTTGTAAACTGGGAGAGCCCCGCTATCGACGACCACGGCCTGCACCTGGATATCGCGCGTCTCGAGTACCTTGAGCACTTGGGAATAGCTGGCCCGGCTGCCCAACTCCCGGCCATCGCTGATCACAAAAATCACTTTGCGAAGCTCGCGCGGCCGCTTGCTCAAATCAAGAGCAGCTCGCAGGATCGCATCATTCAACACGTGCGATTCTCTGGGCGGCGTCATGACTGGCGGAGGTCCCGAAGTCCCCACCGGCATTCCATTCACCATGGGCGGTTGCGGGCCCAGTGGTCCGCCTAGTACCGGAGGTCCGTTGTTGCGCCCGCGCACCAGTTTCATCTCGTCCAACATAGCCGTAAGCTTCTCGGTTCTTGCTGTGAAGTCCGACACCTGGCTGACCGTGCTGCTGTATGTGTAAAGCGCCACTTCGTCGTATGGACTGAACGCGCCCAGAAGCGAAGCGTAGGTTTGGTTCACTTTCTGGAACGCGACATCGGCCATGCCGGTATCGAGCACGATCGCCACCGACAGTGGAAACGGATCGCTTGTGAAATAGGTCAGCTCCTGCGGCTTGCCGTTCTCATTGACCGTGAAATCTCGTGGAGCAAGGCCATACACCCGCCTTCCCTGGCCGTCTTTCACCAGCACCGGCAGCTGCACAAAGTTCGTCTGCACGCGCAGTTTATACAGAGGTTCGGTGGGATTGACCTGATTCTTCGGCCCTGTCCCGGTCTCTGAATCACCCGCAGGAACACTTCCGGGAGGAACCGTCTGCACCGGAGGCGTCGAAGACGGAGGCCGTGTCTCCTGGCCTGGCTCGGTGGAACTCGAACTGTCTGGATTGGAATTTTTCGAGGGAGACTCCTCGGGTTCGGAGCCCTGAGGCCTTGCCGGGGCGGCTTCCGGTTCGGGTGCCGGCTTCGGCGGCGGCGGTTGCACTGTGGAAGGCGCATCGGGGATATCTTGCGACTGTGCGTTCGATGGCGGCGAGCTCGGATTCTGGCTTTGGCTGGATTGGGCCAGCAATAGCGGACCTGTCACAAGAATAAGAGTAAGCGCTGCCAAAGACGCCTGCCGCATAACGAAGGAAAAATGCGGGCCCCGACCTACCTTGAGCTTGCCGTAGGGGTCCGAGCCGTGGAACGACATGCGAGAACGCCGCGATTTCGTAAGCGATGAAAGCAGCAGCACTCTGAAGTTTCTCAACAACTTATACGATCCCTTGATCCAGTCTTCCCTCATCGCTGCCCTCGCCCGAAAAAAAAGCTCGTGTACCCCTTGGGATGCCAATCCAATGTCATTTGGTGCATCTAAAGGTGCAGGGTTAGACTAACAAAATAACCTCTACTGAGAGTCCCGGATGCTCAAAAGCCTTTATTTTCCTCGCCTTCTGTGCGCGTTAGCTGTAGCTGTCCTGTCCCTGGGACCGGTCGCGGGCGCCCAGCAATCTTCGCAGCCTGCTCCACCCCAGCAGTCACAGGACAATCAGAAGCCGGGCGAAACTGTCAAAGTCAACGTCAACGTCGTGCAGCTGTTCTTCAACGTCAAAGATAAGCACGGCGCCCTGATCCCGAACCTGACCAAGGATGACTTTCAGGTCGCCGAGGATAGCAAGCCTCAGACCATTAAATATTTCACCGCCGAATCTAACTTGCCGCTAACCCTTGGCATGTTGATCGACTCCAGCGGCAGCCAGCGCAACGTCCTCGACATGGAGAAGGAGGTCGGCGGCGCGTTCCTCAAACAGATCCTCACGGACAAAGACGAAGCCTACGTCATCAGCTTCGATATCTCGGTGGATCTGCTGCAGGACTTCACCCGCGACACCCACCGCCTGCAGACCGCGCTGAACAAGGCCAAAATCAATGTCGATTACACTAGCGGCGGCATCCCCGGCATGGGCGGAGGCCCTGTCCCACAGCACAACTCGCCCGGAACGCTTCTGTATGACGCGGTCTATCTCTCCGCGCATGACATGCTGTCGAAAGAGACTGGGCGCAAGGCGATGATCCTGCTCACCGACGGCCAGGATGAAGGCAGCCGCCTGAAGATTCAGGATGCGATCGAATCTGCGCAGAAAGCTGATGCCATCGTTTACGTCCTGCTTTGCGCGGACCGCGGATTTTATGGTGGTTTCGGCGGCGGCTACTCGGGTGAATCCGACATGCGCAAACTGACCGAGCAAACCGGCGGCCGCGTCATTAACGTCGGCAACAAGTTCGACAAGCTGCGCGAAGCCTTCGACCAGATCGCAAATGAGCTGCGCAGCCAGTACAACATCGGCTATACCCCGACCAATCCCAACCAGGACGGCTCTTACCGCAAGATTGAAATCAAGAACAAGCAGAACTACAAGATTCAATCCCGCGCCGGTTACTACGCCACCCGCAAAGAGGAGACGGAATAGCGCATTACTCCATCTACCTCAGAATTCTCGAGTCCGCGACCTGCCCCATCTTTTCAATAGGAGTGCAGTGGTTCGGAACTTCGAACAGAAATTTGTCTGGCGCTCCAACCACAATATCCCGGTAAATTACGCGTAACGTGATCCCCTGGATCTGTGACTCGATCTTCACAGGAATTCCCTTAAAATCCTCCGCTTCCCAAACTTTCGATTCGATCATCGTGCCGTCCATTCCAACCACAGCCACGTTCTCAACCTTCGTGGCGTGTCCTTCCACCACCTCGGATCCAACCCGAACTCGCTTCACAATTCTGCCTTGAATTAGTTCGAGCGGACTCGGCAACATCTTGGCCTGCTCCGGATTCATCGACACACATTGATGGCTGTGATCCGGATAAGTCGTCAGGTTATAAACCTTGCTGTCCTCTGTCGCGTAGAGCGTGGATATGGCCGCGCTCCGCTCCAGCCGAACGGTTGACCCAGAGCGGTACACCTTCATTGCCATCTCTCCCCGCCGCGATTGAAAAACCTGGGTCGCAGAAAAGTCCGGGAACTTCCATCCCTCCTGCGCGAATCCGAGTCCGACAAAAGAAAATGTGAGTACCACCGCTCTCAATAAACTCTTCGTCCGCATATATTCCTCATACCTCGCATGTGTCGGTTGTTGATCTTGTTCCGCTTCATTGAAGAATGAAGGAGGCTCGACCCGAGACAAGCCTCCTTCTAGCCCGCCAAAACGATCACGGGCAAAAGTATTTACTTGCCGAGCAGGCCGCGCGGAGTTCCAACTCCCGTGCAGTAGTCCCATGACTTGGTCGCCGATACGCCGTTCGAACCGGTGGTCACGTCATAGAAGTTGGCTTTGTACGCTGCGGCTGTGGCCAGCTGCGCATACAGAAGATTGTTTTCCCAGGTGCTAAACCAGTCTCCGCCACCAGTAGCAGGGGTAAGGAACACCGAGCCCAACCTGTTGCCAGCGCGATTCACGATGCCGGCCAGAGAGGGCGACGCCAGACTCGTGCCGCCGATAACTCCCCAGCCACCCAGACCGTACTGGCTGTAGACCCAAGCTCCTGATGCTGGATCAGCATCGAACGCGAAGTCCGGTGTCGTTCGGGACGCGCCCTGTCCGAAGATGGGATACTGGAAGTCAGCCCATGGTCCAATGTTGCCTCCCGACCATGTGGTTGTGTAACTCTCAACCGTGCTCGGTCCGCCGCCGGATCCTCCCCAGCACGCCTCAGCCGCAAACTTCAGCGTTGATGAGTTCCGCAGAATCGACGTGCCGCCCGCCGAGATGACCCACGGGTTCGTGCTCGGGTACCCAACGCCGTATCCACCGTCACCAGACGAAGCAAACGCCAGGACTGGCGTGGCATAATTGTCGGCCCAGTTGTAATTGAAGTCCGCGAATAATGAGTCGTCCGCAATCTGACCCGAGAACTCTCCGCCCTGCCAGCTGTTCGAGACCTGTCCACCCTGTGGATAGTTGTTCACGATGTAGTTGAACCCCACCTGTTCCGCGTAGAGAAGATCGGTCCATGAGTTGGAGCAGGCTTCGACCAGAACAATCGCAGCTTTCGGAGCGAACACATGCGCGTACTCGATGTCCATCGATGATTCGACTGACCAGCCCGAATCCGGCGGAGGCGTCGTGCAGTCGCCGTTGCCGTTGGCATAGACTTTCACGAAGTTGGCCGCCATCAATCCCCAGTGGTTGTCAAACGCCTGCAAGTCGCTGGCTGCGTTCGGATTGTCATAGGCATCCACCAATACGATTGCGCCGTAACCTGCTGCGCTCGGTCCGCCAGAACCGGCGCTGGAATTCGGAATGCAACCTGAAGTGCTGGGACTCTTCACATAGAGACAGCCTAATGACTGAGGTGTCTCGGCTTCTTCTGTTGTGCTCAAGGCACCTGGGGTGCTGAGCTGTGTGGGCGATTTCAATCCCATCGGCTTGTTGCCGTCCGTGCTGCGGAGAATGTAGGTGGTGTGAACTCTGCCCGGAAGCTCCCGGTTGCTCTCGGGAATGAATACCTGACCTGCCTGTGGCGTAGCTTCGCTGGTTGGCATCGCCGGTGCAATCTTCGTTGCCCCCGGCTCCTGTGCCAGAACTCCCAGACTTGAAACCGCGAGCGACACTGCGACTGCCGCAATTTTCATTGCACTTCTCATAGCTTTTGCTCCATGAATTGAATTTGTGATGGGTTTGGTTAGGTCGACGCTTCGGGGTCAGCAAACGGTCCCATATAAAACCACCGTGAGCATAGTGAGAGTTCCCCGCAAACCGTTTCAGTGCAAATGAAATAGCGACACTCACGAGAGAAGAAGCAACACTTGATTTCTCGAACCTATGTCATCCAGAGCGAGGAAGCGTCCTTACCGCAATACCCACATGTGACCTGCAGAACAGCCCCGTCTGATAAACTCCTCCCGACCGGAGGCCCGCATGCCACATTTCTCCCGCCGTTCGTTTCTGCATCTGTCTGCCGCTGCTTCCGCAGCAGCCGCGTTCCACATCACGACAGAACCCATGCTCGCCTTGGCGGCCCGCCGACGTCCTCATTCCCCCGATGCCGTCGTGATCGATGCCAACGAGAATCCTCTGGGTCCATCGCAGGGGGCGCGAGATGCCATGGCAGCGATTCTCCCAAAGGGTGGACGCTATGCCGATGAGCTGACCGACGAACTCGTTCAGACTTTCGCCCAGATTGAAGGACTCAGTCCGGATTACGTTCACGCGACGGTTGGTTCGACTCCGCCGCTCGCCCTCAGCGTTCTCGCCTTTACTTCGCCGCAGAAAAGCTACGTGACCGCCGACCCCGGATTTGAAACCGGCATGAGGGCGGCCGAACATTCCGGCGCACGTACCGTAAAGGTTCCCCTGACCAAGGCCTACGCGCATGACGTCAAAGCGATGCTAGCCGCCGCTCCCGACGCCGGTGTCTTCTATGTCTGCAATCCCAACAACCCGACTGGAACGCTGACCTCGCATTCCGATATCGAGTACCTTGTCGCCAACAAACCGAAGGATTCCATCGTGCTCGTCGACGAGGCGTACATCCACCTCAGCGAGGCACCCCATGTGCTTGATCTGGTAAAGGCCGGAAAAGATGTCATCGTTCTCCGCACCTTTTCGAAGGTCTACGGCCTGGCCGGAATCCGCTGCGGACTGCTCATCGCGCGCCCCGACCTCGCCGAGAAGGCTCTGCAGCGCGGCGGCTTCAACTTCATGCCCGTTACAGCCGTCGTCGCCGCAACCGCCAGCTTGAAAGATCCAAACCTGGTTCCGGAGCGCCGCCGCATCAACGCCACCGTCCGCCAGCAAACGTTCGACTGGCTCGCGCGCAACGGCTTCTCCTACATTCCGTCAGAATCAAACTGCTTCTTGCTAGATACCAAACGCTCCGGCCAGGAAGTTCGCGACGCCATGGCAAAAGAGAACGTAATGATCGGACGCACCTGGCCCATCATGCCCACCTATGTACGGATCACAGTCGGCACACAACTAGAAATGGAGCGCTTCCAGGCCGCCTTTCAAAAAGTCATGAAAGGATAGTGTGGGCTGATGGCGCGTGGTCGTCTATTTCCATTGCACAGGACCGTGCCCCATAACCTATCTCGAAGACCGTGGACGCGCGATTCTACGTATCCGTCCATGCACCACGGTGCTAACGTCAGCGGCTTGCCAATCCACGAACCTGCCACATGCCTCTAGTACAATCAATCGCGTGAGCGACGCCGTCCGCATCGGGATTCTTGGCGACTTCAACCCCGAGTTCCGTTCGCATCATGCCACCAACGACGCGCTGCAGCACGCTGCCCGCAAGCTCAAGATGGAGGTAAAAAGCGAGTGGCTGCCGACGCCGTCCCTTACCGGCGCTGATGCCGAAAAGAAGCTCGAATCCTTCGACGGATTTTGGGCCTCACCGGGCAGTCCTTACAAGAGTTTCGACGGGATGCTTAAGGGAATCGAATTTGCTCGCCGCCGTGATTGGCCGTTTCTTGGCACCTGCGGAGGATTCCAGTATGCCTTCATCGAATTTGCCCGCAACGTCCTGCACATTGCTGACGCCGATTCCGCTGAAAATAACCCCGAATCAAAAAACATCCTGATCTATCCGGTCGCCTGCGCAGTGCCCGGCCGCAAAGGCGACGCGCCTAAGCTCTCTGGCGCGGTTCCTGAGATTCGCCTTCGTCCCGGTTCTTACCTGCAAACGTATTACGGCAAGGACAAAGAAACGGTGACGGAAGAGTTCTTCTGCAACTTCGAGATCAATCCCGAATTCGAATGGACCACCATGGAAGCCGGATTCCCCGTGGTCGCGCGCGGACCGCAAGGTGAAATCCGCGCCATCGAATCTCCCACGCACCGCTTTTATCTCGCGACCCTGTTCCAGCCGCAACTGTCATCGACCGAGAAGAATCCGCATCCGTTGGTGCTGGCCTTCGTGCAAGCCGCAGCCGACTGGGGCAAGAAGAAACTCGACGACAGTGTTCTGGAGTAGGCCTTAACCCTGGTCCTTCGACCTCCGACCTCAGCCATAGTCAAGCACCGCCGATTGCTCGGCTGTCCTTATGACAAAGATGATGCGCGAGAGCTCAAGGCTGATGTCCATTATCAAAAGGCCAACTCCGACGCGAATTTTCGTTACGAAAGTCCGGATTACTTCCGCGTTACCGACCACTCCCGAACCGCATCTAGAGCGCGGGGCGCATCGTGGCTAGACTCACGATCACGGTCGCCCTCCCCCAAAGCGCGTCCGCAGGGAGCCATGCTCGTCTATGCACTTGCAGCATATGCAAATGATTGACTCGCTCCGCATCCCGTTCTCAACACTCATCAGCTATATTCCGGTGCTCGCGACCATCGTGACGACGTTCTTCAGCGTGATCCTGGCGCGCGCCACTCTGCGCTACGTCGAAGCCACCGACAGGGGACTGGAACTCGCGCGCGAGGAGTTCGAGCGCGAGTGGAATCCTGACCTGCACATCAAGATGGAGCGCGTCTCCAACACCGAGGCCAACGTCGTCGTCACGAATCTGGGAAAGACATCGGTGCTGCTGCAGTTGCTGCAACTGCGCAAGCTCACGCACGCAACGCCATTTGAGCGCTGCCGATTGAACGACCCGCTGGTCGGAGGCCTCACCTGGACGCAGGAAATGGGCAAGCGACTCATCGCGTGCACGGGATACGAATTCGAAGGTCCGATTGCCGCAGCTATGACGTTCTATGCTGCGGGACGCATGTATCGAACCGACTGGTTCCGCTCACAGATCGTGGTCCGCGAAGGGCGGATCGTGAGTCTCGAACCCAGCAATATGCCAACTCGCCGTGTGCGTCAGGTCGAACGCAAAGGCCAGGCGGAACGCAGGCGCGAGTTCGTGCAGGACGTCGCCGCGGGAGCTGTCCCGGAAAAAGAGGGTAGCAAGGCGGAAGAAAAATCGTTCGGCGCGAGCGCGTAATACTATCGAGGGACGGGTGTTAACTATTTATTAACGGGTGGTATCCCCCCTCCCTTGTGGCTTATTGGAATCATGGGTTTAGGGGAAAAGGCAGAAAAAATCTATTGGCCTTAATAACTTAGGGGCAAAATATTGAGCCCGTTGGAGTTACCTCGCTTTTGGCTACTAAGGATCCCAGGGACACATACTGAAAGTATCCCTCGAGCGCGTAGTAGTCAATCGTTTGTGCAAAAAAACCTCGAGGCGTTTCCCAAAATGGGACTTACAAATGTGCTTGTAGTGGACGTGCATCTCGGCGGGCCGTGGGGCTGCTTTGACGAATGCGCGGCATGCCTTCGGCGCTAAAGGGCGGCGCCTCAGGACGAGGTGGCTTCGAGCGCCCTGTCGGCTATGTTCTCCCGCCTCCAGAGAGTTATTCCGGATCACCTGCAAACGCCCATCCCATCGCACACAACGCGACAAGGGTGGACAACGTCGTTATTTGTGTGAACTTCCGGCGTCATTCCACAGAGTTCGCGGCTGCTATTCTGCTTGTCTTAATTTGAGCGATCAGATTCGCACGATCAAGATTCTCACGGTCAAAATCTGAGATCAAAATTTGAGATCACAGTTTGTGATTTCAAGCTTGAGACGTTCCTTTTATCTATATGGCAAAGACAGCGATGGTGGTCGCAAGCAAAGTTGATTCGAAAATCCTTCATCTGCGCGGACAAAGGGTCATCCTCGACCGGGACCTCGCGGAACTCTATGGCGTCGAAGTCCGGCATCTGAACCAGCAGGCCAAGCGCAACGCGAAACGATTTCCTCCGACGTTTCGCTTTCAACTATCGGCGCACGAATGGAAGCTCTTGAAATCACAGAATGTGATCTCAAACGTGGGACATGGCGGGGCGCGTTATCTTCCGTCTGCCTTTACCGAACACGGCGCCATCATGGCGGCCACGGTGTTGAACTCCGAGCGGGCAATTGAGATGAGCGTGTTTGTGGTGCTGGCGTTTGTGCGCATGCGTCGTGCCATTGCCGGCAACCGCAATATCCTGACGAAGCTGGCGGAGCTGGAACGGCGATTGGAGAGGCATGATGCCGAGATCCAGGGGCTGATGGACGCGATCCGGGAATTGATGGCTCCGGAAGAGCCGAACCGCCGGCGAATCGGATTTGAAGCACCCGAGGACGCAGGCGGCAAGGCTGGAAAAGGGCGGGGCTTGCGATTGCGGAAAGATGAATAGCCCGCGCGTGGCGAATCCAAGTTTGGGAATCGGCGAATGCAGGAGTTTCGGCAGAACGTAACTCTTACCAAAGATCATCCAGCGCGCCGCGCAGCTCTAAAGTTCTTACCTCCAGTGCCGATCCCATCTTTCAGGAGACCATTATGATCACTGCAATTACGAGCGCACCTCCAGTCGACGCGCGGCACGTGGTACAGGCTCCTGCGGAGCCGAAGCCTGATCCGCAGGCACAGACTCCGCCCGTGCAAAGAAGCGGCCAAGTGTCGCAAGACCAAGTCACACTGAAGAGTGCGGGCCTGCCTGACAACGACCGCCGGTAGAGTGATGACACGCTGAGGACGATCCTACGTCCGCTTCACGAAGCGTAGTGAGGCCGAGTTCATGCAGTAGCGTAGGTGCGCAGGCGCAGGGCCATCGTCGAAGACGTGTCCGAGATGCGCGTCGCATTCGGTGCAGGAGACTGCAGTGCGCACCATGCCAAAGGTTGTGTCACGTATTTCGGTGACGTTCTGCTGAGCAATCGGTTGCCAGAAGCTGGGCCATCCTGTGCCGGAATCGAATTTGGTTGCCGAATCGAACAGGGCGTTGTCACAGCAGATACAGCGGAATATTCCCGTCTCCTCCAGATTCCAGTACTTTCCGGAAAATGCCATCTCGGTGTCGGCGTTGCGTGTGATGTCGTAGGCGTTCGGAGAAAGTTGCTTGCGCCATTCGTCGGCAGTCTTAACGACCTTTGCGATGCGCACCTGCTTAAGCCGTTCGCCCGTGTCGGAAAAAGGAACGATGGTGACTTCCGTCGGTTCGTTCGGGGCAGCAGCTTCGAGGACGCGTGGCTTTCTCCATTGCCAGAGAGCGAGCCCGGCGAGAGTTGCGAGGGAAGTGCCGAGAAATGCGCGGCGCTGGATGTTCGCCGGTCGCACGTTTGCCTGTGGCACGAAGCCCCGTTCTTGGTCGTGATCTGATTTCAACATGGGCGCTCCTATTTGCCTGTGTACAGGTCAGGGAACTGCTGCTTCAGATGCTCCACTTTCGGTGCGTCGTTAAAAACGATGTACGGCTGGTTTGGATGAAGCGTGGCGTAGTTCTGGTGATACGCCTCCGCGGCATAGAAAGCCTGCAGCGGAACAACCTTGGTCACAATTGGGCGCGAGAATGTTTTCGATTTATCGAGCTGCACGATGTAGGAATCGGCGATCCGCTTCTGCTCATCACTGTTGTAAAAGATCGACGAGCGATATTGCGTGCCCTCATCGGGACCCTGCCGGTTCAGTTGCGTGGGATCGTGGGCAACCGAGAAGAAGACGCGCAGCAGTTCGCCGTATGTGATCTGTGAGGGATCGTAGACAATCTGGACGGATTCGGCATGTCCGGTTTCACCGGTGCTGACGATTTCATATTCGGCGTCCTTTGCCGAACCGCCGGAGTAACCCGAGGTCGCGCTGATCACACCTTTGACGTGCTGGAAGACGGCCTGTATTCCCCAGAAACAGCCGCCTGAAAGGACTGCGGTCTGCTGGCCGGTCGACGAGGCGCGGGCAGCATCCACCTCGGGTGCAGGAATCGACGCTGCTGGATTCGCTTTGGCATCACACGCCGTTATAGCGAGAAGCGAAGTGAGCGCGATCATGGCAAGACGGATCGAGGATGACATTTTTGACTCCCCTTCTATGTACGAAGACGCGTTCTTGCTGGATTGGAGTTGCAGGCCAAGGAAAAGTTTCAGGGCATGCAAGGAGTTGTTCAGACAGCGCAAGATCCAAGAACCAGCGGCCCCATACATCTGGGCCGCCCGGATGGGCGGGGCGCCCGTCCCCACACTTGCATTGCCGCCGCATACATGTTTCTGCATTTTTACAAAACATGCGTATTAAGTGCCTTCATTTCACTTCCTTCTTGCTTTTCGCTTTATCTTCGCCAATAATGTGGGGCATGGCCATCACACGCAGGCAGCGCGAAGTGTATGACTTCATCTCGCGGTTCGTTACCGAGAACGGCTACTCTCCGTCGTTCGAAGAGATTGGGCAGGGGCTGAAGCTGAATTCGCTGGCGACCGTGCACAAGCACATCTCGAATCTGGAGAAAAAAGGTCTGTTGACGCGCGACTACAACCGCAGCCGCTCCATCGATCTGCTGCCGCCGAAGGGCAAGCTGAAACAATCGATGAGCGTGAACACCGGCGTCGTGCTGCCGCTGCTAGGTCGAATTGCGGCCGGCCAGCCGATCGAAGCAGTGCAGAATCCGGAGACGATTTCGCTGGCGGATTTCGTGCGCTCAAAGGAAGTATTCGTGCTCGAAGTGCGTGGAAGCTCGATGCAAGATGAGGCGATTCTTGACGGGGATTACGTTCTCGTGGAGAAGGCGCGCACCGCGCACAACGGGGATATCGTTGTCGCGCTGGTCGATCAGACCGACGCCACGCTGAAACGTTTTTATCGTGAGGGAGATAATATCCGCCTGCAACCGTCGAATGCGACAATGAAGCCGATCATCGTGCCGGCCGCGTCAGTGGATGTACAGGGCAGAGTGATTGGCGTGCTGCGGAAGTATTGACCAAGCTCTCAGCCCTCAGCTAGCAGTGTTCAGCGAAAAAAACGCCCGGATTATGCCGGGCGTTTTTGCCGAATCGAGAAGGTGACGGGGGAAAAGCTGCGGAGCCGACCGCAGCCTTAGCCGATGTGCTTGTTCAGGGCTTGGGCGATGGCGTCCTTGGGACGATAGCCGACCAACTGCTCAACGACCTGTCCGCCCTTGAAAACCAGCAGGGTTGGTATGCCGGTCACTTTGTAGCGCATGGGGGTCGCCTGGTTGGAGTCGACGTCCATCTTCCCGATTTTGATTTTGCCCTGATACTCAGAGGCCAGTTCCTCAACGATCGGGGCGATGGCGCGGCAGGGGCCGCACCAAGTTGCCCAGAAGTCCACCAGAACGGGCTTATCCGATTTCAATACATCCTGGTCGAAGTTCGCATCGGTCACTTCGACGATTCCGTTGCCTGCCATATTTCCTATCTCCTCGTTGTCGCGTCGCGCTTTCGGCCGACGCTCGACGTCTTGCGGGCGGCGTTGCCGGTCTGGCGATCTATATGATTGCTTCCCGTGAGGGAGCCGAACTAACTATCGTAACACCGCATTGGATGACCGAGGAGGGGGAAAGGTCGCAAATGGAATCCGCATGAGCGCCGTGATGACAGAAATCGGTAAGCTGGTGAAGAAAGGGCGAAGCTAGGGCGCAGATGACGTGGAGTTGTCTGGATTTGCGATGACGCCGAGCGATTTGATGTAGGCCACCAGTTGCCAGCGTTGTGCGTCGGGGAGTTTGGACCAGACCGGCATCCCCTTACGAACGACACCGTTCGTCAGGAGCCAAAATAGTGTGCCCGAAGTCGATTGCTGGACTTCCGGAGCGTGCAGGCTGGGGCCCTTCTTGCCTCCTTCGGCAGTGTCACCGTGACATTCAGCACAGTGTTGCGAAAAAAGCTTAGCTCCACCTGCAACGGCATTGGGATCTTCTGCCAACGGGTTGCGGCGGGCGGCGGCTTTCTTCGGCGCTTTCGCCAGCTCGGCGTAGACCGAGTCGCGGCTCGATGCAGACGGTTGGTCTTTCTGCCCGGCGGAGCCCGCAGGAATCCAAAGCGAGACGAGGAGCAAAGTCGCAGCCGTGGTCTTCAATGCAGCCGTGGTCTTATGGTGGATCATCAGTGTCCTCCTAGCAGACGCGCCATGGTTGCGCCGAATCCGGAGAATTCCCGCGAGATTCCCCAGCGCAGCAGGAAGCGGTGGCTCTGATCGTTGAGACCGAAGCCCGGAGAGATGCGTAACGTCCAATCCGAAGGAAGATTCCAAGCGACGACTGGAGCCAAGTAGTGAGATGTGTCGTGCAGGCCGAAGCTGTAACGGTCGCCGAGGCCGCCGTACATTTCGACTCCGGCGATGAAATTTTCGCGGCAGAGATTGCAACGCTCAGCGGAGGCCCTCAGCCCCAACGGACGACTTGCTCCGATAGCATAGCCGAATTCCCACGGATTGCCTCCGGTGAGGTTCTTGGTGGCGATGGTGTTCTCTGCGACATTCCATCCATTGAAGGTTTTCGAGAGCAGGAGCTTGAATTCCATTTCGTGATTGTGCTCCTCGCGGAGGATAGCGTTCGGCACGGCGTAGTCTGCCTCGACATCGTGTCCTTCGACTTCTTTCAGGATTTTGTCAGCTCCGCTGGTTTGCTCGTACTCGATGTAGAGCACTGGATTGACGAAGTGCTCGCGCTGGAGCAGGCGGATGCGATTCTCCCAGCGGAAGCCGGTGAAGAGAGTGCCGTCGCCGAAGGTGCTTTGGCCGTCGAGGTAGAGTTCGGTCGTCCACCAAGCGGTCGCGCCGTATTCGAACTCGCCCCAGAAGGCATGGAAATCGTTGCCGCCGCGCTGCGTACCAAAGGTGGAGAAGTATTCGACTTCCAGATTGCCCGGCTCCTCGAGGTAGTGATCGTAGGTCACGATATAAGGGCTTTCTTGTGCGTGGAGCGAGTGTGCAGCGGGCAGCGCCAGCAGAACGAACAGAGCTGCGGATCTCACGAAGTGCTTCATCCGATTCGTCGTCGATAGATCGGAGATTTGCATAGGTTTGTAGATGCTACGTTGTCGCAATAATTGAGCCGAATTCTAGTTGCAACCGTGTCGCATGTAGGATTACCCTTTTAGAATGCCGGAGGATGCGATTCTCTGTCCAGTTTCCGGCAAAGAATTCGTCGCATTGGGAATGCGACCAGTTGCGACAAACGATCTATGCCACTCCCACAAACTGAAGTTCCGGGCCGGCTGCAGGCGCATTTCGCCGAGCGCGGAATCCGCATGACCCAACAAAGGCGGGCGATCCTGCGCGTGATGGAGACGGCGAGCAAACATCTGGATGCCAGCCAGATTCTGCGTAAGGCGCAGCGGCTGGATGCGAGCGTCGACCGCAGCACGGTCTATCGAACGTTGCGGCTGCTGAAACGGCACGGGCTGGTTGATGAACTCGATCTGATGCACATCAACGGCGAAGGCCATTACTACGAGCGGAAGATGGGGAGAGATCACGTCCACATGGCGTGTCTGCGTTGCGGAAAGATCACTGAGTTTGTGAGCGACGAGTTCGAAAAGCTGAAGCAGCAGGTGGAGAAAGATTGCCGGTTCCGGGTGCTGATATCGCGGCTGGAGATCGGCGGATATTGCGCGGCGTGTCGAGGCGCACAGTAAGGTTGGTTATGGAGATCCGTTACTTGAAGTCGAATGATGCTGGCGAGTGGTTGCGCCTGCGCCTCGAGGCACTCCGAGGCGATCCGGCAGCTTTTAGTGCTTCGTTCGAAGAGTACCAATCGCTGAAGCTGGAAGAGGTCATAGCAAGATTGTGGTCCAGCGAGGACGCGTTCGTTGTGGGCGGGTTTAAGGGCGAGCGTCTGACGGCGATGGCGGGTTTCTATCGTGACAAGGGACTCAAGACGCGGCATAAGGGCCGAATTTGGGGAGTCTACGTCACTCCTCCGGAACGGGCCCAGGGAACCGGTCGACGTTTACTGCAGGCGCTGCTGGAACGAGCCGAGAAGATCGAAGGGTTGGAGCAGATCATGCTGTCGGTCACTGAGACGCAGACTGCCGCGCTCGCGCTGTATCGTTCGTTGGGATTTGAGAGTTTTGGCCGTGAGCCGCGCGCGTTAAAGATCGAGGACCGCACGATTGATGAGGAATACATGGTGCTACGGCTGAGGCGGGAGTAGGCGTCCTAAGTGGCTGATAAAAAAAGAAAAAGCGCCCTAGGACTTTTCAGTCCAGGACGCCTCGGCAGCCCTCCCCCAGAACTGCCAACCACGATGGATAGTAGAATTGCACCACATTTGGTGTAAATGTCACGTTGGTAACTTTGATAGCAGAAAGCTAACCGAGGTAACGGTCTTATTGCTTTTGCCAGGATTGGCCCGCGTCGGCGGTGGTCCAAACTTCGGGGGTTGAGGTTACGACGCGACCATGTTGCGGGTCGAGGAATTCCACACTGAGGATGTCTCCAGTAAGGCTCACTCCTGAGGCGGAGGGAACGACGCGGGTCCAGTGAGCGCCAGCGTCCGAAGAGTGGTAAAGCAGACCGCCCGAGGCGCCGGCCCAGACATCCGGTCCATTCGAAGCCACTGCCCTGAATACGAGGGATGAGGCGTCTTTCTTCGCGAAGCTCTCCTTGTCCTGGGTCGAGGCGTCCTTAGCCACGCTGTCGGTTGAGGCGGGGCGTTCATTGGTCGCTTCTTTTGCCCTCGAAGGTGGCTTCATGAAAGACAGGGTCGCGGCAGGCGGGGACGAGTTGTTTACGTCGACCTCCTGCCAGGTGCTGCCCTGGTCGAGTGAGCGCTGCAGACCGCCCGCTGAGCTGATCATCCAGCGCATTGGAACCCCGGGAGAGCCAGCGTAGAGCGAGTTCCGATTAAGAGGCCCTCCGGCTGGCGAACTGGGAGGCGGATAATCAGGAGCAAGGACCTTTGACGCGGACATAATCGAGGTACCAGCGGGCTTGATTCTTTCAATTTTCGAGTCGGCATGGCCGCCCTGCAAAGGCTGCTGGTCGATGCGCTGGCTCTCAAGAACCGGATCTTCTGTAGTGGCCGACAGGGCTCCGGATTGTAGTGAGGCCCCTGCGGCCGGGGACGGCGCCGGTGGACTGTTCGCGGGTAACTGCTGCGCACGCACCTGTTGCTGCTGAATGTTGTTGGTGTTTTGCTGCCATTGCACGCGAGGCCCACCAATGGGAGGCACGTTCGCTTGGCGAGCTTTCGGCTGAGACGACCGAGTGAGCGCAGGAGCAGCGGCTTCCGGAGCAGGACCAGATCCGGCATTCGATGAAACCCGATCTCTCTGCTCTGTTGGCACGGAAGCGGCCGGAGTTTGCAGCTTCGCATTGTCCTCAGAAGGTTCGGCTGCGGGCTGCGAGAGTGGCAGAGTCTTAGCTACTTTGCTGACATCCTCCGACTTGCGGGCGTTATACGCGGTCATTGAAGACTGCCGCTGGTATTGCATCACTCCGAAAGAGGTGATGGCGACAAGCCCGGCTGCGATCAATCCCCAGCGGAGAACGGGCCAGGTCAGCCATCCAGTTCTCGCGGGACGAACGGTCGGTTGCAACGGTTCGGAGGCTGGCAGGGCGAGAGCGACGATCTCGCGGCACTCGGCACAGCGCGCGAGGTGTTCGACCAGGGTGGCGCGCTCCGTTTTAGAGAGCGAACATTCGGCGAAGGCGGTGAGCAGATTGACATCCGGATGTTCCACACCCGGCGCCGCCACCTTCAGGCGCTCGCTCACGATTTGGGGGACTCTTTCCATTTCAGCTTCCAGCTACTGGCGGCTAGTTTATCCGCAAACTTCCAGAATGGTGTCTCCTTACCCTTCACCCTCACGGACCCTAGCCTCCACTCTCTTGTCAGAGAACGCTCGAGGTGGCGATTCTTGCGCCAAACTGTGGCGAATATCCACCTGCAGGTCACGCACATCAACTTCAAGAGCCTCTTCGGCTTGGCGGCGCGACATGCCGGCACGGGTCAGGGCCGCGATAATCTGTTTCCGCAAGGACTTGGCCAGCTTATCCAGCTTGCGGCTGATCGTGGATTCGTGGACGCCCAGCATGCGGGCGATCTCGGCCAAGGTGCGTCCGTCGAGATAATACGCGCTCAAAACCAGGCGGTCCTCGGCTGGGAGGGCAGCGATAGCCTCATCGGTAGCGCGGGCGAGACGATCATCGGCCGCCGGCACAGGCTGAGGCTCGGGCGCGCTGAATTGGACACCTTCCTCGGATTCCTCGTCGAGGCTAACCAAGCGCTTGGTGCGGCGATAACGGTTGACATATTCCTGCGCCAGGACGGTACGCAACCAGCCTTCGAGAGATCCCCGGCCTGTGTAGGACGCGAGCTTCGAGACCCGATGACCTTCGCGAGTGCTGGTGCCGTAGAGATCAGCATAGAGGGTGTCGGCGAGCTCGTGGGCGGCAGAATCCTCACGAGCAATACGAAGCGCGGAGAGATAAAGCTTCTCACGAAAGCGCGTAAGAAAGACTTCCCATGCAGGATCGAGGCCGGCGGCACAGGCACGAGCCAGAGCGAGTTCGTCGACGCGGAGGCTGAGGAAGAAAGTGCGAAGTTCGTTTTGCGAACTGACGCCGGCATGCTTGGAGCCGACTTCGGCGAGAATTGCCGCGAAAGAATCCTGCGTCAGGCCGATGCTGTCACATCCGGCCTTGGCGTGGAGGTCGGCCAACAACTCGGCGATGACGGACTGGATGGCCGGGTTGGGAGTCGACGAAGTCATCGAACCGTTAAGTCTTTTGACACCGCTAAACTTTACACGGGGCCTGAAAGCCTGGACGTCTGTCGTTCTAACGTGGCCCTTGAAGGGCTGCTCTTCCACGAGGCTAATGGCGATCGTGCGCTTCTATCGGCACTTCTTCAGTTTACAGAGTTATCGTGGACCTCTAGGTCCTCCAAATTACGCTCGCATCATGGTCCGAGGCCTCAGGCGTCCGAGGACTCAGGCCCTGGATTTCCTGCATTCCTCACACGGGCACACTTCGCGCAGAAACTTCCACGAGTAAATTCCCAGGTCGTGGTTATCGTTCCAGGAAAACTTGATCGCATACTTGCCAACACCTTCGGCCGAAACAGGTTTCGCGGTGGGCTTGAAAATCAGCAATGCACCCGGGGCAGCGGTGGCTGGGTCTCCGGGACGGCGGCCTGCTTTGCCACGTTCGTCTTCGCACATGGCGCATGGGCAGGCGTCGCGCAGATAGACAAAGTTGTAGTGCGAGATGTGGCCGTCGGCCCACTCAATATCCATGCCGGCCCCTGAGGTGAGATGCACCTTTACGGATTTGGGATCAGTGGCGGCTGTGGGAGATTGAAGCGGGGACTGCATGAGATCAGTATCGCATAGGGAGGGTCGGAGGGAAGTCGGTGAGGAAGGTAGGGCGAAAGCCCAAAGCCAGCGACAATGAACGGGGCAGCCGCGGAGCGGCGGAACGTGAAAGCCCGGCACGGCAGTGCCGGGTCGACGGGCAGTGATGAAGTTCCAGTCCCGTCAGGGACGGCACGTCCCAGCGTCACCCGAAGACAAATTCTGGATCGAATGCGACATTGCACTTTCTCAGCAGAGAGATGAATTCATCTTCGAAAGAGTGCCTCGCATGGTGTTCGGGTTGATGCTCGATATAGTTACGCACGACTTCGATATTTGACGCGCTCACGCTGAATGCACCGTAGCCTTCTTGCCATGAAAAATCGAATCCGTGCTCGCCCAACCAGCGTGAGGAATTCGCCTTCAAGACCTGGATTGCTTTCGCCAGCGGTACCGACGCGGGTAGCGCGATCAGAAGGTGAGCGTGATTTGCGGTTCCGCCAGCACATAAGACGGGAATATTGTGGCTCTTTCCGATCCCGACGAAGTACATTGAGAGTTTTTCGCGGAGATCATCGGGAATCAGGTCTCGGCGGTTCTTGGTACTGAAGACGCAATGAATCAAGACGTTCGGATAGGTGTGAGCCATGAGAGTATCGTCCCTACGGGACTCGAATCGCCTTAACCACTTCGACCCGGCACTTCCGTGCCGGGCTTTCACATTCCGTGCCTTCGGCACTAGCGCTCAAGTTGCGTCGGCGGCGCGGTCGTGAAACAAGAAGAACCGCGAGTTCTAATGCTTCATCTTTTCGTTAGGTCCATATCGGCGTCTGTGATGGCCATCACTTCTAAGCCCTTCTTGATGCAAAATCGGACCAACTCGGGCTCGCTGTGGCGAGCATTAGGATTGCCGAAAATGGGGGAAGTCCTGTAGAATCTAGGTTTGCCCTACAAGATCTGAGCGATTCGGGAGCAGCAGTCCAATGGCACAACAATGTGATATCTGCGGCAAGAAGCCGCAAGCGGGAAACCGCATCAGCCACGCCCACAACGTCACCAAGCGGCGCTGGAACGTCAACTTGCGTCCGGTGCACGCCAAGGTGAATGGTCAGGGAAAGCGGATCCGCGTCTGCACGTCCTGCCTGCGCAGCGGTAAAGTCGTCAAGGCGTAACGAACTCATCCACAGAGGACACCGTTCACGGCCGGCTTCTCAGGCGGCGGGTGCGGTTGTGTGTCTGTAACTGCAAACCTCAGGCGCTAAAGCGCGTTTCTTCGCTGCGCTCGACGGCACGAGTAAACTCGTGCCCTTCCCGTTCTCCCCTTCGTCGTACCTCTCCACTTCTTTGCCTCTCGCCTTCTCGTCTACCTTCTTCCTGCTGTATGCATTTCTTTCGGAAGTGCGTTCTTTTTTGTGTCAGCTGGTTCGCTTTAGGCGACCGCATCGATTCGTTTCCGCCGGCTTTGCCCCGGCGGGACGGACGAAGGCGTCCCCCCCCACACGAATCGTGGCTCTTCCTTTCTAATTTGGCGTCGTAGGTGGCGCTGGCGTCACCGCGAGCAACTGCACGTCGAAGATCAGCGTGGCGTTGGGAGGGACGATTGTCTTATATCCCGCATCGCCATAGGCTAGTTCGGGCGGGATCCGGAGTTGCCGTTTGCCTCCAACCTTCATTCCGGCAATGCCTTCATCCCATCCTTTGATAACGTCGCCCTTGCCAAGAGTGAAGCTGTAGGGTTGGTTGGCGTCGACCGTGCTGTCGAACTTTTTGCCGTTCGTGAACCATCCAGTGTAGTGGACTTTGACGTGGTCTCCGTTATTGGCGACCGCGCCGGTCCCGACTTTGATATCCCAGTACTGGAGGCCCGAGTCGGTCTTCACACCGTCGCCCGTGACTTTGGTGGGAGCATTCGTATTCGGCCGGACCGGATTGGTTCTGTGGGAAGTTGTTTGCGCGGAGAGCGACGTCGAGAGAACAAGGACGACGATTACTCCAGAGATCAGATTCTTCGTCATACTTAGCTCCTGCAAGGCAAAATCATAACCACAGAGGGCACAGAGAACCACAGGGCCTTGCGTCCTTCGTGAGGCTTCCTGATCCGACGAGTGGCGCATTTATTCCAGCGCGATCACGTCGATCTCTACCCGAACATCTTTCGGCAAACGCGAGACTTCGACCGTAGACCGGGCGGGCGGAGTAGAGCTGAAATACTTTCCGTAGATGGCGTTCATGGCCGAGAAGTCGTCCATGCTCTTGAGGAAGACGCTGCAGCGAACAACTTTGCCGAGGCCGCTGCCGGCGGCTTCGAGAATCTCGGAGAGATTTCGCAATACGCGATCCGTCTGGGCCGAGACGTCACCAGCAATGACCTGTTGGGTGGCGGGATCGATGGCGATCTGTCCGGAGGTGAAGATGAATCCGTTGGCTTTGATGGCCTGCGAATACGGGCCGATGGCTTGGGGAGCGTCTTTGGTAGAAATGATTTCGCGCATAGGTAAATAGGTCTCACTTCTCAGAAGTGACTACACCACAGAGGACACAGGGTAGCACAGAGGAAATACTTCGGCGTCGGTTTGACTGAGAACTGAGTGTCAGGAACTGAGAACGAGCTCTAGATTTTCTGGAGACGTTGCACTTCGTGGACGCCGGGAATTTTGCGCAGGCCGGCGATGATCTGCTCGAGGTGCTTGAGGTCCGAGATGTCGAGAACGACTTCCACGCTAGCCTGGCTGTTGGCGGTTTGGGCGGCGATGTTGCGGATGTTGCTTTTGGCGTCGCCGATCACTCCGGTGATGCTCTTGAGCATGCCGAAGCGGTCGTCGCAGAACACGGTCAACTTCACCGGATAGGCGGTAGGGGTGGAATCATCACGGGCCCACTCGACATCGATCTTGCGCTCCGGTTCGTAAAGAAGATTTGTGACGTTCGGACAATTGATGGAGTGTACGGCTACGCCCTTGCCGCGAGTTATGTAGCCGACGATGTTCTCGCCGCGAATCGGGTTACAACATCGGGCGCGGTAGACGAGCATGTCTCCCTGGCCGCGCACGGTGATGGCATTGTGATCTCCGAAGACCCGGCGGACAACGCTCGCGATCCCGCCCGGCTGAGAGGTCAAGCCTTCGGCCTCAATGTCTCCGGCAATCGAATGGGTCACGCCTGCGGGGAGCAACCGCGCCAGCACTTGCCGCGCCGAGTATTTTCCGTAGCCGATGCCCGACATGAGATCGTCGGCTTTGCCGAGACCGTATCCGGAAGCGACTTTCTGCAGGTCTTCGTCCTTGATTTCTTTCAGCGCGATGCGGTACTTGCGCGCCTCTTTTTCGATCAGCTTGCGTCCGATCTCGATGGCACGTTCGCGTTGGTGAACATTGAGCCAGTGTTTGATCTTGTTTCGCGAACGGGAAGATTTGACGAGGCCGAGCCAGTCGCGGCTGGGTTTGTGGCCGGGCTGGGTGAGGATTTCGACGATGTCTCCGGAATGAAGCTTGTAACGGAGCGGGACCATACGCCCGTTGACTTTGGCGCCGGTGCAGGTGTGCCCGACTTCCGTATGGATGGTGTAAGCGAAGTCGATGGGTGTGGCGTCTCGCGGAAGCACGACAACTTTTCCTTTGGGCGTGAAGGTGTAAACCTCTTCGGGATAGAGATCGACTTTCAGCGTGGAGAGGAATTCATTGGGATCGCTGACATCACGTTGCCATTCGACGACTTGCCGCAGCCAGGCGAGGCGTTGCTCGTCCTGCGCAGAGACCGGGCCATCTTTGTATTTCCAGTGAGCGGCGATGCCCTCCTCGGCCATCTTGTGCATCTCTTCGGTGCGGATCTGGATTTCGAAGGGCGTACCGTCTTCGGTGATCACCGAGGTGTGCAAGGACTGATAGAAATTCGGCCGCGGCATCGCGATGAAATCTTTGATGCGTCCGGGAACGGGGCGCCAAAGGTTATGAATGATGCCGAGAACAGCGTAGCAATCCTGCAGAGAACGCGTGATGACGCGCATGGCGCAGAGATCGTAGACCTGTTCAACCGAGATGCGCTGGCGTTGCAGCTTTTTGTGAATGCTGTAGAGACGCTTGATACGGCTCTCGACGCGCGCCTGAATCCCGGCTTCTTTCAGCTTGTCGTTGATAATGCCCTGCATCTTCGCGAGGAAGGTTTCACCTTGTTTCCGACGGGCATTAACCGCTTTTTCGACCTGTTCGTAACCAAGGGGATCGATGAAGCGGAAGCCGAGATCCTCGAGCTCTCCACGAATCTTGCCCATGCCGAGTCGGTGAGCAATCGGAGCGTAGATTTCGAGTGTTTCTTCGGCGATCTTCTGCTGGCGGTCGGGCTGGAGGTGCTCGAGCGTGCGCATATTGTGCAGGCGGTCGGCGAGCTTGATCAGGACGACGCGGATGTCGTCAACCATGGCGAGCATCATTTTGCGGAGGTTTTCCGCCTGCTGCTCTTCGCGCGTAGCGAAGTCAATTTTGCTGATCTTGGTGACGCCTTCGACGATATGGGCGACTTGCTCGCCAAATTCCTTGCGAATGTCTTCGATCGTGACCGAAGTATCTTCGACGGAATCGTGCAGCAGTCCGGCGGCCACGGCGACCGGGTCCATTTTCATTTCCGCAAGAACCAGAGCAACTTCGAGAGGATGAACGAGATAGGGCTCCCCGGAGGCACGAGTCTGTCCATCGTGATGCTTGAGGGAGTAATCGTAAGCCTTCTTGATGATGGTTAGATCGTCTTGCGGACGGCTCTCCTGCATACGCTTCATCAAGTCGCGAAACTTGGTCAGCGTAAGGGCAGTGGTAGCGATCTGTTGGCGCAAGCTCGCCATGCAGGATTATAGCCCGCGAACAGCCCGGAACTAGCTGGGGGAACACCGGAGTAAGAAGTGCTGGGCCTAAATTCATTATAGCTTTGGCTGGGGCTTTAAGGCCGCTCAAGCCGGCGCGTGACAGCGTAGTGCGAATCTTCCAAGAGTGCGATGATTGTGGTTTCAACATCGTCATGCAAACTATGCGCGATTCTTTTCTGCTGAGGAATAGTCGCCCAGCGCTTTGGAGGGAGAGCGGGCTTTCGGCTTCGCAGCTCTGCTAGAGTGTGGAGCTGAGGTCCAGTTTTAGCATGATCCGAATTCTGGTCAGTGGAGCGTCTGGGCCCATCGGTGCAGCCCTGCTTCCATCGCTCAAGGCGAGCGGGGCACGCATTTCCCGGCTTACGCGCAAGGGCGCATCACACTCGGCTCCGGATGAGCAGGTAATTCCTTGGGAACCGGCGCAGCCGATCGCTGCGGATGCGGTCTCCGGGTTTGATGCGGTCATACATCTAGCCGGGGAAAGCATTGTGGGGCGCTGGACTGCGGCAAAGAAGAAAGAGATCCGCGATAGCCGCGTGATCGGCACCACGAACCTGGCGCGGGCGCTTGCGCAAGCGAAGGACAAGGCACAGGTCTTCATCTGCAGCTCGGCGATTGGGTACTATGGCGACCGGGGCGATGAAGTGTTAGACGAGACAAGCGTGCCCGGCAGCGGTTTTCTTCCGAAAGTCTGCGTTGAATGGGAAGCCGCAGCCAATGCGGCAGCGGAGGCTGGGATAAGAACTGTTTTCATGAGGACCGGAGTTGTGCTGAGTCCGAAGGGCGGCGCACTGGGGAAGATGTTGACACCTTTCAAAATGGGTGTTGGCGGGCGGATTGGTAGTGGTCGGCAGTGGATGAGTTGGGTCGATGTACAGGACGTGATAGGAGCGATCCATCACGTACTCAAGGCGGAACTGTTGCGAGGACCGGTCAACATGGTGGCGCCGAATCCGGTGACGAATGCGAACTTCACGCGCACTCTGGCGAGCGTCCTTTCCCGTCCCGCAATTTTTCCCGTACCTGGCTTCGTCGTCAAACTGGCTTTTGGCGAAATGGGCGAGACGGCGCTCCTGGGAAGCCAGCGTGTGAAACCGGCACAACTTGTGAGCAGTGGATATACTTTTCGTTTTCCGAATCTACGAGCGTCCCTGGAAAACACGATCCACGGGTAGAGAGCCGCTCACCTTCCGTTGTGATTTAAATCACATACCGCGATTCCGAGTCCTGCCAACCTAGGTTGCAGGTACAAACCGATGAAACTCAGGATCGCCGCACTCATTTTGGCCCTGGCATCTATGTCTTGGGCCCAAACCGCAACGCAGAATGATCCGTCCGCTGCCGCGCCCGCCGACAAGGCGAAATGCGCGTGCTGCGACAAGAAGGCGTCCGACTCTAAAGATGGACATGCCGCGTGCGTGCGTGAAGGCCAGAAAATGGCCGACGGCAAAGAGATGCCTTTTTGCTGCGCTGGCAAAGAATGTGCTTCATGCTGCGGCGGGAAGGATGCGAAGTCCTGTATGAAGGACGACAAAGCTATTGCTTCATGCTGCAAAGATGGATGCGGAAAAGACAAGACCGCATCCTGCTGCGACCGCAAGGCCGGAAAAGAATGCGGTAAGGGATGCTGCGGCTCGAACAAGAGCGAGAAGCCAGCGTAGCTATTATTCTGAAAGCTTGGCCCCAGCAAAGCTGCTGGGGCCTTTTAGTTCTTCCGGGCACCGGTCCCTCAGCAAAGACGTTGCAAGCAACGTCTCTACAAGCGATTCATGGACCGGTCCGCACGGGCATGGCGCAGACTGCACCTTTGCTGAAATTCTCCCCTTCGATGCCGAAGGCGTGGTCGAAGCGGGCGCGGTAGTTTTCCCAGGCAATCGCCGATGTCAGTTCTACTAACTGCGCGTCGGTGAATCGTTCGCGTAATCTCGC
>Ga0070735_10000938_pt1 | contig 29385 bp, 25 predicted proteins | sample Coa_R1_FD_66443 | JGI IMG/M metagenome (GOLD analysis project Ga0070735, IMG submission 66443) | Surface soil microbial communities from Centralia Pennsylvania, which are recovering from an underground coalmine fire - Coalmine... | ecosystem: Environmental > Terrestrial > Soil > Unclassified ...
TATCCGGAACTCGGAGACTCGGCAATCAACAAGCTGCTCGACGCGCTCGAAGCCATCCGGCGCATCCCACTGCCCGAGGATCCGGTGTTGGGGAAAACTACCGTGAATATAGGCACGATTTCCGGCGGCCGCGCCCCGAACATTATTCCCGACGCGGCCAAGGCGGAACTGGCAATCCGGCTGGTGAGCGATGGCCGCCAGGTGGATCAGCTTCTGCGCGAAGCGATTGGAAATCGAGCGGAATTGAAGGAAATCCTCTCCTTGCCGGCCATGCGCTTCGCGGCGCTCGACGGTTTCGAAACGTCGGTCGTCGCATTCACCACGGATATTCCTGTACTCGCGCCGGCCTGGGGCGAGCCATTCCTGTTTGGCCCGGGAAGCATTCATGTAGCTCACACAACGCAGGAAAAGATCTCCAAGCGCGAACTGCTCGCGGCGGTCGATACTTATGCGCAGATGACCTTGATGCTCCTGAAGCGGGCGGAAACGAGTACGGGTTCGGATTGGCGGATCCCAAAACAAACACATGTCTAAAAACCTGGCGATTGTCGGATACGGGAAAATGGGACGGCTGATCGAACAGCTTGCCGCGGACGCGGGTTTTTCGGTGGGCTTGAAACTAGACATCGACACCAACGTGAACCAGGCGGCGATCACGCCGGAAAATTTCCGCGGTGTGGACGTGGCTATCGAATTTTCAACGCCGCATACCGCGGTGGCAAATCTCGAGAGGCTTTGCGCCATTGGGGTGCCTGCGGTTGTGGGCACCACAGGCTGGTACGGAGAGCTGGAACGGGTTCGGGCGTTCGTGGATCGATGCGGCGTCGGTGTGGTGTATAGCCCGAACTATTCGATCGGCGTGAATGTGTTCCGACGCGCGGTGGCGGAAACGGCGCGCCTGCTCGCCAACCAGCCGGAATACGGCGCCTGGGCGTGGGAAGTGCATCACACATCGAAGAAAGATGCGCCTTCGGGCACTCTGCTGCAGTTGATCGAGGAAATGCAGCACGCTGGGTTCAGCCGGCGGATTGACGCCAGCTCAAACCGCGCGGGGGCGAATCCGGGGACGCATGAAGTCGGATTCGATTCGCCGGCGGATACCATCACCCTGCGGCATACGGCGCGAAGCCGCGAAGGATTTGCGCGAGGCGCTTTGAAAGCGGCGCAGTGGGTGATCGGGAAACGCGGGCTGCACGAATTCGGAGAAGTGATTTTTGCGGACGACGCGAAGACCGTGCGCCGCCCGGTAACTTCAACACCATAAGAGGTGGCCATCATGTTTCGAGGATTTACAGGCTGCGGCACGGCGCTGGTTACGCCGTTCCGCAAAGATCTTTCGCTCGACGAAGAAGCCATGCGGCGGCTGGTGCGCCGGCAGATCGAGGCGGGGATTAATTTCCTGGTGCCGTGCGGCACCACGGGCGAAAGCCCCACGCTCTCGCGCGAAGAGCATCTGCGCGTGGTGGCCATCACGATTGAAGAGGCCAAGGGCAAGGTCCCGGTCCTCGCAGGCGCGGGCGGCAACGATACCAGCCACGTGATCGAGATGGCGCGCGAAGCCGAGCGCCTGGGCGCGGACGGAATCCTCTCGGTAACGCCGTACTACAACAAACCCACGCAGGAAGGCCTGTATCACCATTTCAAGGCGATCGCGGAGGCGATTTCTCTTCCGATTATTTTGTACAACGTTCCGCCGCGCACCAACGTGAACATCGACCCGCCGACGGTGCGCCGGCTGGCGGAAATCGAAAATATTATTGGCGTGAAGGAAGCCTCCGGCAGCATTTCGCAAATCACGCAAGTAATCCAGCAAGTGCCGGAAGCATTTCTGGTTCTATCGGGCGATGACGCGTTGACCATTCCGATCGCCGCGATGGGCGGCCGCGGAATTATTTCCGTGGCGTCCAACGAAATTCCCGCAGAGATGACCACGCTGGCGCGGCTGTGCCTGGAGGGCAATTTTGCCGAAGCGCGCGCCGTCCAACGCAAGTGGCTGCCGCTGATGGAAATCAATTTCATCGAAACGAATCCGACTCCGGTGAAAGCCGCGATGGCGGAGATGGGGCTGCTCGAACCGGTGTTCCGCTTGCCGCTCGTGCCGCCGCGCACCGAAAATCTCGCCCGGATTCGCACGGTCCTCGAATCGCTTGCGATTCTCGAAAGGGCTCACGTTGCCAACCGCAGCTGACCAGCTTGAAAAGCGGATCGAAGCGCTGTTCGACGCCAAACCCGCGCGCTATACCGACGACGATCGCCAGCTTTTCCGCGCGTTCAAGGTGGAACTGAACGCCGGCCGCATCCGTTCAGCGGAACCGGACGCGTCACAGCCGACCGGCTGGCGCACCAACGCCTGGGTGAAAAAGGGGATCCTCGTCGGCTTCCGCATGGGCACCGCGGTGGATATGTCGGTGGACGCCGCCAAGCAGCCGTTCTTTGACAAGGATACTTATCCGGTCCGGCATATTGCCGTCGGCGACGGCGTGCGGATAGTCCCCGGTGGATCGAGCATTCGCGACGGCTGTTACATCGGGCGCGACGTGGTGTGCATGCCGCCGATGTTCGTCAATGCCGGCGCTTACGTCGGTGACGGCACCATGGTCGATTCGCATGCCCTGGTCGGAAGCTGCGCGCAGATCGGGCGAAATTGCCATATCTCCGCGGCTTCTCAAATCGGCGGCGTGCTGGAACCGGTCGGCGCAATGCCGGTGATCATCGAGGACGAAGTTCTGGTGGGCGGGAATTGCGGCGTCTATGAAGGCACCATCGTGAAGCGTCGCGCGGTCCTGGGGACCGGAACGATCCTCAACCGTTCGACGCCGGTCTACGACATTGTGCGCGGCAAAGTCTATGCGGCCACAGACACCGAGCCGCTGATCGTTCCTGAGGAAGCAGTGGTCGTCGCCGGTTCGCGTTCGATCAGCCGTGGCGTGGGGAAGGACTGGGGTATCTCGCTTTACACGCCAGTGATCGTGAAGTATCGCGATTCCAAGACGGACGCCAAAATTCAGCTCGAAGATCTGCTGCGCTAGAGTTTTCGTGTCCCGTTGAGGCTCGGGGCGCCTCGAAACTCGCGTTTTACTTCTCCGCAGCGATCACGGTGGTGGGCGGAGGTATCGGCAGGGTGGCGACCTTGCGGAATCCGGAGGCCTTCAGCCACGCGCGATACTCCCGCAAAGTAAAAACTGCGCCCGCTTCCGTCTGCAGCAGCATGTTCAATCCGAACATCATCGGCATGGGCGGTCCCGACCGGGCGTCATTCGCAACATACTCCGCGATCAGCAATCTTCCTCCCGGACGCAACGCCTTGTAGGATTTCTTTAGAAGTTCCTGGCCGTGTTGCTCTCCCTCCGAATGAATGATGTGTCCGAGGATCACCAGGTCGTAAACGCCATCGCCAAAATCTCCCGCTCGCAGGTCACGCTCCAAATATTCGTAACGATCGGCGACGCCGTATTTTTCGGCGAAGTCCCGCGTGATCGGTGTCATCTCGGCAAAGTCGAGGGTCGTCACACGGGCGCCGGGAATCGCCTGGGCAAAAGGAAGTGACCATGCGCCGGAACCGGCCGCAACGTCCAGAATTCGATGAATCTTGCGGCGCTGCTTGTCGGGGAAGTGCGCGAGCGCGACGCCGGCGGCGGCATAGTTCCCGGGAAAAATGCTGGCCACCAATTTCGGAAAAAACTCCTTACCTTTGGCGGCGACGTTGACCGTCTCCGCCGGACGGCCGCTCTTCACCGCTTGCGAAAGTTGTTTCCAGGCATCCCAAGTGAGCGAAAGTGCGTGCGCCATGGCTCCTACATAATCTTTTCCACCTGGAATCAGAAAGGCGGCCGCGACCGGTTGGAGGGCATATCGAGCGCCGCTTTTGCGCAAATAGCCAATCGCGCAGAGGGCATCGAGCAGCGAAGTCATGCCGCGCGGTGAAGCGCCAGCGGCTTTGGCAATCTCGGCCGCCGTCCCGCGGCCCGCCGAAATATGGCGGAACACGTCCAACTCGACTCCGGCGACCAGGGTTCGCGATCTCCAGGCGCCGGTCAAATCCTCCATCACCATGGCCGGCGAAATGGCCTTCTTCAGCGGTTTGCGTGGCATGAATCGAACTCCCGATCCAAAGTTTGGTGTTCCAAATAGGCGGTTCGTAGCCAGCCTAAGTGTGCAGATGCGCCATCGTCAATCGAAATGCTGGCCACAATTAAAATAACCGGTTCGGAATGGCTCAGCCTTCCGCAGGGCGGCTCAAGGATTTCCCCGGCCTGTACTCGGGGAAATTCTGAATGAAATGCCGTTAAACTCTGGTATAGTTGTCATGTTTGGTATGGGAGTCGGGGTTTCCTTCACTCCCGGGGCGATGGGAATGACCACTCCTCGTGACTTCACCCGGTGCTCACCATCGCCAGGAAGCGATCTGAATCCGGCCAGTGACGCCGCGCGCTCTGCAGATTCCCACTCTTGGAAAGCGAGAAATATATGAAGAATGTTTTTGTCGGGAATATGAGTTTCCAGACGACGGAAGCAGAGCTCCGCGCCCTTTTTGAACCCTTCGGACAGGTGACGCGAGTGCATATCGCCATGGACCGGGAAACAGGGCGTGCCCGCGGATTCGCGTTCGTCGAAATGCCCAACGACGCGGAAGCCACGACGGCCATGTCCAGTCTGGACGGCAAGGAAGTCGGGGGACGCGCGCTCAAAGTGAATGAAGCACGACCGAAGACCGCCGGTGGTGGTGGCGGAGGCGGCGGTCCGCGCGGCGGCGGAGGCGGCGGCTTTGACCGCGACCGGGACCGCGATCGCAATCGCGGCGGCGGTGGTGGACGCGGCGGAAATTCTCGCCAGGGTGGCCGGTTCTCAACCGAGGATTATCGCGATAGTCCCCGGCAGCCTCGCGAACCTCGCTGGTAACACGCAACACGCGCTGTTTACAACTCTGGCGGTCCCCACGCGCTTCCACACAAGGAGATTAGTATGGCTACGTCGAAATCCACGTTTCAGAAGCGCCAAAAAGAAATGAAACGGCAGGAAAAACAGCGCATGAAGGCGGAACGCCGCGCCCAGAAAAAACTGGTTGGCCGGCAGGACGCCGACTTTCCGATGGAACCGCTGACCGGCCCGGTTGTTGACCCTGACCTCTTTCCCGAATCGGACGACGAAAGCTAGCCCGATTGTCCGGCTAGGATCCCTTAGCGGCAATATTTTTCGGTATTGCACAATTCCAGGAAGCGGCAAGTGTGCCGCTGCCGCAAGCTGATCAGAAATGTCCGGGCTCGCCACTCGAGCTGCCCGCTTCGCCCGGACCCGAAGAGATTCTTCCCCACGCGGTGCGCTTCCAGTTTTCTACGAACTTGCGTCCCACGCCCCAGGTAGGCAACGGCATCAACAATCGCGCCGATAAGCCATTTAGATAGGGTTCGTACATTTTGCGCAGCTCGTTCAACTTTTGGTCACCCGCCTCGCCGCATTTGGTGGAGGCGCGGCATTCCACCAGCAGGTTGCGAACCTGGACGACGTCTTTCGCCGGAAGGCGATCGTGCGGCGGCGGTAACGGAGGCACACGCAAAACCTCGGCCAGGTCCACCACCGCATGGCGCGCGATGGCGAAGGTCAGCTTGGATTGCCATTGAGCCGAGCCTTCACCGTAGGCGATCAGCAGCGCGGATACGTCCAGCACAGCAGTGAACGCTGCCAGCCACGACTGGTTGTCATGCTGCGACCGGAAGTAGCACAGCACCGGGTAGGACAGGTGGCTCTCCATCAGTTGCGCGGCCCAGATCTCCCAGTCGCGCAAATAGGGAGTCAGAACTTCGTTGTCCGCGAATTGTGCGTGACGCCGGAGCAGTTCCGCCGCAGTCGGTGGAGATCCGGCGCGGGCATCGAGAAGGGAAATGTTTAACTCGCGCTGGGAAAACGCGCCATAAAGGGTGGGCAGGTAGGAAATCATCAAGCCCAGAAAGCCAAAGCCGGTGCCGCCCTCGATGACGGTGATTGCCTTTGCCATCGCGGTTCGCGGTGTCACGTCGCCCAGGCCCAGGGTGAAGAATGTGGTCCCGCTCAAATAAAAATCGGTGCGGAACGTCGGAACCTCACCCGGCGCATTGATCGCCGATCCGTCGGACCAATGCAGCATCGCGAATCCAAGGATCAGCAGAAAGCCCCAGGTGGCGAACAATCCCAGAAGTGAGAGCGGACCGTAATAGCTGAGATGAGCCTCCCGCATCTTCGGCGAGCGGAATAACCGGTTGACCGACGCCCAGATACGCCAGGTAACGCGGTAGAACATTCGGACCAGGCGAATCGGGCGGGTCACGCGGCGCGGAAGGATGATGGTTTCAAACGCCTCCCACAACGTGGCGAAGAGAATGAACAGTCCGGCGATGGCAATCAGAAGTTTCATTCACTCTCCGGTATCCCGGGAAAGGATATCAGGTGTTGTCCGCGAGGAGAAATTCCTGCAGTTCAGCAAAGCGATTGGGAAAGGGAATCGATTTCTTTGGCCGGTCCAGAAACGCCGCCAGGCGCTCGGGCATCTCCGGCCGCACGCCGATGGCGCGCGCGACGGTCTCGGCAAACTTGGCGGGATGAGCGGTAGCCAGCACGATTCCCTGCGTCGTAGGCTGATTCTGCTTGGCAAAGGATTGCCAGCCCAGCACTCCGACGGCGGCGTGTGGGTCGAGAACATAGCCATAGCGCTGCTCGACGTCATGCATCACGCGCAGAGTCTCTTCGTCGCTGAAGCTGCATCCCCAAATGTCGTGGCGGACGGCCTGCAGATCGTTGTCGTAGAGATCGACAATTCGCGCGAAATTGCTGGGATTTCCGACGTCCATGGCGTTGGAAATCGTGTGGCGCGAGGCTCGGGGAATCAACTTGCCGCTGCGCAGGAACTCAGGCACCACGTCGTTGGCGTTGGTCGCGGCGATGAACTGAGCAATGCCCAGGCCGATGCGTTTGGCCAGCAAGCCGCCGGTAAGATTCCCAAAGTTCCCGCTGGGAACGGAAAACACCGGGAGCGAATCGGAAGCTCCCATCTGCGCCACGGCGGCGAAATAATAAAATGACTGCGGAATCAGCCGCCCCACATTGATGGAATTTGCCGAGGTGAGGGTGATTTTCTCGGTAATAAGGGGATCGACCAGGGCTTGCTTGGCCAGGCGCTGGCAATCGTCAAACGATCCAGCCACTTCGAGAGCGGTGATATTCTGTCCTAGTGTGGTGAGTTGCTTTTCCTGCGCTTCGCTGACGCGTCCGGCGGGATACAGGATCACCACGTGGATGCCGGAAACCCCAAGAAACGCCTGAGCCACTGCGCTTCCCGTGTCACCCGAAGTCGCGACGATCACCGTCAGTTCTTTTCCTGATTCGGCGACAAAAAATCCCATCAGCCGGGCCATGAAACGCGCGCCGAAATCCTTGAACGCCAGCGTCGGTCCGTGAAAAAGCTCGAGGATATGCAGACGGTCGGTGAGTGTGACCAGCGGCACCGGAAAGTTAAACGCGTCCGCAACGATCTCTTGCAAAATCGCCGTGGGAATCTCGTCGCCGGCAAATAACGCGCCGACTTCCAGCGCAATTTCCGTGAACGTCAGCGACGCCAGGCGCGCCAGGAAATCCTTGGCAAGATGCGGCATGTTGACCGGCAAATACAGCCCGCCGTCCGGCGCCGATCCGCGAAGCACGGCCTCGTGCAGAGAAACTTCGGGGCTGCGGTGGAGTGTGCTGCGGTATTTCATCATGCCGGCCGCGCCTGCCCTTCGATCAACTCCAGCAATCCGCGAGCGTCGAGTTCGGCGCTGCGAAGGGAGTTCATCGAAAGGATGCGGTGCGCGTAGCGCTCGTACTGCTTTTTTCGGTGCGCGATCAGTCGCGGGTAGCAGCGCGCCACGGTTTCCTGCGCGGACTCGCCGGGCTGCGGCGCAAACTGGTTGCCCCAGAGCACCGGCTTCGGGTCGGACAGATATCGCGCGATCAGCAGTTCCTCCTCCGTAGCGGAAGCTTCGAGGTAGACCACCGTGGTGAGCAATTGCATGCGACGGCAAATTTCCTCGCCGGTGTAAACGACGCTGCCCGTGGTGTCCAGGATGATTCCGGCCCCGGCCGATGCTTGAATTTCATCCAACGCTTCGTTCATCGAGCGCACTTCACATTCCAGATATTTTTTCTCATGCTCGCGATAGGAAGTCTGGTCCGGCCAGCCCATCCAGGCGGCCACGCCGCCAATGCCGCCGGGCACGCCCGCCGACGCCAATTCCGGCGCAATTTTCTGTTCGATCCGGTCGTCGATCCCGATCACGCGAAATCCCGCCGCGGACAGCTTTTGCGCCCAGTAGGACTTTCCGGCGCCGGACATCCCAATGAATGAAAGTTTCAGCACGTTTTCCCGACGAAGCTTCCTGCGGCCAGATTCTGCCCACACGGATGAGAGTTTTAGCCGGAAGACAGAGCACAAAGGATAGCGTTCCGCGATGGTCCCTGCAAGACCTGTGGCACCGCAACTTCGCTTGTATGCCTCTACGAACCACGAAGCGTTGGCAGATCCAAGAGGGCGTCTCGAATCACATCATAAGCAAAATTGACCTGGTCCGGCGTAATCACGTACGGCGGCAAAATGTAAATCACGTTACCCAGGGGGCGCAGCAAGACGCCTCGGCTCAAGAAGTATTGATAGAGCCGCGGCCGCAGAGTGGAGAGGTATCCCGCGTCGGGTACGTCCAGTTCAATCGCCGCCACGGTGCCAATGTGCCGGACATCGAGAACGTTCGGCTGCAACGCAAATGCGGGAAGGCGTGCGGAGTGCACCTGTTCGATGGCGGCGATGCGCTCGAAAACCGGTTCGCTCGCAAAAATCTGCAGCGACGCATTGGCCGCGGCGCAGGCGATCGGATTGGCCGTGTAGGAGTGCCCGTGGAAAAAAGCGTGCGCGCGATCGCCGCCAACAAATGCCTCATGAATGCGATCGGTGGCAAACGTAGCGGAGAGGGACAAAAATCCGCCGGTAAGCCCCTTGGCTACGCACATCAAGTCCGGCGCCACCCCGGCACGATCGCAGGCAAACATGCGGCCGGTGCGCCCGAAGCCGGTGAGGACTTCATCCGCGATGAGGAGAACATTGTGAGCCGCGGTCAGCCGGCGAACCCCGGACAGAAATTCCTCGGGATGCACGATCATTCCGCTTGCGCCCTGCAGCAGCGGCTCGACAATCACAGCGGCAATTTCCCCGGCGTGCTCGGACAGCATCTGGTCCAGCTTGTTCAGGCACTCGATGTGGCAAGTGGCGCGGTTGAGGCCCACCGGGCAGTGCGCGCAATATGCGGAATGTGTGCGCCAGACAGGAATTCGCCAGGAATCGAACGCGGCAGTGAAAGGGGAATCATCGCTCACCGACATGGCGCCCGCGGTGTCTCCGTGGTAGGCATGTTCCAGCGCGACGATCCGCCGCTTCGCGGGCTGCCCGCAATTCTTCCAGTATTGCAGCGCCAGTTTCAATGCCACTTCGACGGCGGTCGATCCATCATCCGAGAAAAAAACGTGGCGCAGCGGTTGCGGAATAATTTTGCCGAGCCGCTCCGCAAGTTCCTCCGCGGGCTCATGGGAAAAACCCGCGAACACGACGTGTTCCAGGCGGGCGGCCTGCTCAGCAATCGCCTGGGCGATGGCCGGATGGGAGTGGCCGTGCACGTTGACCCACCACGACGAAATGGCATCCAGAATCTGGCGCCCATCCTCGGTTTCTAGATATACGCCTTTGCCGCTGCGAATCGAAAGCGGCGGCGGGTCTATGCCTTCCTGCGTGAAGGGATGCCACAGATGCAGATCGGAATCACTCATATTTTATTGAAACGCCCGGTGATCAAAATGCTTTTCGTAGACTTCCAGCAGCGCGGCGCGATTGATCTTGTCCAGGATGGGAATCCGCCCGATGACGCTCACACTTCCGTAGGCTTCGATGGCGCGGCGATTCTCAAGATTCTCTTCGCCGATCATGGCCACACCGCAAATCGGAATGCCGGTCTGGCGCAGCGCCGCGACAGTCAGGAGCGTGTGGTTGATGGTTCCAAGAGCCGTGCGTGCGGCGATCACCGCTGGAAATCCAGTTTGCCGCATCAGGTCGCGCATCAAGTCGCGCTCGTTGATCGGCACCAGCACTCCGCCTGCGCCTTCCACAATCCACCTGCGTCCGGAAGGCGTCTCCGGCAGTTTCAGAGCCTCGAGCGCGATTCGCACGCCCGCTTCGCGCGCGGCCAGATGCGGCGAAACGGGCGGATCGAAGAGGTAGCGCTCCGCCGGAAGGCGCTCTTCACAGGCCTCGGTCCATGCGCGCACGGATTCGCGATCGGTTCCTTCGACTGCTCCAGTCTGGATCGGCTTCCAGTACACCGCGTCCAGTGCGGCGACCAGCAAGGCGGACAGCACCGTTTTTCCGACGTTGGTGTCCGTTCCGGTCACGAAGTATCCGCTCATCGGCTGGCGGAAACCGTGCGTGCAAATGAGAGTTTATCGCGCGCCTGTACCATCGCGGCGACCAGTTCCGAGAGATTCTCTGTGGAATGTTTTGCCGTCAGCGACAGTCGGAGCCGCGAAGTTCCCGGCGGAACAGTGGGCGGCCGGATCGCCCGGACTCCGAAGCCGCTCGCACGGAGAGATTCGGCAAAATGCAGCGCGGCGTCATTGGATCCGAGAATGACGGGAACAATTTGCGAGCCTTCCGCAGCGGTATCAAAGCCGTTGTTGCGCAACTCATTCCTCAGAAACGAAGACAATTCCAGAAGATGAGTGCGTTCACGTTCGGCTTCCTTCGCCAGGCCCATTCCCGCGGAAACCTGCGCTGAGAAATACGGAGGCAGCGCAGTGCTAAAAATGAAAGTGCGCGCGCGATTGATCAGAAAACGGCGGAGATTGTCCGAACCGCAAACAAACGCGCCGGCGGCGGCTAAAGCTTTTCCGCAGGTCTGCACGGTTGCCAGCACCCGCGAGGCCAGCCCCGCTTCGGCCACCAGTCCGCTGCCTCGCGGCCCGCGCACTCCGATCGCGTGCGCCTCATCGACGATTAGTTCAGCGCCATGGCGTTCGGCGAGTGCCGCGAGCTCGGCGACCGGCGCGAGGTCGCCTTCCATGCTGAATATGCTCTCGACGACAATCACGCGCGCGCCGTGCGCCGGGGCATTGCGGCGAAGCTCATCTTCCAAAAAATTCAAATCGCCGTGCGGGAAAATAATGCGTCGGCATTTTGCCAGTCTCATGCCGTCAATCAGGCTGGCGTGATTGGCGCTGTCCGAAAAGACCGCGTCTTCCGGCCGCAGGATGGCGCTCAGAAGCCCCACGTTCGCGGCATAGCCGGATGTGAAGTATAGAGCTGCTTCCGTGCCCACCCACTGCGCGAACGCGTGCTCTAAAACCGTCCAGCTTTCGTCTTGTCCCGACAACAGCCGAGAACCGGTGGAAGCCATCCGGGAAGCGGAGTTGATCCCGGCCAGCACGGATTCTTTCATTCGCGGATCGGTGGCCAGGCCGAGGTAGTCGTTGCCGTTCAAATCGATTCCGCGAGGGGCTTCCAAATGGCGCACTTCGGCGCGAGATTCGAGTTCGGAAAGCTCGGCGGCGATGCGTTGATGCATGTCCAAGAAGAATATTCCTACCGCAGCGGCAGCGGTTCGAGTCCCAGCGAATGGAGCATCGCCAAATCGTCCTCAGGTTCGGGATTCGGAGTGGTGAGCAGTTTCTCGCCGATGAAAAGGGAATTGGCCCCGGCTACAAAGCAGAGTGCAACCGCCTCGCGCGACAGCGCTTTGCGGCCGGCACTTAGCCGCACCATCGACGCCGGCATCAAAATTCGGGCTGTGGCAATCGTCCGCACAAAAACCAGCGGGTCCAGCCCCTCAGCAGCTGCCAGCGGCGTCCCGTTGACGCGCACCAGGGCGTTGATCGGAACGCTCTCAGGGTGCGGATTCAGTGTGGAAAGCTGCTGCAGCAGGCCGATGCGATCGCCCTCCGATTCACCGAGGCCGATGATTCCTCCGCAGCAGACGGTGACGCCGGCTTTTCGCACCGACTCCAGTGTGCGCAGCCTGTCGTCGTAATTTCGCGTGGTGATGATCTGCCCGTAGAACTCCGGAGATGTGTCGAGGTTGTGGTTGTAGGCCGTCAGCCCGGCCGCGGCCAGCCGCCCGGCCTGCGAATCGTCCAGCATCCCCAGTGAACAGCAGACTTCCATGCCCAGCTTTGCGACGCGGCTCACCATCTGCAAAATATTTTCAAAGTCCTCGCCGTCCTGCGCCTGCCGCCATGCCGCGCCCATGCAGAAGCGCGTCGCGCCTTCGCCGCGGGCGCGTTCGGCGAACTCCACCACTTCGTCCACCGGCAACAGGCCGCCGCGGGAAACTTCGGTCGCGTAATGCGCGCTCTGCGGGCAGTAGGCGCAATCCTCCGGGCATCCGCCGGTTTTTACCGAGAGCAGCCGGCAGAACTGAACGCGAGCCGGATCATGGAACGCGCGGTGCGCTTGCTGGGCGGCGAAGAGCAGATCAGGCAATGGCTGCCGGTAGATGCTGCGAATTTCTTCCCGCGACCAGTCATGGCGCAAGGACGTCTTCGCTTGTGATACTCCCGCTTCGTTGGGCGACAAGGCCGCTCCTCCAGGACGAAATTTCCGCAGGGTTTGGCCGCGAGAATCGCCCGGTGAATCCGCAATCACAGACCCGCGGTTTGCAGCGGGTTCTTCGGAAAAACATTCTAACGCACATTCGGCGGGAATATGAAAGGCGTGTGAGGGAACAACCGGGAAAACTGATGCCATACCGGAGGGCTTGATTTACTGGAGGGCTTGTTCGGTGCGGTTCGTTTTCCTCGATCCCGGTGTCGGAGACGGCGAGGAGGATTTGCTTTCGGTGGGATTTTTCTTCCGGCAGGAAATTGCCCACCAGCGATTCTGGAATTGCGGCAGTTCGCACATTTTTGTGCAGTGCCGCGAACCGTTTTCGTAGCTGCAATGGCAATAACAGAGGGGAGATGGGGGATCCAAACGCAGCGCCGACCCTTGATTGGCAAGCGTGGCAACCGAGACAGTCCCCAACAGAATAGCCGTACGAACGGCTTGCCGGAGCCCTCTTGCCCTGGATTTCATGAACCGATTGTGAAACTAAAGTGGAGAAAAACCGATAGCTCGGGGGAGGGGATTTTCTGGTATCAAGGTTTTAGGAGTTCCAATCAAGCGTACCAGTACGCGGAAGGAACTCGGCCCATTTCAGCGTGGCATTGGGGTTAAGATTGGCAAAGAGAATGGAAGTTACGTTGTCGCCGCAACTTCTTCGGCGAGGTCCGCCAGCTCCAACCGCAGATTGCCGGCATTGCTCGCGTAGCTAAGCCCGACTTCAAAATCAATCGTTCCCGCGCGGATCATTCGCTCGATTTCGCCGTCGAAGTACTGCATGCCCTCGGTCGTACCGTCGCGCATGGCGTCCAGCAACGACTTCCCATCGGTCTCGCCTTTTTCTACGTATTCCCGCGTGCGCATGGTGGTCTTCAGGATCTCGATGGCCGCCACGCGGCCCGTGCCATCTTTTTTCGGTATCAGGCGCTGCGAAACAATGTAGCGAAACGCGCGCGACATTCGGGCACGGATGGCCTGTTGATCGGCTAGGGGAAACACACCGATGATGCGCTCGATGGTCTTGGAGGCGTCCACGGTGTGCAGCGTGGAAAATACCAAGTGGCCCGTCTCAGCCGCTTCCATGCCAATCTCAATCGTCTCCTTGTCGCGCATTTCTCCGACCAGGATGACCTTGGGAGCCTGTCGAAGGGCCGCCCTCAACGCCAGGGCGAAACTTGGCGTGTCACTATGCAACTCGCGCTGATGAATCGTAGACTTCTTGTGCATATGCAAAAATTCGATGGGGTCTTCAATCGTCAGGATGTGGTAGGCCTTTTCTTCATTGATCTTGTTCAGGATGGCGGCGAGCGTGGAAGATTTTCCTGAACCGGTCGGGCCCGTTACCAGGACAATTCCATTGCGAAGGTCGGCGATCTCGCCAAGCTGCATCGGTAGGTTCAGCGTCTTGAAATCCGGGATGGTTTGAGGGATCACCCGCATGACGATTGCGATGCTGCCGCGCTGGCGAAAGACATTGACGCGGAAGCGGGCGATGCCGGGCATGCCGTAAGAGAGGTCGGTGGAACCCTCCGTTTCCAGCTTCGCCGCCACAAGTTCATTCTTGCCAATCAGATCCATGGCAATCCGGCGAGTCATGTCCGGGGTCAGCTTGCCCACCCCGGCAATATTTACCTCTTTGAGCTGGCCACTCACCTCGATCTGAGGAGGGCGACCCGGAGAAAAGATCAAATCGCTGACGTTCTTGGAGACTTGGAGCATGGTTGCCACGATCGCTGGCGTCGAGACCTTGGCCGCTGGGGAGCCGGTGGAAGGCCCATTCTGGGCCTCGGGCATGGATTGTGTGGGGACAGAAGGAGAGTCCATGAATAGCTCCGAATGAGAGGGTTGATAGTGACTAAACCTATGTCCTACAGCTGTTTAGCTGGCTCGCCGGGAACCAATGTGCGGCTTTGGGTGCCGGGAACCGGCGAAAAGTTCGAGCTCCTGCTCGATCGCTCGAACCGCGTCTGTCCCAAGTCCAATGAATTCGATACCGATCCCGATACCGGCAAGGCAATAGCGAACTTCGCCACGAGTCTGGACTTCCACGTTCGACCGCGTCAAGCGAAATCGAATGTTTAGGATGGCTCCCTCGGGGAAATGTGTCGAAGTGTTCACGAACATGCCATGCAAACTGAGATCTGGAGGCCGAATGTGAAGTTCCTGACCCGTCCCTTCGTAGGTGAGATGAAGTTCACTCAAGTGCTGAATGCGAGCTTCGCGCCGCGCGGGCGCGATAGGCGCTTTCCGGTGGGCCAGCTTGCTCACGATAAGACTCCTTCCGGCATGGGCGTCGTCGGAAGAGTGGACCCCAAGCCTGCAGCCGATCGCCGGGTGCCGCAGTACGGACAAAAGCGGTAAGCCATGGGCAAATCATGTCCGCATTTCTCGCACGCGGCGCTTACGACGGAGTCCAGGGGAACGACGCGAATGATTTCTTCCAGCGTGGTCACGCCGGCTTTGAGTTTGGAGAGCGCGTCTTCCTGCAAGCGGCGCATTCCCGTGGCGCGGGCTGCGACCCGCACCAGGTCGGGTTTGTACTCCCCTCGCAGGATCGAACGGACGGAATCATCAATCCAAAGCAGTTCGTAGACTCCGACACGTCCTTTGTACCCGGTCTGGTCACAAACTTCACAGCCGACCGGCATGAGCACGGATTCGGGCGGATCAAACCAGCCCACGGCCTCCAACCGTTCGGAGTACTCCTGCGTGACGTTCGTCTGCACGGCGCAAGCGCAAAGCCTGCGAAGCAAACGCTGGCTCAGAATGCCGGAAACGGACGACGCGATCAGATACGCAGGAATGCCAAGATCAAGCAGGCGAGCCACGGCGGCGATACTGTCGTTGGTGTGCAGCGTCGAAAATACCAGGTGGCCGGTCTGGGCCGCCTTCATGGCGATTTCGGCGGTTTCCAGGTCGCGAATTTCCCCGATCATGATGACGTTGGGGTCCTGCCGCAGGATCGACCGCAGGCAACTCGCAAAGGTCAAGCCCGCACGTATGTTGACGTGCACTTGATTCACTCCGGGCAGCGCATACTCGACAGGGTCTTCCACGGTGACGATGTTGACGGCAGGTTTGCGCAAAAGGTTGAGCACGGAATACAGCGTGGTGCTCTTGCCGGACCCTGTCGGCCCGGTGACCAGCAGCATTCCTTGGGGCTGGGTGATCAATTGCTCCACCCGCGCCACGATTCCAGGAGGAAATCCCAGTCCTGCGAAACTCAAGATCGGCGCCGAGGCCTCCAGCAGGCGCAGTACGACTTTCTCTCCATATTGTGTCGGCAATGTTGAAACGCGCAGGTCCACACGCCGCTGGCCCACGGACACCATGAAGCGCCCGTCTTGCGGCGCCCGGCGTTCTCCAATGTCCATATCCGCCAGGGTTTTGACGCGTGATACCAGCGAGTTCTGGATATTGCGCGGAACGCTGTCCAGTTCCCGCAAGACTCCGTCGACGCGAATTCGCACCACCGTCGCCGCCGCCTGCGGCTCGATGTGAATGTCACTGGCCTGTTTGTCCATCGCCGTCTGAATGATTTGCGAAACCAGTCGAACGGCCGGAGTCCGTTTCTGGTTGAGTTCGGCCTGAATTTCCTGGATGGCGTCGCGATTGGCCTGCCGCGAACTGGTCGAGATGAATTCCATCTCAGGGCCGGTCTCCAAGGCTTCCTTATCGGAGGCGCGCCGGGCCGGCGTGGCGGTTGCAGCCGGCTCATAATTTCTGAAGATTGCGGACTGAATCTCCGCGCGAAAACCCAGCCGCGGGGAAATATCCTTTCCGGTGGTGAAGCGCACTTCGTCAATCGTGGCCACGTTCTGCGGCTCGGCCATCACCACTACGAGTTTCGACTGATCCATACGAACGGGAAGAATGTCCAACCGCACAGCCATGGCCTTCGGAATCGTGTGAAGCACCGCCGGGTCGCACACCAGTGCCGAGCAATCGTTGTACGGTACGTGGGAAACCTCTTCGAGAGCCCTTACGAGCGAAGACTTGTCCACCAGTCCGCGTTCCAGGATCAGTTCGCCGAGACGAACTATTTTGCCTTCCTGCTCCTTGAACAGGTTCTGAAGATCCTCTTCGGAAATCTGCCCGCGATCCTTCAGAATCTCGCCGAGCCGCTTGCGCTTCATGCGTAGTCCTCGAGAAAACAAGCGGCACGCGAAGTTCCAAAAGGGCGTTCGATCGTCGGCTGCAAGATCTGTGGATTCAGTGAGAACAGGAATTAGATTCCGGTTCGAGCTGCCCCATTTGTTTCAAGTCGGGATTCAAATCGGGTGGATGTCCTTTCTCGGAACAGATGGTCGATGAGTGGAGAGTGCGCGTCGAGCTAGAGAGAAATCCCGTGTCATCACAGGTGACTGATGTGCGAATAGGTCTTAGCAAATATAGAAGCTGAATTCGTCGACAAGGCGGCGCTTCCCGTGTCGGGAAGCGCCGCTCCCGAATCAGGATTTCCGCCACGCCGGGACAAAGCCACACACGATCTGTGCGGACAGAAGGTCAACAAAAATAACGAAATCTTGCGAGGAGGCAACTGCGCAGAAATGGCAAACGGGTTGCACTGGTATTTCACGTGGACGCATTCCGGTAAACGACTTACACAAGTCCAAGAGCGAGGGGGAAGGGGCTTGCTCAACCGACGAGTGCTGGTCGTTCCCACCTGCCTCTGAGAGGGAAGCTAGGATGGATGACCCCACGCCCCGGTCAAAAAAAGACCGGGAAACGGAATGCGTCTTAGGGGGCTCTTGTTCCCAAGCAAGAGCCCCCATTCTTTTTTCAATCCACTACTTTTCGCGGTAAAGAGCTGATTGAAATCGTTTCGCGAAATGCCTGACCGCGGGAATACTGCGCGCGACCCAACTCTAAGTCTGCGAGATCGTTCCGACTGGATCGACTCTGCGTAGCACCGGAATCTTGGCCTGCCTCAGAACGTGTTCGACTTCCGTCTCCTTGAGCCGCGAAGCGTCGTACTCAAACGACAGCCGGTTGGTCTTTTCATCCACGCGGAAACGGCGTAATCCGTAGGTGTTGGCAAACGCGCCGAGCGCCCGCAACTGCTCGGAGTGCAGTGGGGATTGCAGTTCGTACGTGATTTCCATGAGTGTCATGCCGCGATTATAACAGCAACGCGGAAACGGTGGGACAGGGACTCTTCGCTGGGTAGGTTTGTAGGAGGGCGCGGAGGTTGTCCGGTTCCGCCTTTCGCAAATCTCACGCAGAGAGGAGCCGCAGTGCCGTCGATTTGACATAGGGGTAGGGGGTATCGTACAAACAGAGGTGACACAGAGCTTCGCGGAGAGCCATCATGCCATCGAAAAACGTCCAGCTGATTCGTTCGGCGGCGGCTTGCGGTTGCGGCGCGCAGGAAAAGAGCCGCAAAGCTGTGGCCGTGGATCCCGAAATCAAGACGTCCAACTTGAAGCGGCTGCGCCGGATCGAAGGGCAGGTGCGCGGGCTGCAGCGCCTCATCGAGGAAGACCGCTACTGTGCCGACATCCTGGTGCAGATTTCTTCCGCGCAAGAAGCGCTGCGCTCGGTGGGCCGCGCGTTGATGAAGAATCATTTGCGGCATTGCGCTTCGGAAGCAATACGCGATCCGGCGGCGGGGCGGGCGGAAGCGATGTATGAAGAACTTCTCAGCCTGATGGACCTGCATTCGCGTTAGCTGGATGGCCCGGGAAGCGGGAGAACTGGCTTCGCGACGCGGCGCTTTGAGGGCGCGCTTCAACGAGAAACGCCCGGCGGGACGGTCGCAGTCGCTGGATGGATCGGGATTGTTGGAAGGGTTACGGGAAAAAGATGGAATCGCGAAATTCAGCTACAAGCGCACCGGAAAAAGATCCCGTCTGCGGAATGTCGGTAGACCCGTCGGCCGCAGAGGCTACGCACGAGCACGCCGGGAAGACGTATTACTTCTGTTGCGGAGGCTGCAAAGAGAAATTTATTGCCGATCCGGCAAAGTATCTGGCCCCCCGTCCACCTATCGGAATTGCAGCGGCGACCCCGGGACCGGGCCAGATTGCGGGCACTACCGCTCTAGCCTCGCCGCCAATTTCTGGTCCAGCGATTTCTCCGAGCAGCGTGGAAAGCGATCCCGTCTGCGGCATGACGGTGGATGCGTCGCGCGCGAAAGCCTCTTACCAGTTTGCCGGGATGACCTACTACTTTTGTTGTGCCGGCTGCAAAGAAAAATTTAGCTTGGATCCAGCGAAATATCTGCTGCCGAAAAATCGAATGGGAACTGAAGCAACGCCGGTTCACTCGGTGCAAATCGCTCCCACTGGCGCTGGCGGGGCGGCGAGCGCTGCGCCTGTGACGGCAACAATGGCGACGCAAGCGACTCCGAGATCGAACGCTCTAGCGAACGAATACATCTGCCCGATGGATCCCGAAGTGCGCCAGCAGGGCCCCGGCGACTGCCCGAAATGCGGCATGGCGCTGGAGCCGGCAATCGCCACGCTTCCCGCGACGAACACCGAATACACGTGTCCAATGCATCCGGAAATCGTTCGCGACGCGCCCGGGAGTTGTCCGATTTGCGGCATGGCTCTTGAGCCGAGAACGGTCAGTGTAGAGGAGGAAGAAAATCCTGAGCTGGTCTCGATGACGCGCCGGTTTTGGGCCAGCGTGGCGCTCACGATTCCGATTTTGATCGTGGAAATGGGCAGTATGCTGCCGGGCCTCTCGGGCTGGATGCGTTCGGCGTCTCCGCGAACCTGGCAGTGGCTGGAATTTATTCTCGCGACTCCGGTTGTTCTGTGGGGCGGTTGGCCGTTTTTCGTGCGCGGCGCTCGCTCGCTGGTCACGCGGAATCTAAACATGTTCACGCTGATTGGCCTGGGCACCGGTGTCGCGTACGCGTTCAGTGTGGTTGGCGTACTTTTCCCTGGCGTTTTCCCGGATTCATTTCGGGGTGCGAACGGGGAAGTCGGGGTCTACTTTGAGGCAGCCGCTGCGATCACTGCGCTGGTGCTGCTCGGGCAAGTGATGGAATTGCGCGCTCGGAGCCGCACGGGAGCGGCGATCAAAGCGCTTCTCGGCCTCGCGCCGAAAACGGCGCGCGTAATTCGCGACGAGGGTTCGGAAGCCGACGTGCCGCTCGATACAGTTCACCCCGGCGACCGGCTGCGCGTGCGCCCCGGCGAAAAAATTCCCGTGGATGGTGTGGTGCTGGAAGGCGCGAGCAGCGTCGACGAATCGATGATCAGCGGCGAGCCGATCCCCATGGAAAAATTCCCGGGCGCGCGGGTGACCGGCGCTACCGTGAACGGCACGGGTTCGCTGGTGATGCGCGCCGAGCGTGTCGGCTCGGAAACGCTGCTGGCGCAAATTGTGCGCATGGTCAGCGAAGCGCAACGCAGCCGCGCGCCGATTCAGAAACTGGCCGACGTGGTCGCCGGATACTTCGTTCCCATCGTCCTGGGAATTTCGGCGCTGACGTTCGTGAGCTGGGCGCTCTGGGGGCCGGCCCCGCGGATGGCGCATGCCCTGGTGAACGCGGTCGCCGTGCTGATCATCGCGTGTCCGTGCGCGCTGGGCCTGGCCACGCCCATGTCCATCATGGTGGCGATGGGACGGGGCGCGTCGCTGGGAGTGCTGTTCAAGAATGCCGAGGCCATTGAACTGCTGCGCAAGGTGGACACCCTCGCAGTGGACAAAACCGGGACGCTCACCGAAGGCAAGCCGCGGCTCACGGCGGTGGTGCCCGCCGAAGGACCCGAAAAATTGGACGAGAACGAGCTGCTGCGTCTGGCCGCAACGCTCGAGCGCGGCAGTGAGCATCCACTGGCCGCGGCGATCGTTCAGGGCGCGGAAGACCGCGGCGTCTCGCTATTCGGCACGGTCGATGCGTTTCAGGCGTTGGCCGGCCGCGGCGTTCGCGGTCAGGTCGGAACGCGTTCTGTCGCACTGGGAAATGAAAAATTGCTCGAAGAGTTCCATGCGGATGCGTGGTCGCTCACGACAAAGGCCGAAGCCTTGCGCGCCGAGGGCCAGACGGTGATGTTCGTTCTCGTCAATGACAAAGTGGCGGGACTCCTCGCGGTCGCCGACCCCGTCAAGCCAACCACGCCCGACGCCATTCGCCAACTTCATGCGAACGGCATCCGCATCGTGATGCTCACCGGGGACAGCCGCACCACGGCCGAAGCCGTTGCCCGGAAACTTCAAATCGATGAAGTGGTGGCGGAAGTCCAGCCGCAGGAGAAGGCCGGAGCGATCAAACGTCTCCAGGGCGAGGGCCGCTTCGTGGCCATGGCCGGCGATGGGATCAACGACGCACCAGCCTTGGCGCAGGCACAAGTGGGAATCGCCATGGGCACGGGCACGGACGTAGCCATGGAGAGCGCCGGGGTGACCCTGATCAAAGGCGACCTGCGCGGCATTCTCCGCGCCCGCGCATTGAGCCAGGCCACGATGAGCAATATCAAGCAGAATTTGTTTTTCGCGTTTGTTTACAACTCGGTGGGCGTGCCCATTGCGGCGGGAATTCTGTATCCCATTTTCGGTTTGCTACTCAGCCCGATGATTGCGGCGGCGGCGATGAGCTTCAGTTCGGTGTCGGTGATTACAAACGCGCTGCGGTTGCGGCGGGCGAAACTCTGACTCATTTACAGCGGACTTTCGGAGTTTCCCTCGATTGAAGAAAATCGCCCCGAAAGTTATTTTGACGGGGCAATACCCGGCGTCCAATCGTTTTGCGAAAAGCACACAGCCAGGAGTGGCTGTGCTACTTACATCGCCACTACAAACGTATTCCGCCGGATCAGCGATTGCATCTGGTCATCGGTCAACGCCAGCTTCACGTCCAGGCGGTCTCCCGCGGGAACAATCTGCGCGCTGTCCAGAAGAGCTCCGAGGTCCGGATTGGAATTTCCCACCTGGTACTTGCGGTACATCAATCCGGCCTGCAGCAGTGCGGCAAAGGTGTTGGCGTCATCCGTGGAGCCGCAGACCGCTTCAAATTTGGCATCGACGCCGCTGCCGCCCTTAACGCTGATGGTCATGGCCTTCAGTTTGGAAGTCAGCTGCGCGGCGGCGGGGAACTGTGCGGTTTCCGGCACCAGTTGTTGCATCGCCAGCCGCGTGTAGGCCGGATTCAGAACGGCCCATACGGTCCCGCTGCCGTTGGCTTGATCGACCAGTGCGGAGAAACTCGTGTTCGCGTAAAGGCCCTGGCCTTCTCCGTATCGGACAGCAATCATTTTCTCAAGCTGCTGCCGCTGTCCGAAAGCCGCGGTGTTGGAGTCGATAAAAAAGAAGAAAAGATCGTTCGGACCGCTGCCTCCGCCGAAGGCGAACAGCGAAAATGTGCGCACCTTGGCGATGGGCAGTTTCTTGGAAACGAAATAAGCTTCCGCCGTCGCGGGCTGGAACTGGCCGAGAGCGATGCCCACAATCTGGTCGGTGCTGGGAACGGAGCCGCCATTGCCGTCACTCGACGATTTCCCCGGGACCAGCGCCCAGGTTAGTTCCGTCACCTGCGTGTTCGGATCAATGCCCGCCGACGAGAGAAACGTTTCAAATTCGCGGAATTTTGCCGGCACCATCTGTTCCTGCAACTGATTGAACCAGGGAAACGCGCGCGCCTCCTTCAGATTGGCGTAGGCGAGTTCGCCGGAATCTTTCGGGAACATGCTGAGAATATCGGAGCCGACGCTACCGGCGCGGGCGGGCCCGGGAAGCGCGGATAAGAGAGCGAGTAAAACGGCGGTGCCAAAAATTTTTCCCGTGTTCATGTCCTTCTTTCCTCCTGCCAAGCACCCGAAGGCTTCGACCCGCGAAACGCGAGAGTCATCTTCCGGAGGCTACCGGCTTCCCTGACAATTTTGCTTCAATTTCGGCGGTGCCGGACTTAATTCTTGCCACCGTGCCCGCATCTCGTAACGAGGGGAGAAGCGCCAGAGCGCTTTCCATTGCGGAACGCGCCGCGGACGTCGCCGCTTGTTTGAGGACCAGCCAGTCTAGAAGTATAGACGGCGCGGCCATGGCTTCGAGTTGCACCAGCCGCTCATAAATCTCTCCGGCGGCGAAGGCGGCGCCGAGGAAGGACTCGGCGGTCTCTTCGGCACCGCGTTCGTTGGCAATTGGCGCGCCCGGCAGTACATTCCGGGACGAAGCCACGGCGCGCTGCGAAAAGTCCTGTACCGCCTCGCGCAGCGTCTCGACCAGCGGTTGCAACGCCGCCGCCGGACCAGGCGGACCGGCCGTCGGTTCATGCTGAATGCCCGCCTCAGTGGCCAATCGGTTTTCCAGGATCCGCTCGGCTGAAAAATTTTCCAGCAGCAGGTCGGACGCATCCGAGAGCTCGATGGCCTTTCGCGGCACCAGGCCAATAATCTCGCTGCCCACCACGGCGCAGTGCCGTTTCTCGGCCTCCCGCCGAACCGTGGCGAAGACGCGATGGAGGGGCGTCTTTTCAAAATCGGTCAAATTGATGGAAACTTGAGTCAGCCCTCGCGTCTTCATTTCCACGCCGATGGCCTTCACGTGCGCGAGGCCGCCTCCGGACGCGCGCACGGCGCGGGCAACGTCGCGGGCCACTGACACGTCGGCCGTATTCAGAAAGATATTGTAAGCAACCAAAAGCTTGCGCACGCCGATCGCTGTGGCGCCGGCTGTGGCGTGCAGTCGCGGTTCGCCGATGTCCGGCGAACGGTCCGGATTACGCAACGCATCTTCGCGCAAGCCTTCAAACTGGCCTTTGCGGATATTTTCCAGGTTCACCCGCTCCGGCCGCGTGGCTGCCGCCTCATAAAAATAAACCGGAATGCGATAGCGGTTCCAAAGCTCCTGCCCCACTCGCCGCGCCAGCACTACGCATTCCTCAACCGGCACGCCTTCGAGCGGTATGAAGGGAATCACATCGGTGGCGCCGATGCGCGGGTGCACTCCGGTCTGGCGGGTCATGTCGATGAGCTCCGCGGCCTTGCCGGCGCCGCGAATCACCGCTTCGCTGACTCCTTCCGGCGTGCCGGCCAGTGTGACCACGCTGCGGTTGTGGTCATGATCGCTGGTGCGATCGAGAATCCATGCGCCCTCGACGCCGCTCATGGCGGCGACGATCGCGTCAACCTTGGCGAGATCGCGTCCTTCGGAAAAATTTGGCACGCACTCAATCAGGCGGTTCATGAGCTCAGGGCGACGTGCGAAGTTTCAGTGTCCAGCCAGGCGGCAATTCTGGTGCGCGATTCAGGCTCTCCGTACGAATCGATGCCATCTATGATACGGGATGTTCCGTGAAGACCCAAAGCGCAAGATCGCCGGCGAACCCTAATCGCCAACTCGCAAGATTGGCTGTCGGATTTTGCCCGCAGCCGGAAGATTCGCCCAGGATCTTGCCGGTAAGCGATTTGAGATTGAAAATTTCCAATGAAGACATCTCATAAATAATCTTTGTGGGTCGCGGCTTTAGCCGCGACATTCTGGTCCCGGCGAACAAAGGCTTTAGCCCCTGAAGCGCTATCTCGTTTTGGGTCTGACCATTTATGAGGTGACTTCGTTTCAAATTTCAAATTTGAGATTTGAAATCTAAATTCCACGGCCGGCGCCCTCTATCTCGCGTCGCAGCAGGGAGTGTTGACGAACTTTCGTTGCGCACAGGGAGAACCGTGGGGTAATGTTTCGGTTCAACATGCCCTTTGCGACCCTCACGGAAAAGATGCTGAGTGCAGTCGACCGGATGCCCAACGATCGGGCCGTGTCGCTGCGCGTCAATGGCCGCTGGGAGCCTACATCCTCCAGGGTATTTCTGCGGCGCATCGCGGGACTTTCCAATTCATTGGAGCAGTTGGGAGTGAAGCCGGGCGATCGCGTGGGGCTGTTCGCGCCCAACCGGCCCGAATGGCACATCGCGGACTTCGCGATTCTGGGGCTGGGCGCGGCCGATGTCCCCATCTATTTCAATGAATCCCCCGAGCGTATCGCGTACATCCTGAATCATTCGGCTGCCGAGGTAGTGATCGTCGCGGGAGAAATGCAGACACGGCGGCTATTGGAATGCCGCGGCCAACTGCGGTCGGTGAAGCACATCATCTGCGCCGCGGCTCCGGCCGATCTGGGAGACGATATCCTGCGGTTCGAATCTCTCATCGATGGCGCCGGGGACGCCGCGGTCGCCGAGTACCGCCTGCGGGCCGCTCGTGTTACCTCTGAGCAGCTGGCGACCATCATCTACACCTCTGGCACAACCGGCGAGCCCAAGGGCGTGATGCTCACGCACAACAATCTCAGCTCGAATGAGCAAACTTCGGTCGAGCCATACCGCATGGGCCCATCCGATCAGGCGGTCAGTTTTCTACCGCTCTCACACGTTTACGAACGCGTGACTGCCTACGCCTATTTGTTCCACGGCGTTCCGGTGGCGTACGTCGAGCGCATGGAGGATTTGCCGCAGGCTCTGCTGGAAGTTCACCCCACGCTGGCCGCCGCCGTGCCGCGCGTTTTTGAAAAGCTGTATGCCAACATCATGCAAAAAGGGCGCGAAGCCACGGGAGCAAAGCGCCGGATTTTTGACTGGGCCACCCAAGTGGCTCGCGATTCCGTGCGCTGGAAGGCCTACGGTGAGAACGCGCCCGCGGGCTTGCGGACTCGCTGGCGCATTGCGGACCGCATCGTCTATTCGAAAGTTCGCGACGGCATTGGCGGCCGTTTCCGCGCATTCATTTCCGGCGGCGGACCACTTTCTCGCGAGTTTCTAGAATTTTTCTGGGCGGTAGGCGTGCCTGTCTATCAGGGCTACGGGTTAACGGAAACTTCGCCGGTGGTCAGCGCGAATTATCCCGGCACAAACCGGGTGGGTTCGGTCGGCCAGCCGATTGAATTGGTCAGCGTGCGCCTCAGTGATGATGGCGAAATCCTGGTGCATGGCCCGTGCGTTATGAAAGGCTATTACCAGAGGCCGGAGGACACCAGCGCTGTTATTTCACCCGACGGATGGCTGGCCACCGGAGACATCGGACGCCTGGATGACGACGGCTTTCTTTACATCACCGATCGCAAGAAGGATTTGTTCAAGACTGCGGCGGGAAAGTTTGTGGCGCCACAGCCGATTGAGAATTCGCTGAAGGTGAGCCCGCTGATCCTGAACGCCGTGCTGATTGGCGACAAATATAAATTCATTTCGGCGCTGATTGTGCCGAACTTCTCGAATGTTGCGGCCATTGCGAAAGAACAGGGCAAGACGTTTGCTTCGCCCGAGCAAATGGCCGCCGATCCGTGGGTTCACGAGCTGATCGGCAGGGAAGTCGCACAGGTCAACTCCAAGCTCGCGCAGTACGAGACGATCAAACGATTCTCACTGCTCGATCATGATTTCACATTCGATGGCGGCCAGTTGACCTACACGCTGAAGCTCAAGCGCCGGGTGATCGCCGAGCGCTACGCGAAAATGATCGAGGAACTTTACGCGGAGCGGGTTACGTAGCATTGGCGCTCTTCCGCCGTTGACGGAACCGGTTGAGTTACAATTGTACGAGGAGAAAGAAAATGAACGATGAACTGGTGATTGCCGGGCGCGCCTTTCGCTCCCGCCTGATTGTCGGCACGGGGAAATATCGCAGCCTGCAGGAAATGACGCGCGCACACGTGGCTTCCGGCGCGGACATGGTCACGGTCGCCGTGCGGCGCGTGAACCTCACGGATCGCACCAAGGAATCGCTGCTCGACTACATCGACCGCGAGAAAATCTTTATCTTGCCGAACACCGCGGGATGCTACAACGCGGACGAAGCCATTCGCACCGCCCGGCTGGGCCGCGAAGTGGGCCTTTCCAATTGGGTGAAGCTGGAAGTGATCGGCGATCAACAGACATTATTTCCGGATACCGAGGAGTTGGTCCGCGCAACCGCGATCCTGGTGAAGGAAGGTTTCGTCGTGCTGCCGTACACCAATGATGACCTGGTCGTGGCGCGCAAACTGATCGATGCCGGCGCTGCCGCCGTGATGCCACTGGGAGCGCCGATTGGTTCTGGCATGGGAATTCAGAATCACGCGAACCTGCGCATCCTGCGCGAGCGCATCACCGAAGTGCCGATGATCGTGGACGCGGGCGTGGGCACGGCTTCCGACGCCGCGGTCGCCATGGAGTTGGGCGCGGACGGCGTCCTGATGAATACGGCGATTGCCGAGGCGCAGGATGCCGTGGTGATGGCCGAAGCGATGCGCGAGGCGGTCTCCGCCGGGCGCAAGGCGTTTCTCGCGGGTCGCATGCCGAAGAAATTGTATGCTTCGGCGTCGAGTCCGCTTACGGGTGTGGTGCGGTAGATTTCGGAAAACCGTGGCTCACAACGTGCGGAACATCAGATGCCAGATCGTGTCTACCAGCGCGTGCACGATGGCCGAAGTGAAAATGCTGTTGGTCCTCCGCCACGTGCGGCCATAAAAAATCCCCGCAATCGTCGCCAAAATCGCGTAACGCCAGTTGGGAAACACGCCGTTGTTGGCGATGTGCGCGAGCCCAAAAATGACGGAAGCGGCCATCCATCCGCCCGTTTCGTTCGAGAGCGTGCGCGAAAGCGAATTTTGCAGCAATCCGCGAAAGAGCAATTCCTCCGGCCACGCGGTCAGCAGAAAAATGGAAATCGCATCGGCGGGCAGGGATTTCCAGTGCGCCTGCGCGGGATCGAATTGGATGAAGTGGAGCGCCGATCCGAGCGGAATCAGAATGACCGCGAGCAGTCCGAAGTGCAGCAGTACCGATAAAATTGCGTCGCGGCCCCAAACAATGTTGTAACCCACGCCGTCGAATTGCCGCACGAAAAGGAATGTGACAAGCGCCACGGTAATGGCCAGCAGCATGGTGGCCACATAGCCGGCGGCAGGTTCGCCAAAAAACCACAGCCGGCTTGCCAGATGCAATTTCAGCGGAAGAAAGATCGCCAACATCGCGGCGTAATCCTGCCATGCACCCGGCTTTGCCGTGCCGGCGGTCACCGCGATCACCACGGGAGTTAGTGTGTAGGCAGCGGCAATCGCGGCACGCTGCCAGGTGAAATTGTTTGTTGCCGCCAGATAAATCAGGTATGCAAGAAACGGCAGCGTGCCGATCAGCACGCCCAGATGCGGTCCGGCGCGGCGCGCCAGCCGCTCGCCGAAATCTCCGGCGGCGAATGCCAGTTGGATGGCCAGAAAAAACGCCAGGAGGCACAGCGTCATCGCGTAGACGCGCCCGGTGTAGCCATGCCACGCGCCGTACAATCCTGCTCCGGCAACGGCGGCGGTCCATAGGCCGAGCGCGGTCCAAACGGAAAGCTGGCGTTGATCGGGCATGGCACGATAGTGTATCGCACGGATTGGATGGCCCGGTGGCCGAGTAACGGCGACAAAAACCGACAGGAAAAAGATGGGCGAGAAAAGCACAAAACGAATCGCATACATCGACTGGCTGAGGGGGCTCGCGTGCCTGCTGATGTTTCAGACGCATTGCTATGACTCCTGGCTCGGCGGCGCGGCGCGCGATGGCTTCTTCTTCCGTATGTCTCAGCTTGGAGGAACTCTTCCGGCGCCGTTGTTTCTTTTTCTGGCGGGAATTTCGTTTGCGCTGGTCACCGACAAGTTGCGGCAGAAGGCCGTCGCGGCCGACGAGATTGCCCGGACCACGATCCTGCGTGGTGGCGAGATTTTTCTTCTTGGTTTGCTCTTTCGTCTTTACAACTTCTTGCTCGGCCAGCCCGTCGCGCCGTGGACCGACCTGCTGCGTGTCGATGTGCTGAACGTGATTGGCATCTCGCTGATGATGATGGGCGTGGCCTGCCGGATTGCGGCTGCGGGAGGCGTCGCGGACGCTTCACAATTGCGCCGCACGACCGCGGTGACCGCGGTAATTTGCGCTGCTGCCATCTCGGTTTTTACTCCGCCAATGTGGACCACCTGGCGCCCGCATTTTCTTCCGTGGTGGCTCGAATCGTACTTCGACGGCGTGCATACCTTCGGCACGCCGCAATCGTGGCTGTTTCCGATTTTTCCATGGGCTGCGTTTGCGTTTGTGGGGCTCGCGGCCGGATCGCTATTATTGTCCGGCTGGGCGCGGAAACGCGAATCGACTGCGTTGCTGCTTGCCGGACTCGGCGGTCTTGCGTTCATCGCCCTGGGGATGTGGCTCGACTCGCGTCCCGAGCATCTGTATAGAACCTACGATTTCTGGCGCACCAGTCCCAATTTTTTCCTGATTCGCGCCGGCGTCGTGCTCGTCGTTCTCTTTTTGGGTTATGCGTGGTGCCGTTGGGGAGCAGGCGAATGGGGTTTCAGCCCGCTGATCGAAATGGGCAAGTGCTCGCTGCTGGTGTACTGGGTCCACTTTGAATTCGTGTATGGGGGCTTGTCGATTGTGCGCCGTCATCGCGCCGGCATCGGGACGGCGACTGTCGGGTTGATCGTGATATTCGTCTCCATGACGCTGCTCGCGATGGCGCGCAATCGCTTTCCGGAATTGAAACCGCAAATGATGGGATTGATTCGGGGAACGGCAAGGACGTAACGTGGCGCAGATCTTACAAGCTGTGGAGAAATATCGAATTTTGTCATTCTGAGCGAAGCGAAGAATCTCTCTTGGGTGCGTCTCTCACGCTTAAATCGAAGAAAGATTCTTCGCTTCGCTCAGAATGACATCGTCTTGAGACTTCCGCCGCGGCCTTGGCAGGGTTCGAGGGCTACTTGGATCCGGACTTCGGCGTCTCCGGGATCTTGAAAATCATTTCCCCGGGCCGCGCTAATCCCATTTCTTCCCGCGCGATCCGCTCAATCGA
>Ga0070735_10000940_pt1 | contig 29366 bp, 27 predicted proteins | sample Coa_R1_FD_66443 | JGI IMG/M metagenome (GOLD analysis project Ga0070735, IMG submission 66443) | Surface soil microbial communities from Centralia Pennsylvania, which are recovering from an underground coalmine fire - Coalmine... | ecosystem: Environmental > Terrestrial > Soil > Unclassified ...
CTAATTCGGCACGGGCGCTTTGGTAGCGGGCGACGCCGGTGTCCCCGCGTTGACGGTGACACCGCGTAAAATATTGTAGGCGGCGGCAAGCGCCTTGTCGTCCTTTTCCACGGGCGGAACGTAAGACTGCGAACCTGTCTGCTCAGTGCCCTCGGCCGAGAGGTGACCCCGCATCGAGGCCTCGCCCATGATCTCCGTGCGGCCTTTCAACTCGTCGGGCACATCCTGCAATATCTCGATATCGGGCGAGATTCCCTGGGCCTGGATCGACCGCCCCGAGGGCGTGAAATAACGCGCCGTTGTGAGCGCCAGCGCGCCATGCCCCGAACCGAGCGGGATGATCGTTTGCACGGAACCTTTGCCGAACGAGCGGGTGCCGATCAGCGTGGCTCGTTTATGGTCGTGCAAGGCGCCGGCCACGATTTCGGACGCCGACGCCGAACCGCCATTGACCAGAACCACAAGCGGTTTACCCTTGGTCAGGTCGCCGCCCCGCGCGGAAAAGCGCTGGGTCTCTTCCGGTTTTCGGCCTCTGGTGGAAACGACCTCTCCTCGCGACAAAAAGACGCTTGAAACGGACACGGCCTGATCGAGCAACCCGCCAGGATTATTGCGCAAGTCAAGGACATAACCGGCCAAATTCTGCGACGCGATTTGTTTCGAAATGTCGCCGATCGCCTTCTTCAGCTCATCTCCGGTATGCTCGCTGAAAGAACTGATCCTGACATAGCCGATATTGCCGCCATCGGTGTGATAGCTGACGGGTTTGACGTGAATGATCTCGCGCGTCAGCGTCACATTGATGGGCGCATCCGCGCCTTTGCGAAGAATGGTCAGCTTGGTCTGGGTATCGGTGGGACCCTTCATCTTGTTGACCGCCTGCTCCAGCGTGAGCCCCTGCACCGCCTCTTCATCGATCTGCGTGACCAGATCGCCGGACATGATCCCCGCTTTTGCCGCAGGCGTACCGTCGATCGGCGCGACCACCTTGATGAGACCGTCCTCCATGGTGACCTCGATGCCAAGCCCACCGAACTCGCCTTTCGTCGTATCCTGCATCTCGTGCCAGGCGTTTTCGTTCATGTAACGGGAATGCGGATCGAGCGAGGTGATCATCCCGTTGATGGCACCTTCGATCAACTTGGGATCGTCGGGTTTTTCGACGTAATCGGCCCTCACCCGCTCGAACACCTCACCGAACAGATTGAGCTGCGAATAGACGTCATTTCCGACCGTCGCCTTGGCGATGGCAACCCATGGCGCGCCCTGGGGACCGTTCAAGAGAATGGTGAGGCAGATACCCGTGACGGTACCGAGGAAAAACACGGCGTTCTTGCGCATGGTCGGCGAGCCTTTGCTGGTCTTGAGCGGCCCACTGCGGGCCAATCGGTGACCTTCATCCTGGTTCTCAAGGTCGAAGCGGAAATGGACGACACCTTTCTGGTATCATTGAGGCCGTTCCATAATTTCGTAAAACGAACCCGACCCAGATTGCAGCGCCTGTTTTAACAAAATCAGCCGCGTCGCGTGCGGAAATATACGCGTTCCGCGGTTGGCAAAAAGCCGCAAAATCTCTTTATGTCCAAATTGTAATGGCCAAACGAGCGGAGACGAATCTTCTGGCTTAGGGTTGCTTGGAATCCATCAAGACGAAGAGAATTCGGCAAGTCTCTGTTCCACGATTGACCCAGGCGTGATTGGTGGCCTGCTGGACAATGGTATCGCCGGGCTTGAGATGAACCGCCGTGTCGTCCAGCATCATGTCGATTTCGCCCGACAACACCACCGCGTAGTCGACGCTACGGGTCCGATGCATCAGCGGGTGGGTGACGGGACGGCCCCTCGCTGGCGCTACCGGACCGACCGCCTTCATCAAAAAGCCGGGTTCCATTTTGGCTTCGTCGGTAGGATTGAGCGGTGGAAACTCTACCACGCGAAATTTCGTGCCGTTGTCGAGCGGCGAGACGCCGACTGGAATAGCCGCGGTATCGTCGTGGAAGGAAAAGCCGAGAGGATAGCTGTTGGTCACCCACAAATTGGTGGCTTGCAGCCCATAGGGGCCTCCTTGCAGCGGCAATTTGCCGTCGAACATGACGACCGACTTATTGTCGGCGTCCAAGCCGGTGACAACACGGCGAATATCGGAAGCCTTCGCGGCCGAGCAAATCAGCAGCGCGGTAATGGCAAGCAACTGGATGGCGCGGAACGTCATTGAAATCCCTCCCGGTAACTGATCTTTGTCAGCATGGCCGGGAGGGAGGATGACAGGGGCAGCGTGAGCCGGTCAACCCCGGCTTATCTGCCGACTTCAAGCCGTCAACGGCCGTAAGTGGCCGTCAATGTCGCCTTCGCCAGCGTGTGGAAATGCAAATCGAAGCCAACCAGCGCCGCCGAGGCCTGGTCATTCTTGGCGTCCGGCAGCTTGTCGACATCGACCGCAAATACCGTGATCTGGTAGCGATGCGGCTTATCGCCCGGCGGCGGGCACGGACCGCCATAGCCGTCGGCACCGAAATCCGTTCGGCTCTGAATGGCCCCCTTTGGCATCAATTTCGACTTGATGTCGCCGGCCCCCTTGGGCAGCGAAGTCGTACTGGCCGGAATATTGAACGCCACCCAGTGCCACCAGCCGCTGCCGGTTGGCGCATCCGGATCATAGATGCTGACCGCGAAGCTCTTGGTGCCGCTCGGCGCCCCGCTCCAATTCAGACTTGGTGAGATGTTGTTGCCGGTGCAGCCAAAGCCCTTGAACACCTGCTCGTTGGCAATGGTGCCGCCTTCTTTGATTTCCGAACTTGTCAGAGTCATGCTCTGGGCGTTCGCCGCACCGATCCCCCACGCCGACAAAACCAAAACCGCAATCCCGGCCGTCATTTTTCTCATAGCTGTTTCTCCCCTTTTTCCGACATTCTCAAGCGCGCGCCAGCCTTAGCAATTTGCGCGGCCTCGGGGAAGAACGGGCATCCGCGCGCAAAGGCTTACCCGACCCGGCACAATGAGTTATGGGTAGCCCAAGGCGCAAGCAAGCTGGCCACAAACCGGAAGACAGTCGAGCGCCCTCACCGGAGATAATTCCGGGTCAACAATGGGAGGATCAATACATGTTCAAGTCTATTTCGACCGCAGCCATTACCTTGGCGGTTTCGGCGGCCTGTCTCGTCTTACTGCCTGCGAACCAGCACGCCAATGCGCAATCGGCCGGGATGTTCGTCAACGCGGTCGATCTCGATATCGTGCCGGCTGAACACGACAATTTCCTGGCGGCGATCAAGGAGAACGGCGCGGCCGCGGCCCAGGAATCCGGCTGTCGCCGCTTCGATATCCTCAACCTCACCAGCGATCCCAACCATTTCCTTCTCTATGAAGTCTATGACAACGAAGCCGCCTTCAAGGCCCATCGCGAGACCGAGCATTTCAAGAAATACGCCGCCTCGGTGGCCAAAATGATCGCCAAGCGCGACGCCCGGCAAATGTCGGTGATTGCGGCCAATGCCAAGGCTAAATGACGAAGATTGAGGACATGTCCAGCCGGCTCGCTGCCGGCTGGACGGCCGAAAAGACCAGGAGAACAGGATGAACGAAATCACCCGCATGCCGACGAGCACCGAGCTTGGTGCCAGTGTCGAGCCGTTCCAGAATCTGCACGAGTTCGTGCGCAAGGCGCGCGCCAACCTCAACCAGAACGCCTGGGACTATATTGTCGGCGCCGCCGAAACGGAAACCACGATGCGGCGCAATCGCATGGCGCTCGACGAGATCGCGTTTCGGCCACGGGTGTTGCGCAATGTCGCCCGCATCGATGCAACGAAAGAGGTCTTTGGCCGCAAATTACGCCTGCCGGTCTTGATGGCGCCGGTCGGCGCCTTGGAAATCTTCGATCCCACAGGCGGCGCCGCCAGCGCGGCCCGGGGCGCCGGACGGTTTGGCGCCGCACATATGTTGAGTTCGGTGTCTGAACCTGGGCTGGAGAAGGTCGCCGAAGCGGCTCCAGACGCGCTGCGCATCTACCAGCTTTATGTCAGGGGCGACGATGCCTTTGTCGAAGATCGCGTCAACCGCGCGATCGCTTCCGGCTATACCGCCTTTTGCCTGACCGTCGATACCGCCCATTACAGCCGCCGCGAACGCGACATCGCCAAGCGTTACGTGCGCGAAAGCCGTTTGCGCGCCACCGGCGGCGATTTCCAGAAAGGACTCGATTGGCGCACGATCAAGCTGATCAAGGATAAATACAAAATTCCCCTGATCCTCAAAGGGATCGTCACCGCCGAAGATTCGGCGATCGCCCTCGATCATGGCGTCGAGTGGATTTACGTGTCCAACCATGGCGGACGTCAGCTCGACCACGGCCGTGGTTCCATGCATGTGCTGCCGGAAATCGTGGACGCGGTCAAAGGCCGCGCCAAGGTCATCGTCGACGGTTCATTCTGCCGCGGCACCGATATCATCAAGGCGATCGCGCTTGGCGCCGATCTCGTCGGCATCGGGCGCCTGCAATGCTGGGCGCTGGCGGCTGGCGGCGAAGCCGGAATTGTCCGGATGCTTGAATTGTTGGAAGATGAAGTGATCCGCAGTCTCGGCCTGCTCGGCGTGACGAAATTCGCCGAACTCGACAAATCGCATCTGCACGCGGCGGCGCCGACCCATATGCCCCACGTCTTCAGCGCCTACCCGCTTCTGGATATCGAGCCTTATCGGTATTGATAAATCAAAAACGGACGCCCGCGGTTTGCCGCGGCGCTCCTTTTTTAACACCGGATTTTCGAACTCTCACGATGACCCAACCAGCACTTTCGCCCGGCGCCGCCGATGCTCTGTTGTTCGATCTCGGCCGCGTCGTGCTCGACATCGACTTCAACCGAACGCTTCGCTGCTGGGCCGGTCACGCCGGATGCGAGGTCGCGGATCTGGCGGGGAGGTTTTCTTCGCGCGATGAAATCTACCAAAGGCATGAGAAAGGAGAAATCAGCGACGCCGAATTCTTTGCCGCTTTGCGCAATCTGCTCGGCATCGGGATATCAGATGCCCAATTCCTGGAAGGGTGGAACGAGATTTTCGTGGGCGAAATGCCAGGCATCTCCCCCTTGCTCAGTCGCGCGGCAAAACACCTGCCGCTCTATGCATTCTCCAATACCAACGGCGCTCATGCCGAACATTTTTTGGAAAAATATGCCGATGTTCTCGATCATTTCCGCGAAACGTTTCTGTCGTCTTCGATCGGGCTTCGGAAGCCGAACGCGCAGGCTTATGATCACGTGGTGAAAGCGATCGGGGTGCCAGCCGAACGCATCGTGTTCTTCGACGATCTGGCCGAGAACATCGAGGGCGCGCGTGACAGGGGCCTGACCTCGGTTCGCGTAACATCGTCCGACGACGTGGCAAAGGCGCTGACGGCGCTTGGGATTTAGGGTTTGGCTTTGGGAGCTTTATCTTGGCATTGATGCCGGTCAAAGACGCGCTCGCCGCCGTGCTTTCGGGCGCCGCGCCGCTCCCCGAAGAGAGCGTCGCGCTGAATTCGGCGCACCATCGGATTTTGACACGCGACCTCGCGGCGCTTCGCACCCAACCGCCCCAGGCGATGTCGGCGATGGATGGGTATGCGGTACGCTCGGTGGATGCGACCCAAGCCGGGGTTCGGTTGAAAGTCGCCGGCGAAATCGCCGCCGGACGACCGTTTGAGCGCGCCACCGGGGCTGGCGAAGCCATCCGCATTTTTACCGGCGGCGTCATACCGGACGGCGCCGACGCGGTTGTTATTCAAGAAGACACAATCGTCGATGCCGACACCATCACCATCACGGAAGCGGCCATTCCGGGCCGCCATATCCGCCGCGCCGGGATCGATTTTCGCCAAGGCGATATTTTATTGACCGCCGGGTACCGCCTCTCCGACCGTCATCTGTCGCTGGCCGCGAGCATGAATTATTCCGACATTCCCGTGCATCGGAGACCGAAGGTTGCCCTCCTCGCCACGGGGGATGAATTGGTGATGCCCGGCGGCACCCCCGGCCCCGGCCAGATCGTTTACTCCAACGGATACGCGCTGCGCGCGCTCGCCCGCGACGAAGGCGCTGAAATCCTTGATCTCGGCATTGCCGCCGACACGATGGAAGCCACCACGAACGGTATCCGGCGCGCTTTGGATGACGGCGCCGATATTCTCGTGACCACCGGAGGCGCCTCCGTCGGCGACCATGATTTGGTCAAGCGCGCGCTTGAAGCGATGGGCGTGAGCATGGCGTTCTGGCGGATCGCGATGCGGCCGGGCAAGCCGATGATGCATGGCCGGTTGGGTGAGATGCGGGTGATCGGCCTGCCTGGCAATCCCGTCTCGTCCTATGTGTGCGGCTTCCTGTTCCTCGTCCCGCTGATTCGCAAACTTTCGGGACGAAAGGCGATCCATCACCTCATCGAATCGGCCGTGCTCGGACGCAATGTGGCCGCCAATGATTTGCGCGAAGATTATTTGCGCGCGCGCCTTGAGACGCGCGACGACGGCACGCTCATCGCAACGCCGGTCAATCACCAGGACAGCTCCTTACTTGCAAATCTCGCTGCGGCACGGGCGCTTATCATGCGTTCGCCCTTCGCGGTGGCCGCGGAAGCCGGCGCCGCCTGCACCATCCTGAGATTGCCTGACTGAGCGGATTCCCCACCCCCGTGACCTGTTCCCGCCATTGACGGAAAATTAAGTGGTTGCGGAACACATATGGAACAGATAGTGTTCGTTCATGATTTGTTTCTGATCTTGATGCACTCCTGGAATCTCAATGCACTCCTGGAGTCTCAAAGTCAGACGTATCTGAAACCGAGCGGCAAATTGGGGACTGGTCGAAATGCTGACGCGCAAACAATACGAACTACTGCGGTTCATCAGCGAGCGTCTAAAGGAATCGGGCGTGCCGCCCTCTTTTGACGAGATGAAGGACGCGCTGGATTTGCGCTCGAAATCCGGCATTCATCGCCTCATTACCGCATTGGAGGAACGCGGCTTCATTCGAAGGCTCCCCAATCGCGCCCGCGCGATCGAGGTCATCAAGCTCCCTGAACTGGCCGGCGCTAATGGCAATGGCCGCAGGGGTTTCACGCCGAGCGTCATCGAGGGCACGCTGGGCAAGGTTCGCGGCGGCGGCAGTATCGGCTCGGACGATGAAGGCATCCGTCCGGTCGCGGTCCCCGTCATGGGCCGCATCGCCGCCGGCACACCGATTGAAGCGCTTCAGACCCGCAGCCACACCATCAGCGTGCCGCCGGATATGCTCGGTTCAGGTGAACATTATGCGCTGGAAGTGCGTGGTGATTCCATGGTCGAAGCCGGCATCCTCGACGGCGACATGGCGCTGATTCAGCGCAACGAAACCGCGGATACCGGCGACATCGTGGTGGCGCTGATTGACGACGAGGAAGCCACGCTGAAGCGCTTCCGCCGCCGCGGCGCATCGATTGCGCTTGAGCCCGCCAATACGTCTTACGAGGTCCGAATTCTGCCCCCGAACCGGGTCAAGATTCAGGGTAAGCTTATCGGGCTCTACCGAAAATATTGAACGTCTGACTCTGTTTGACTTTGGCGGCAGTTTTGGCCGACGCGGGTCCGTTTGCTCAAAGCAAAAAAGTTCCGCGCGAAAATTGAGATTCATCCAAACAATTTGTGATTTTGCGCGCTTGCGCGAGCCGCAGAATTGCCGTCAATCGAAAGCATTCTCATGGCGATGTTCACCTTGATAGAGGCCCGCGCCTCTTTCGACGGAGCATGAGGCTCTGGGAGCATATCTTCTGATGGAAGAGCCCCGGGATCATGTTTCGGTGGCGCCGGTTGACTATCACAACCGAGGAGCCTTCCGATGTGTGACTATAGTTTGCACGCCGTCGCGAGCCGCCCTGCGCGGGTAGGCGAGACCCTGATCAGCACGACGTTCCGCGGCACTTCGACACGAGGATTTGCAGCCGAGAGAGAACCTGGCGTTGCGGTTTGCCTGTTGCCGGGGACGGAGTTGGCATTCGCCGAAAACGTCCGATATGACAGCCGCTGGATCTGGACGCGGCAGGCCAATTTCCGGGTCGGCAAGCTTGGCATGATCGATCGACATATCCCCGACCGGCATCATGACACGATCGAATTTCCCGACGGCAGCCAGGTGCTGGTAACGCTGCTCTGTGAGGGACAGCGGGCGACGGTGCTTCAGCTTCCTGTGCTGCAACAGGCAGCTCCCCGGCCCGCCGAGACCCCTGCTCTCGCCGACCGGCCGATCGCCGCGGTTAGCCCACAGGTAGATGGGTAATCACGATCGGTCGGATTGATGTGGGGCCGCACCCAAGCTCGCCGAGGCTTGCCATGGCGAGGTTCGCGTTGCGGCTCGATGTCTTCGATATCGGGGAAGGGCGCTGTCGAGCTCAGCGCCCTGCGATGGTCGCCTTCCTCTGAAGGGACGATGAAAGATTGCGGATGGATGAGAGAAATGCCGGTCAATAAGATTACTTGGCAACAGGCGGGACAGGTGAGCGAGCCCGGCCGTTACATGTTCAGATTCGGTTGGCTGACCGTGACGCCGCAAGACATCACCATCTGGACGCAATTTCCAGAGGCGTCGTTCACCCTTGTCAAAACTGCCGGCATCCCTGCCTCCGATGAGACCGAAGAATTTCATCTCGGCGTCTTTGACCTGGGGCCGTCCACATCGGGCACAATGGAACGGCCGGTGATATCTCAATCGTCAGCCTGAATCTCTGTCTCTGAGGGTGTTGCGTCGATCGAACGCGGCGCGGCCAGATCGCCGGTTTCTGTCTCCGCCTCACCGGCGAAGGGCAGCCATGGCCGATTGAGCCCCTTTGGTCTCACGGCATCGACGGTAAATCCGCTTCCGGTCCGGCGAAGCACCAGAGCGCCCTGGGCGCGTAAGCGCTTTAACTCAATAACGGTTGCTTGGCATGTCGAGGCGGCCGGCCGTGGCGTGACGATCAACGCCGCGCGCGCGCAATCATCGGCAAGCCCGTCGGAGCGCAACGAGAGCGCCACGAAACGACCATCCGCCATCGGCACAACGCAGCCTTCGTCGTCGCAAGACACCCCCTCACCGAGTGAGGCATCGTCGATCGATCGGTCGTCTGCGTCCGCCGCCAGCCATTCTTTGACGAGAAATGCGTCCTTAGCGGTCTTCATCAGATGCAGCCGCCCGTCGCGGCCACGAACCCCGATCTGATGTCCGTCGCCGGAGATCAGAATATCGGGCTGCGGCACGGCGAAAGCCCAAATGGTCGAAACGAGAAAGAGAATAGCCCCGCTCCAGCGCAGCGGTGTGCGCAAAAGCCCGAGCAGTACGATTCCCATGGTGGACAGGATCAGGGGTCCCGTGCCGAACGCCGTGACACGTCCGATCGCGCCCGGAAGGGCGGCGACCCATTCCGTCACCACAATCATCCAGTCGATGCCGACGCCCATCAGCCACCAGAAGAATCCGTCGAACCCGAACGGCATCGCAACAAGCCCCAGCATGCCGGCGGGCATCACGATCGCCGAGACCACCGGCATGGCCGCGAGATTTGCAAGCAGGCCGTAGGGCGTCACCCGGTGGAAATGAAAGGCCGCATAGGGCGTGGTCGCAAAGCCCGCCACCAGCGATGCCAAGGCGAGCGTAACAAGTTCCCGCCCACCCCATAGAGCGATTTTGGCCGCGACCGAATTCTCGGGCGTGGCGAACAGACGCGGCATGCCGATTTGCACCAGCGCCACCAATCCGAGCGTGGCCGCAAACGACATCTGAAAACTCGGATGCACCAACGCTTCGGGCGCCAATACCAGCACAATCATCGCCGCGAGCGCCAATGTGCGGAACGTGATGGCGCGGCGATCGACCATCACGGCGATCAACACGACGGCCGTCATGTAAAAGGATCTTTGGGTTGCGACCTCCGCGCCCGAAAGCAGCAGATAGAATGTGGCAGCCGCAAGCGCTACAGCGGCCGCCCATTTTTTGATTGGGAAAGCAACCGTCAGCACGGGGATGAGCGCAAGCAGCGCGCGGATGACGAAAAACATGACGCCGGCGACAACCGCCATGTGGTAGCCGGAAATGGACAGCACATGACCAAGGCCGGAAATAAACATCGCGTCGTTGACTGGCGTGGTGATCGCATCGCGCCGCCCGGTGAGAAGCGCGGTTGCGATGGCGCGCTTGTCGCCGTCGAGCGTCGTGCGTATCCGCGCATCGATCGCATCGCGCAAATCCTGCATGAAGGCGGCATAACGCAACGCGAGGCCACCCGCGATCGGCGGCTCGCGGGCTTTAATGGCGCCAGTCACGAACCCGGAAGCACCGATGCCTTGAAAGAACAAGTCGCGGGCGAAATCATAGCTGCCGGGCCGCAACGGGGCGAGCGGCGGCTGAAGGCGCGCCTTTAACTCGACGAAACTGCCGACCGCGGGCGCCGTACCCTTACGCACGGAAAGGCGCACCCGCTCCAGCCGGGTTTGGAGGCGCGGACCATCGATCTGCGTGACCCGCAAAACAAACCGATCGGTGCGCTCGCGGATATCCCGCGCCTCGACAAAACCTGACAGCGACACCGAAAACGCGGGCCTTGTAAGAATTCCATGGTTGATGCTTGCGGTTCTCCATGTCGCCACGGCAAAGCCGGCGGCCATGGCGGCGATCATCACCGCGGCGAAAAACACCCTTTGTCGTCGCAGCAAGAAGGCCCCGGCACCCAGGGCCAGCGCCACCACGAGGGTAACCGCGAGCATGGGCTCGCGATCGGCCGCGAAGTAGAAGGCGATGCCGGTTCCAAAGGCGATCGGAACCCACGGCAGCAAACGCCCTGCGCCCGCCTCGGCACGCACCCATTCGTGCAACCGGCCGGTGACGCGCGACCATGCCTCGAATTCGGACGGCGCAAAGCCGCCGGCTTGGGCTCGGCCGCGCGGCGGCCAAGTTTGCGCAACGCCCCGTGCCGGTCCGGGAACCCTGCCCCGCTCAGCCATCCCATTACCCCGAACCGATACCCTTTGCTCATCATGCTACCCAGAGCGGTGATCGGGAAAAAGGCGAACGGATACGGAATCCTTCGGACGCGGAAATGACCGCGAGGGGCCCACCCGGGTAGGGTGACACCCGACACACCTCGGTTATCCACAACGCATAAGGCGTCCAACCGCGATAAGCTCGTGTCGCGGCTTGCGCGGGCTTTCCCCTTGCACGACATTTACGTTCCGAAACGGGTCTTGAATGGGTCATGGGACGAACCGATGGGCAAGGTGGACGCGGCGTATAATTTCGACCGCTACCGCCGTTTGCTCGCGGAAGCGACCGACGAATCAAAACGCCTGGCCTTCATCCAATTGCTGATCGAGGAAAAGGCCCGGGATCGCCTCGCAGAGCATACGCAACGCGCGGGACGATCAGGAGCGGGATTGCGTGCCGAGAGCTCCCCGCGCCATACAATGCTTACCGAAAAAAGCGCCCGTTAGACCGGTTCAGCTTTTGCCGACTTCTTTCGCGAAACTGTCGCGCAAACCGATGGTGCGATTAAAGATCGGACGGCCCGCCGTCGAATCCTTGTCGTGTACAAAATAACCCTGCCGCTCGAATTGCATCACCTCGGCCGAACCCGATCGGGCCACATCGGGCTCGACCCTGGCATCCTTCAGGATGTCCAGCGATTGTGGATTGAGGTCGGCGGTGAAGTTGGCCGCATCCGGATTCGGCTTGGCGAACAGCGGATTGTAGAGACGGATTTCGGCGGTGTCAGAACCGGCCACTGAGAGCCAATGCATCGTCGCCTTGACCTTGCGTCCGTCGGGCGCGTTGCCGCCGCGGGTGGCGGGATCGTAAGTGCAGCGTAACTCGACGACTTCGCCGGCGGCATCCTTCATCACCTCGCGGCAAGTGATGAAATAAGCATAACGCAGCCGCACTTCGTTTCCCGGCGAAAGCCGGAAAAACTTTTTCGGCGGGTTTTCCATGAAATCATCACGCTCGATATAGAGTTCGCGGCCGAACGTCACTTGGCGGGTACCGGCCGCCGGATTGTCGGGATGGTTGACGGCTTCGATCTCTTCGACCTCACCTTCCGGATAATTCTCGATCACGACCTTGAGCGGCCGCAACACCGCCATGCGCCGAGGTGCGGCCTGATTCAAAATCTCCCGAATACAGAATTCCAGCATGCCGACATCGACGACGCTGTTGGCCTTGGCAACGCCAATGCGTTTGACGAACTCCCGCACCGCCGCCGGCGGCACCCCCCGCCGCTTGAGACCGGCGATGGTCGGCATGCGCGGGTCGTCCCAACCCGCAACATGGCCGCCGCGCACCAACTCGGTCAGTACGCGCTTGGAAAGCAGCGTATAGGTCAGGTTGAGACGGGCGAATTCGTATTGACGCGGTTTTGAAGGCACCGGCAGCTTGTCGAGCAGCCACTCATAAAGCGGGCGATGATCTTCGAATTCGAGCGTGCAGATCGAATGCGTAATGCCCTCGATCGCGTCCGATTGGCCGTGGGCAAAATCATAGCTTGGATAGATCGACCATTTATCACCGGTGCGCGGATGGGAGGCGTGCAGAATGCGGTAAAGCACCGGATCGCGCAGATTGATATTGCCCGACGCCATATCGATTTTAGCGCGCAACACCCGCGTGCCATTGGCAAACTCGCCGGCTTTCATCCGGCGAAACAGATCGAGATTTTCTTCTACCGAACGATCGCGAAAAGGACTGTTCCTGCCGGGTTCGGTCAGCGTGCCGCGCGCGAGCCTGATTTCCTCCTGCGACTGATCGTCGACATAGGCAAGACCGGCGCGAACGAGACCTTCCGCCCATTCGTAAAGCTGCTCGAAATAGTCCGACGCGAAAAAGAGATTTTTACCCCAATCGTACCCAAGCCATTTTACGTCCGCCTGAATCGAATCGATAAATTCCTGCTCCTCCCGGGTCGGATTGGTATCGTCGAACCGCAGATGGCACCGTCCGGAAAATTCCTGCGCAATGCCGAAATTGAGGGCAATCGATTTGGCGTGACCGATATGCAGATAGCCGTTCGGCTCCGGCGGAAAGCGCGTGACGATCGCGGCATGTTTTTTCGCGCCGAGATCGGCTTGAACGATGTCGCGGATAAAATCGCGGCCTGTTTCCGCCGCCATCGGTTCTGAAGTCATTCAAGTATCCACTTTCCGAAGTTCGTGCTCCGTCGCTGGCCGCCCACCTCCGCGAAGTTCGGAAAGTGGGCAGCAGCTTCGTGCTCCGAAATCAACGTCTATGTGCCAAATCTAATGTCCCGGTCCTGACATTCGTATCGTATAGCAGCGGGCACCTTTACGAATGTCAGAACCGAAAGGACACTAGCAAATATCTGATTCTAGTGTGGGCTTTGACTCTGACGTTCCTTTGAACGGGGGCGCCGCGAAACTGAAAGGAACGTCAGAGTCGCCACACTAAGAGCCCCAAGGAAGGCTTTAGTTGTGTGAGGTTCCTGCTATACACACCGCCGGTCCGCCCAGACCGATCCAAACCCTTTCCCTTGACGCCAATGACCGACCCAATCGTCACCCGCTTTGCCCCCTCGCCGACCGGCTTCCTCCATATTGGCGGGGCCCGCACCGCGTTGTTCAATTGGCTCTACGCGCGCGGTCGCGACGGCAAAATGCTGCTTCGGATCGAGGATACCGACCGCGAGCGATCAACGGAGGCGGCGATTACGGCCATTTTGGATGGTTTGCGGTGGTTAGAGCTCGATTGGGACGGCGACGTCATCTACCAATATAGCCGTGCCGCGCGTCACCGCGAAGTCGCCGAAGCCCTGCTGGCGAGCGGCAACGCCTATCGCTGCTACGCCACACCGGAAGAACTCACGGCGATGCGCGAAAAAGCCCGCGCCGAGGGCCGCACCCGCCTTTACGACGGTCTCTGGCGTGACCGCGATCCCTCCGAGGCTCCCGCTGGAATGAAACCCACGATCCGGCTCCGCGCGCCGCAAACCGGGGAAACCGTCATCGAGGATCAGGTTCAAGGCCGCGTCGTCTGGCAAAACGAGAACCTCGACGACTTGGTTTTGCTGCGCGGGGACGGCAACCCGACCTATATGCTCGCGGTCGTGGTCGACGATCACGACATGGGGGTGACCCATATCATTCGCGGCGACGACCATCTGATCAATGCGGCGCGCCAGAAGCAAATCTACGATGCGCTGGGCTGGGCCATTCCCAGCATGTCCCATATCCCGCTCATCCATGGTCCGGACGGCTCGAAGCTCTCCAAGCGCCACGGCGCGCTGGGCGTGGATGCGTACCGGGCCATGGGATATCTGCCGGCGGCGCTGCGAAACTATCTGGTCCGGCTTGGATGGAGCCATGGCGACCAGGAGATTTTCTCGACTGAAGAGATGATCTCGGCGTTCGACCTCCCGGGCGTGGGCCGCTCGGCCGCGCGGTTCGATTTTCTCAAATTGGAGAATCTCAACGGCCATTACATCCGCCATGCCGACGATCAATCCCTCGTGAATATGTTCGAGAAAATCCTGGATTTCGTGCCGAACGGCCCTGACCTGAAAGCAAAGCTCAATGCCACCACGCGCGCACAACTGCTCCAGGCCATGCCAAGCCTCAAAGAGCGGGCCAAGACGCTGATCGAGCTGATCGGCAGCGCCTATTATATCTTTGCCGAGCGGCCTCTTGAGATCGAGGACAAGGCCGCCGCCTTGCTAACCCCGGAGAGCCGCCAATTGATCGGCCGGCTTCGCGTCGCCCTCGAAGCGGTCAAGGACTGGTCGGCTGCGGAGACGGAAAGCGCAATGCGCGCCTTCGCGGACCAGAACGGCCTTAAATTTGGCGCCGTCGCCCAACCCTTGCGGGCCGCCTTGACCGGACGCACCACCTCTCCTGGAATCTTCGAGGTTCTCGCGGTTTTGGGACGGGACGAAAGCCTGGCGCGGCTCGACGATCAGGCCCCCTGGTAGGCGACCTTGCAGCGCACACTGCAATAAGCTACGCATTTGGCTCGTCATTCAGACCACCCGGCTTGCGTGCCATCCGCTTTGGAAAGGGCGCAAAACCTGGATCTCTCGCAACGATCGCATCGGGGACCTCACGATGGCAGAATCCCAAGGCAAGACCGCAACGTTAACGGTAGGCAACAAGACCTTCGATCTTCCGATTTCGAGCGGCACCGTGGGGCCCGACGTCATCGATATCGGCAAGCTCTACGGGCAGTCCGGGATGTTCACCTACGATCCCGGCTTCACCTCGACCGCAAGCTGCCAATCGAAAATCACCTTCATCGATGGCGATGCCGGCATCCTGGAATATCGCGGCTATCCGATCGAGCAGCTCGCCGAACATGGCGACTTCCTGGAAACCTGCTACCTCCTGCTTTACGGCGAACTGCCGACCAAAGCGCAGAAGGCGGATTTCGACCGACGCGTGATCCTTCACACCATGGTTCACGAGCAGATGGCCCGCTTCTTCCAGGGCTTCCGACGCGACGCGCACCCGATGGCGGTGATGGTGGCTTCAGTCGGCGCGCTGGCGGCGTTCTATCACGACTCCACCGACATCAACGATCCGCAGCAGCGCATGATCGCCTCGATGCGGATGATCGCCAAGATTCCGACCTTGGCGGCGATGGCGTTCAAATACACCATCGGTCAACCCTTCATCTATCCGAAGAACTCGCTGAGCTTCGCCGAGAACTTCTTGAACATGTGCTTTGCGGTGCCTTGCGAGGATTACAAGATCAACCCTGTCCTCGCCGATGCGCTCGATAAGATTTTTATCCTGCACGCCGATCACGAGCAGAACGCCTCGACTTCGACGGTGCGCATCGCCGGCTCCTCCGGCGCCAATCCGTTTGCGTGCATTGCCGCGGGGATTGCCTGCCTGTGGGGACCGGCCCATGGCGGTGCCAACGAGGCTGCGCTAGCGATGCTTTCCAGCATCGGCACGGTCGATAAAATTCCCGACTTCATCCGGAAGGTGAAGGACAAGAACAGCGAAGTCCGCTTGATGGGATTCGGACACCGGGTTTACAAGAATTACGATCCGCGCGCCAAAATCATGCAGAAGATGTGTCACGCCGTGCTCAAAGAGACCGGCCATGGCGACGATCCGATGCTGAAAGTGGCCTTGGAACTGGAGAAAATTGCGCTCAGCGACGAATATTTCATCAGCCGCAAGCTCTATCCGAACGTCGATTTCTATTCGGGCATCACGTTAAAGGCGATGGGCTTCCCAGTTTCGATGTTTACCGTGTTGTTCGCGGTCGCGCGTACCGTCGGCTGGATCAGCCAGTGGAGCGAAATGATCGAAGACCCGCAGCAAAAGATCGGCCGCCCACGGCAGCTTTATACTGGGGTAACGCGTCGCGATTACGTGCCGATGGACAAGCGGAAATAAGCAAAGAGCCCCGACATGAAGTCCCATCTCGGACCTCAGACTCGATGTCGGCATTTCAAATCAAGCCATCGCTCTTGATTGACGCAGTATCTTGAGTACGAGATCGGCGGCGCGAACGCTCGGCGTCTGGTCGCCGGTCGCCATGATAGCGTCGATGGTCGAAAAAGCGGCGAGCTGGCGTCGCCGCATCGACGCATCCAAAAGGATATCGCGCAGCGCCTCACATAATTTATCCGGCGTGCAATCCTCCTGCAAAAATTCCGGCACCACGTTCTCACCGAGGACGAGATTGGCCAAAATAACCGATTTCACGTTGATGGCGCGCCTGACGATCCAGGCTTCGATCGCTCCCACACGGTAGGCTGTCACCATTGGGACACCCGAAACGGCGAGTTCGAGCGTCACGGTGCCCGATTTCGCCAAGGCGGCGCTTGCGATCCGAAACGCCGCGCGCTTCTCCGATTCGCCGACCACAATGCGTGGCGGGGTTTTCCAATCTTTGAGGCAGCCTTGGACGACCTCCAGCAAATGCGGCATGGTCGGCAAAATCAATTCGAAGCGCATGCCTTCGGCCTGGAGCCGCTCCAGCGCCGAGCCAAAGACGGCCATATGATGACTGATTTCGCTGCGACGGCTGCCCGGCAAGACCAGGAGGACCGGCGGCGTTCCATTTCGACGCTTCTGTTCCGAGGCGTTTGGTCGGAGCGACCCAAGCTGCTCGATCAGGGGATGACCGACATAGCTACAGGGGGGCCCATTGAGGCGGCGGTACTCTTCGGGCTCAAAGGGCAACAGCGCCAAAACGTGATCGATATAGGCCCGCATGGCGCGCGCCCTTCCCGGCCGCCAGGCCCAGACGGTGGGCGAGACATAGTCGATAATCGGAATCGAGGGATCGCGGGCTCGAACCCGCCTGGCGACCCGATGGGTGAAATCGGGACTGTCAATGATAACAAGCATATCCGGCTTTGCGCGGATCACGGCGTTGGCCGTTTCCCGGATCAAGCGCAACAATTTCGGCAACTGCTTGATGACGGCGGAAAACCCGATGATCGACAATTCGGAAATCGGAAACTGTGATTGAAGCCCTTCACTTGCCATGGCAAGACCGCCGAGACCTTCGAAGCGAACCGCATCGCCCAGGCGCTGGCGAAGCACCTTCATCAGATGAGCGCCGAGCCGGTCACCCGACTCCTCCGTCGCGATCAGAAAGACCGTGCGCCCGACGGCACCATTTACCCGAGCGGACATCAGGCGCGCAGGCCCATCACAAAGAGACCGGCGGCGTCCGCGGTCTCGATCATCGCTTGCGGTTCAGCCACCACGATCGCGCCGGTCTCAACCGCCACACCCGCAAGCCCCGCGGCGGCGGCCTTCTCGACGGTTCGCCGTCCAATGGTCGGTAAATCGAAGCGTAAATCCTGCGTACTCTTGGGGGCTTTCACCAGAACGCCGCGGCCATTCTTGGCCCGAATGCGGCCCGAGGCGCGCAAGGTGGCAATACGCGTCAATAATTCGTCCGTACCCTCAATGCCCTCGACACCGACCACATGACCATCGATCACCACGACTGCCTGGCCGATGTCGAACGGACCAAGCGCACGCAACACCTCACGTCCCTTTTCGATGTCGGCCACGGCATCCCCGTCGGGTGCATTCCGTGTGGCGAATCCTTCCGGCATCAACAAATCGGGCGCGGCTTCCTTGAGGCCAACCAGTTGAAAGCCTTCTTGCTCAAAAAGACGGCCGATACCCGACAGCAAATGATCGTCCCCGCCGCGAAAGGCCGACCATACCCGGCCCATCACACGAATGGTTTTCCAGTCGAGCCGGATTTCCGACAGCGCAGGTCGCACCAGCGTTCCGATAAAGATGAGATTCGTGCAGTTTTCCGCCCGCAGCAACCGTATCGTCCGACCGAGTTGGCCGACCGTGATCCAATGATGGCGAAAGCGTTCCGCCGTTTCTCGGTCGCAAACCCCCTTGAGTGCGAAAATCACAGGCTCCAGGCCGCGCGCCTTCAACGATTGGGCAACCGCCAACGGCATGATTCCGCCTCCGGCGATTAAGCCGACCGGCGACGACATTTCCAAAGCCGTTACGGTCATGGCTTCGGCAACTCCAGCATCAATGTTTTTCTCGTTGATCGGGTGGAAGGCAAAGCGGCCGATGTTTGCCGTTATCGATGAAGGTCAGGATTTCCGCGATCGCCGGATCCTCGCTCGCCAGCGCGCGCACCACCTCCAGCCTTTCGGCAAAAACCCCCGATCCGTGAAACAGCTTGTGATAGAACATACGAATCTTGGCGAGCCGCTCGCGGGTGAACTTACGGCGTTTCATCCCGATAATATTGAGCCCGTCGAGAAAAGCGTATTGCCCGTTGACCAAACCGAAGGGAATGACATCGCCACGAACGCCGCAAACGCCCCCAACCATCACCTGCGGGCCAATGCGGGTGAACTGATGCACCGCGGACAAGCCGCCGAGATAAACGAAATCGCCGATCTCGCAATGCCCGCCCAACGTCGCCGAGGTGGCGAAAATAACGTCATTGCCGACAATGCAATCGTGCCCGACATGGCTGTTGTTCATGAAGAAGCCGCGATCGCCCACCCGCGTCAGGCCTCCCCCCTTCACTGTACCCAGATTCATCGTCACGCCTTCGCGAATCGTGCAGCCGGCGCCGATCTCCAAACGCGTCGGCTCACCGCGATAGCTGAAGTCCTGCGGCGCTCCCCCTAACACCGCAAACGGGGATATCACGCAATCCGCGCCGATCGAGGTATGTCCCATCACATGGACATGACTCACAAGCTTGCAGTTTTCTCCGATCACGACATCGGGCCCCACGATGCAAAAGGGACCAACCATGGTCCCTTTGCCGATCACGGCTCCACCTTCGACTCGCGCGGTTGGATCGATGGTGGTCATCGAAAGGACTCGTCTCGCATGCAGGGATTTCGCCGTAAAATCTCGATTTTTCAGTGGTTAGCGCGGGCCATCGGGACTGTCCAGTGACCTTCTCGCCAGAAGATGGCCGTCCGGAAGGAGACATTCCTTGCCGCGACTTTTCTTAATTCATCGTGCGTTGCACGAAGGCCGAACCTCCTGTGATCACACAGAGGTAGGAGTAGGTTTGCATATCACCTTCGGTTTCGACGTCGACATCGAGCATCATAGGCTTTGCTTGACCTTTCCAAGAGGCCAAAATCACCGGCGGCGCGGCTCGCGTGCGCGATCTCTTCACGACCAGCCCGTTGATCCGCCGCAACGCCTCGGTTGCCGAAGAGATGCAGGTCTTGCCCGCTTCCGCCCGGCCGTGCGCGCCGACCACCAACACAGCCGAAATAGCGAGCACCCTCAAAGCTTGCATCGGATGATCCAGACGTTGGTTTGAGGGATCAGTCGGCCAACATGGCGCCCACATCGGCCTCGGCGACGATCGTCCCATTGACCTTGGCGTCACCATGAAACCACCACATCGCCTTGCGCCTGGAGATGCTGCGCATGTGATACTCGATGGTGTCTCCGGGCAAAACAGGCTTACGGAATTTGCATTTATCGACGGTGAGAAAATAAACCGCGCCCGGCTTTTCGGTCTCCATCGCCTTGATCCCGATGACGCCGGCGGTTTGCGCCATGGCTTCGATCATCAGCACGCCTGGGTAGATCGGCCGTTCCGGAAAGTGACCGAGAAACACCGGCTCATTATAGGTGACGTTCTTGATACCAATTCCGCTGTGGTCGGAGCGAATATCAATCACCCGATCGATCAGCAGCATGGGGTAACGATGCGGCAGCGTCTTGAGGATATCGTTGATATCCAAGAGCGCATACTTGATCGATACCTCCTCCATTTTTCTGCCCTTCAGCCTTCGAACCCCCGGCGCTGACCCGGCCCGGCTATTTTTCCGAGACCGTCCATCGACCTCAGAACGAGGTGCCGCCGCCAAACTTGAATTGCTGCACGACGTCGTGGGGGCCCTTGGTAAGCGGAATCGCATAGTCGAAGCGGAGAGGACCGAATGGCGAGGTCCAGATCAGGCCCACACCGACTGAGCTGCGCACAACGTTTTGCGAGTCAAATTGCAATCCCAAGCACGTGCCTGAAGCGACCGGAAACCGCGGGCCGTTGTTCGTGGGCGGAATACAGCCGGGCGTATTGACTTCGCCCGTGAACGTCCAATCCGTGGGCCCCTTGTAATCGTAAAGCCCGCCGGCATCGGCATAGACCGCCCCCTTCAGACCTATTTCCTTGGGCAAGAACCAGAACGGCATCTGCAATTCCAACGAAGCGCCCCAATATTTCGTACCTCCCAGCGCATCCTGCGTACCGAAGGGATTGATATCGCGCGGACCGATGCCGTTCGGCGCGAAACCGCGTACCAGATTGGGGCCCATCTGGAACTGATCCAGCATGCGGATGGCATGGTCGCCGATCTGCGTCATGACGCCGCCTTGAAAATGAACCAGCCCGACAATGTCGGCCACCAGCGGGGTATAATATTTGAGATCGGCGGCCGATTTCAGATAGGTCACGTCGCCACCCACGCCGGCAAAATCCTGCCTGAAATCGATGAGCAGACCGTCCGTCGGGTTCTTGTTGTTATCCAGTGTGTTGTAGTCCAGCGAATAACCGACCGCCGACGTCAGCGTCGCGCCCGCCGCCAGTTCCTTGCGGACCGGTAGCGACGATTCGCCGTCGGAGTAACAAAACAGGCCTGTCCCAGACGGATCAACCAAATTCAATTGCGGGTTCGCCGCGACGAATGCCGGAGACGGATTGAAGGGCAATCCGTTGGCGCCGTTCTGAATGTTGTTACAATTGTCCAGATTGCTCGGCAATGAAACGGTTTGCTGATAGATCGAATAACGTAGCTGCAAGCTCAAATCTTCCCGCAGCGTCAACCCGATCCTCGGACTGAACCCGACGGTTTTGGTGCCATACGAAATAAACGAGTTGGGAAGCTGCTCGCGATAGTAGGCATCAAGTCCGAGCGCGACGCGATAGTCGAGCAGATAGGGATCGACGAAGGAGAGCGCAACGCCGCGGGCGAACTGACCATAGGTGACGGCGGCCTTGCCGAAGAGACCTCGGCCCAGCAGGTTACGTTCGGAAATGCTGACCTCGGCGAGCGGACCGTCAATCGTCGAATAGCCGCCCGATACCGAGAAGTCGCCGGTCGATTTCTCCTCAAGCTCGACGTTAAGAATGACGCGATCGCTCGCTGAGCCAGGTTCCGTGGCGATTTTCACCGCCTTGAAGAAATCGAGATTCTTAAGCCGTCGCTCCGCCCGATCCACCAGCGCCCGGTTATAAGCGTCGCCCTCGGAAATATCGAATTCGCGGCGGATAACATAATCCCGTGTGCGGGTATTGCCGCGCACATTGATGCGTTCGACATAGGTGCGAGGTCCTTCGTCGATGGCATAGACGATCGAAACCGTATGCGATTCGAAGTTCCGATCGCCGCGGGGTTTGACGATGGCAAAAGCGAAACCGCGCCGCGAGGCCTCGATTTGCATTTCCTCGACCGACTTCTCCAGTGCTTCGGCATTATAAACAGAGCCAACACTGACGCGGGAGAGCCGGCTGAGCACGTTGCCATCCAGCGCCGGGATGCTCGATTGATAATTGACCGATGCCACCCGGTATTGCTGGCCTTCTTCGATCTTGAAGGTCACCAAAAAGCCCTTGTGCTGCGGATCGTACTCCGTCAACGCGGCAACGACCTGAACATCGGCAAAGCCGTGCTTGAGATAATAGCGGCGAATCAAATCGCGGTCGGCCTCGATCCGGTCCGGATCGTAAACATCGCTGCCGCCGAGAAAGCTCAGCACGTTCGATTCGCGCGTCTTGATCACGTCGCGCAGCCGCGAGGCCGAATAAGCCTGGTTGCCGACGAACTCGATCGAATTGATCCCGGTCTTGTTGCCCTCATTGATCGTGAAAACGAGGTCAACGCGATTATTCGGCTGTTCGATGATTTCGGGAACCACTGTCACGTCGTAGCGGCCGACATGGCGATAGATGTCAGCGATACGCTGTGCGTCGGATTGCACCACCGGACGTGACAGCGTGCCGCGCGCCTTGGATTGCACTTCCGAGGCGAGTTGCTCGTCCTTGACCTTCTTGTTGCCTTCGAACGCAACCCGGTTGATCACGGGGTTTTCGATCACCGTCACGACAACCCGGCCGCCGGCTTGATTGATCTTCACATCCTGGAAAAGGCCGGTTTCAATCAGCCCCTTCAAACCATCATCGATATGCCCCTGATCGAGCCGACCCCCAGGGCCTGGCTTGAAATAGGAGCGAATGGTCGCCAACTCGACGCGGCGATTCCCCTCGACCTGGATTGAATCAACGGTCTGCGCTTGCGCCGGCGAGACGGCCAAACCGGCCGTCAATGTCATCGCAAGGGGCGTCGCCAACATGATCAGGGCGGCCAACAAGCCTCCCCGTACCCGCATTCCAACTTTCATGCGCAGCGCGCCCTTACATCCAGTTGCCGGCCCAAAGCCCTCAGAGCCGGCAAATCCCCATTCGTTAACCCGCTTGTAGCCAATTTTGCCAGGCGGGCAAACCTTATGTCGCAACGCAATTTCATTTTCATTCCAAGACGTTGCCCATCGGCCACGTCATAAAAAAGCCGCTTCACGATGCCGTCAGATGCAGAATGTCGTTATAGGTCGCAAACACCATCAGCATCAGCACCAATCCCAACCCGATTCGAGACCCCATTTCCTGAGCTCGCGGAGATAGCGGACGCCCCCTTGCGGCCTCCACCGAATAGAACAAAAGATGACCGCCATCCAGCAAAGGTACCGGAAAGAGGTTTAGCAATCCGATAGATACCGAAAGCGCCGCGCAAAGCTGCAACAGGAATTGAAAGCCGAGGCTTGCGGCCTGTCCGGAAAGCTGCGCGATCCGCAAGGGTCCCCCGAGATCCCCGGTGCTGCCCGCCCCGATAAACAGCGAGCCGATGAACTTGAAGGTGCTCTCGATGATGAACCAGACCTGCTCCACGCCGATCTTGAGCGATTCGAGATAACCAACCGGTGTGGTCCGGAGATCGCTCGGCTGGGCGTTATATTGGATGCCCAGCACCCCAATTTTGTGGCTGTTGCCAAACAGATCTTTCATTTCCTTAAGCGCCGGTACCGCCGATATCGTGATGACATCGCCGTCCCGTTTCACTTTGAAAACCAGCCGGGAGCCGGCGTTGGTCGATACGATCCGCTGCATATCGGCGAAACTTTCGATCGCCGTGCCATCGATCGAAAGCACGACATCGTCGACCTTGAAGCCCGCGGAAGCCGCCGCGCTATCGGCCTGAATCCCGTCAACCCTCGGCGTGGAACTCGGCTTTCCGAAATACAACGCCATTCCCGCGAAAATCACGATCGCCAGAAGGAAGTTGGCAATCGGGCCGGCCGCCACGATCGCCGCCCGAGGACCGACATTTTTGTGGTGGAAACTGTTGACGCGCTCTTCCTCGCTCATATCGCTCAGTATTTCAGGAGCCGGTGTCGAGGCTTCGCTGTCGTCGCCAAAAAACTTGACGTAGCCGCCGAGCGGAATCGCCGAAATCTTCCATCGCGTGCCGTGCCGGTCGTTAAAGCCGGCCAGTTCGGGGCCAAAGCCAAGCGAAAAGGTTAACACCTTGACCCCTGCCCAGCGGGCAATCAGGAAGTGACCAAGTTCGTGGAAGAAAACGACAATCGTTAAGACAAACAAAAAGGGAACGATGTATCCGATCAGCCCGTGACCTAAGGCATTGAAAATATTCTGAAAAAACTCAGACATCGGTTCCCCTTCCCCCGAAGCCAAAGGCTCCGTCCCCCAGACACTAGGATGCCTTTAAGGCAATTTGAGGCAATAGGGTGGCCGCCTTATTTCGTGCATTATGGTCAACGGCAATCGCATCATCGGCGGAGGTCAAGGGGGCCCGGTTTCCGGCCCGCCCCCAGGCTTCCAAGGTCGCTTCGACCAGCCGCGCGATCGCGCCAAATCGAATCTTTCCCGCAATAAACGCCGCGACCGCCACTTCGTTGGCCGCATTGTAGACCGTGGTTGCCCCATGGCCGATCCGCAATGCCTCATAGGCCAATCGAAGCCCGGGGAAGCGATCGAAATCGGGCGCCTCAAAGGTCAATTGCCCAATTTTGGCAAGATCGAGCTTGGCGGCCGGGCCGACGATTCGATCGGGCCATCCGAGACAATGGGCGATCGGTGTGCGCATGTCGGGAGCCCCCAATTGGGCCACGACCGAGCGATCGGAAAATTCGACCATGCCATGGATGATCGATTGCGGGTGAACCAGCACGTCGATCTCGTCGGGGGAAAGCGAAAACAGGTAGGAAGCCTCGATCACCTCGAGCCCCTTGTTCATCATCGACGCCGAGTCGATGGTGATTTTCTGTCCCATGCTCCAATTCGGGTGCTTCAAGGCTTGGTCCAAGGTCGCTTGCTCGATGTCGGCGCTCGACCAGGTTCGAAACGGGCCGCCTGAGGCGGTGATGATCACGCGCACAAGCTCCTCGCGATGACCCGAGCTTAGCGCTTGGAACAGCGCGTTATGTTCGGAATCGGCCGGCAGGATGCAAGCGCCGGCCTTGGCGGCGCGCTGCATGAAGAAATCGCCGGCGCAGACGAGGCATTCCTTGTTGGCCAAGGCTACCGTCGCGCCGCGATCGACGGCGGCCAGCGCCGGCTTTAAGCCCGCCGCGCCGCTCACCGCCGCCATCACCCAATCCGACGGACGGGCCGCCGCCTCGATGACCGCGCTGTCGCCCGCGCCGCATTCCGTCCGCGTGCCGGCGAGCGCTTCCTTCAGCTCAGTCAGCCGACCGGGGTCGGCCACCGCCACATAGCGGACGTCAAACTCTCGGGCGAGCTTGGCCAACGCCGGCACATTGCCCCGCGCCGTCAACGCCTCGACCTGATAGCGGTCGCGCGAAGCGCGCAACAAATCCATCGTGCTGTCGCCTATCGAGCCGGTGGCGCCCAACACGGTGACGGATCGAACGTCGCGGACGGCGGCTTTATTGTTACGCAAGGGAACAGCGCTCATGACATTCACCAAACCATAAGACCGCGGCCGACGCCATCCACGCCGCCGCGCCAAATGCCGAAAATCGCCGCCACGACGGCGGCGGCAACAAACCCATCGAGCCGATCCATCAACCCGCCATGTCCGGGAATGATGTGGCTGGAATCCTTGACGCCAAACCGGCGTTTAATGGCAGATTCGAACAGATCGCCAAGCTGGGAGACGATGGAAAGAATCGCCCCCAATAGCAAAAGGGGCGCGCTCTTTCCAAGATTGAGGGCGGCAAACGCTCCGGCAATGCAAAGGCTCGCCGCAAACCCGCCGATCGCGCCTGCCCAAGTCTTTTTCGGGCTGATCCGGACCCAAAGCTTGGGACCGCCGACCCAACGGCCGGCAAAATAACCGCCGATGTCGGTGACCCAGACAACCAACAGCACAAATATCAGCGCCGAAAACCCCCAAACGGCATCGAGCCGTAGAGCGATTGAGGCAAGAAACGCCGCCAGCGCGTAGAGAATACCGAGCACCGCCCAGAAGCGGCGGCCGGGACAAAGCAGAGCGAGGCCACCGATACAAAGCGAGATAAAGGCGAAAGCGTAAACTGCCGACACCCGTTCGGCTTCGATCCATCCGGCACCAAGAAGAATGAAAATTCCAGCCAGAACAGATCCCGTCGCGCGCGCGCCGACGATCGTCAGCCATTCCACATAAAGACCGATCGCCGCGAGGAATACAAAGGCCGCCCAAAGCCACCCGCCGATATAGGCGACAGCGATCGCAAGCGGCGCCAGCACGAGCGCGGCGAGGACGCGCAACAAGAGATTGCTCCCTTCTTGCCCGGTGGCATCAGCCGATGTGGTTTTGCTTGCGCTCACGATCCGGTTTTCGCGGCCAACCCGCCAAACCGGCGTTCGCGCCTGGCATATTCCGCGACCGCTTCCTCGAGCGCCGCCTTGTCGAAATCGGGCCAGTGGATCGGCACAAAAACCAACTCGCTATAGGCCGCCTGCCACATCAGAAAATTCGACAGCCTTTGCTCGCCGCTGGTGCGGATAATCAGATCGGGATCGGGAATTTCAGGCGCGTCGAGATAGCGGCCGAGCGCGTCGTCATCGATCGAGGAGGGATCGCGCTTTCCTTCCACCACTTCGACGGCGAGCCGCTGCGCGGCACGGGCGATCTCCTGACGCGATCCATAATTGAACGCGACCACGAGATGAAGGCGGTCATTGTCCCGCGTCAAATCCTCCGCCTCTTTCAAAAGCGCGCAAATGTCCGGCTCAAGTCCCTCGCGTTCGCCAATGACGCGGACACGGACGCCGTCGCGATGCAAGGTCGCCAGATCATTGCGAATGAAACGCCGCAACAATCCGAAAAGGTCGCCGATTTCGCTGGCTGGCCGCGACCAGTTTTCCGAGCTGAAGGAGAAAATCGTCAGATAGACGATGCCGAGTTCACCTGCGGCACGCACCACGTTGCGCAACGCCTCGACACCGCGGCGATGACCTTCCGCGCGCGGAAGCCCGCGTGCGGCGGCCCATCGCCCGTTCCCGTCCATGATGATCGCCACATGCGAAGGGCCCGTCCCTCGATCGGACCCTTGCGGCGCGGGCGCTGCGGCATTCGACATCGATCAATCCCTAGGCCAGATCTCAAAGAGCGGGAGTCTCAAGAGATCGCGCCTGATTAAAACGCTAAACGGTGAGGATTTCCTTTTCCTTGGCCGCGAGCAACTGATCGACCTCCGAAATCGTGCCGTCGGTCGCTTTCTGGACGTCATTGGCCAAGCGTTCTTGATCGTCTTCGGATATTTCGTGATTTTTCTCGAGTTTCTTGATCATGTCGAGCCCGTCACGCCGCACATGCCGGATCGCGATGCGCGCGGCTTCCGCATATTTATGCGCGACCTTGACCAACTCCTTGCGGCGGTCCTCGTTGAGTTCGGGAATTCGCAAACGAAGCACCTGCCCTTCCGTCGCCGGACTTAGGCCGAGATTGGAATCGACGATCGCCTTCTCGACCGCCTTCACCATCGACTTGTCCCACACCTGCACCGAGAGCAGGCGCGGCTCGGGCACGCTGATCGTCGCAAGCTGATTGAGCGGCATGTGTGAGCCATAGGCCTCGACCTGGACAGGTTCCAGCATCGACGCCGCGGCACGTCCCGTTCGCAAGCCGCCAAGTTCATGCTTGAGAGATTGCGTGGCGCCCTGCATCCGGCGCTTCAGTTCGTTGATGTCGAAACCACCCGTAGACATGATGCTCTCTCCTCCTGAAGACGGCTTACCGCGATGGGCCCGAGGCACCACATCCTTTGGCGCGGCGCGAACCGTCAGCCCGCCACGATAGTCCCACGGCCGGTGCCACGCAGAATGGCGCCGATCGAACCCGGCTCGGCAATCGAAAACACGATGATAGGCAGCGACGTTTCCCGGGCAAGCGCAAATGCGGTGGCGTCCATGACCTTATATCCGCCTCCGATGGCCTCGGAATGAGTCAGGCGATCAAATCGCTTGGCTGAGGGGTCCTTTTTGGGATCGGCACTATAGACGCCATCGACATTGGTTGCCTTCAGCACCGCTTGCGCGCCGATCTCGGCCGCCCGCAAGACGGCGGTCGTGTCGGTGGTGAAGAACGGATTACCGGTGCCTCCACCAAGCAATATGATTTTCCCCTCGGCAAGGTATTTGTGCGCCGCACTACGGGTAAAAAGCTCCGAAATCTGCGGCATGACAAAGGCGGAAAGACTTCGTGCCGGGCTCCCCTGGCGTTCGATGGCCGCCTCCAGCGCGAGACAGTTCATCATCGTCGCCAGCATTCCCATGGTATCGCCGGTCGGCCGAGAAACGCCACGCGAGGAAACCTCCACCCCGCGGACCAGATTGCCGCCGCCGACAACCACGGCGATTTCGACGCCCATTTGCTTGGCCGCGATCAGATCGCCGGCGACGCGATCGAGCGTCGGCTGATCAAAACCTATGGTCTGTGGACCGGCGAAATATTCGCCGGAAAGCTTGATCACGACGCGACGATAGACAGGCTCAGCCATTGCTAGTCGCTCCTTCCCGGCGAAAGCCCCAGCGGGCTTACGAACCGGGTTTCTTCTGTCCGCTGGCGGCCGCGACCTCGGCGGCGAAATCGGATTCCTGCTTTTCGATTCCCTCGCCCAGAGCATAACGCACAAAGCCGCCGATCTTCACGGTGGCGCCGACTTTGCCCTCAATTTCCTTCAGAACTTGCGCGATCGATTTGCCGTTGTGCTCGCCATGGACCGAGGCCTGCTCCAACAGGCAGACCTCTTTGTAATAGGTTTTCAAGCCGGACTCGACGATCTTTTCGATCATGTTCTCGGGCTTGCCCTGCTGGCGATATTTGTCGGCGAGAACATCCTTCTCCCGCTTGACCGTATTCGGATCGAGCCCGGCCGGATCAAGCGCCAGCGGATTGGCGGCGGCCACATGCATCGCGATCTGCTTTCCGAGCACGGCCAATTCATCGGTCTTGCCGGTTGATTCCAACGATACGATCACGCCCATCTTGCCGGCGCCCTCGACGACCGCGTTGTGGATGTAGCTCGACACCACGCCGCTACCGACGTCGAGCAATGCGGCGCGGCGCAACGTCATGTTTTCGCCGATGGTGGCAATTGCATCCGAAATGGCGGTCTCGACCGTCACGTTGCCGATCTTGGCGGCCTTGATCTTTTCGACATCGGCGCCGACATCGAGCGCGACCTGGGCAATCATCTTGACCAAGCCCTGGAAGTGCTCGTTGCGCGCGACGAAGTCGGTCTCCGAATTGACCTCGACGACGACGCCTTTGGTGCCCTTGGTCAGCGCCGAGATCAGGCCTTCGGCGGCGACGCGGCCGGCCTTTTTGGCGGCCTTCGACAAACCCTTCTTGCGCAGCCAATCCTGCGCGGCCTGCATGTCGCC
>Ga0070735_10000941_pt1 | contig 29355 bp, 22 predicted proteins | sample Coa_R1_FD_66443 | JGI IMG/M metagenome (GOLD analysis project Ga0070735, IMG submission 66443) | Surface soil microbial communities from Centralia Pennsylvania, which are recovering from an underground coalmine fire - Coalmine... | ecosystem: Environmental > Terrestrial > Soil > Unclassified ...
GAGTTCGCATTCGGCATCCAGAAGAAGATCTGGCGGCACGCCTTTACGCTTGGGTTCGGCAATGGTCCGGCCACGATCGTATCGCAGAGAGCAGGCACAAACGCGACGTTCACGGGGAATCCGTCGGCGGACAAGCCGAGCAAGATCTTCATCGGCTTTGATCTCAGTCGTCAGATTTTCTGAGCATCTTTGGAAGCGTTTGCAAGTGACTGCGATTTTGTTGGCGAGATGCACCGCGAAAGTTGAACTTCGCAGATTGCAGTTGTTAAGAAAGGGAGGAACGGTGCGTAATTTCTTCTTGGGAGGCCTATCGGTTTTACTTGCGATGCTGTTGATCGCATTTTGCATCATAGTCGTTGGGCTTTTCCCGACCAATGCCGATAGTCCTCCCAACGGACTGGAACGTCGCATTGCCAACTACGCTCTGAATACTTCCGTGCAACGGCATGCTCGTCGCGTGACAAACCCCGTGGGCATTACAAATGAAAACCTAATTTCTGGAATGAAACTCTACACAATGAACTGCGCGGAATGTCATGGATCGCTTGATCTGCAGCCCAGCGCGCTGCAGCACTCGATGTATCCACCTCCGCCGCAACTCTTGCTGCAGCCGATCAGTCGGCCAGAGTGGCAGACCTATTATTCGATCAGCACAGGGATTCGATACACAGCTATGCCTGCCTGGAGCCACACACTCGACGACAAGGACATTTGGAGGATTACCACGTTTCTTTCGAGCATTCGAGATCTACCAGTGCCAGTTCAACAATACTGGGAGGAGTCTTACGGGATATCTCTCGGTAAAAGCGAAACACATCGGCAGTAGAATTCCCCGTCGCCGCCGAAATGAAGATCGCGCTAGCGATTCGAAGGACGGTCCTAGTGGCAATCTCTCTTCGGACTCTTTCAAAAATCTCGTGTGGACTCAACGGATCCCAAGATTCGCCAAGGCCTGCATCGCCGCGTGATATCCACACATGCCGTGCACCCCACCCCCCGGCGGAGTGGATGAAGAACAGATGTAGACATCTTTTGCTGAGGTCGCGTAGTGCCGCGATGTAGGCCGAAACAGAAACTGGCGAAGATCCATCACACCGCCCCCGATGTCGCCCCCGACAAGATTGGCGTCCATGCTTTCGAGCTGCGCGGGAGAGTAAACGTTCCGAGCTAAAACAGTTTCGCGGAATCCTGGGGCGAAGCGCTCGATCTGATTTTCCAACTTTTCCAACATGTTCATTTTGGACCCGTTTGGAACGTGGCAATACGCCCACGCAATATGCCTCCCGGCAGGAGCGCGCGAGGAATCGAACAGGGTTGGCTGAGCCAGCAGAACAAACGGCCGATCCGCATGCTGCCCATTGCGAACCGCTTTCTCCGAGGCAGCAATCTCCTCAAAGCTGCCACCCAGGTGCACGCTCGCGGCGCGCATACATTCCGAAGCCTTCCATGGAATTGGTCTGCTCAAGGCGTAGTCCACTTTGAATGCTGCGGGGCCATAGCGAAACCGCTCCAGCCGGCGCTTAAAGGCGTCGGACAGTCGTTCGCCGGCGAGGTAGAGAAGTTGTCGCGGTGTGATATCGCAGAGCACCGCGTCGTAGCCAGGCAGCTCCGCCAAGGACTCGACTCGCGAAGAAGTCTTTATGTTCACGCCAAGCGTCGCCAGATAGCGGCACAGCGCATTTGTCAGGGACTGGGCGCCTCCGCGTGGAATCGGCCAGCCAACGGCGTGCGCCGAAACCGCGAACAACATACCAAAGGCGCCAGTGAGCGGCTCGTCGAGACTTAGAAACGAATGAGCCGCGAGCCCCGCAAACATCGCCCTCGTGCGCGCATTCCGGAAGCGCCGCGCAATCGTCTTCGCCGAAAAGAGCGCGTTCATTCCAAAACGTGCCATCAGCCAGGGATGGTTTGGAATCGAGGGAAGAGGTCGAAGCACACCGGGTGCAAACTCGTCCCAGCGCTCGACGAATGGCTGCACCAGCCTGCCCCAGGTATTTCCGTCTTCCCCCAAAGCACACTTGGCGGCTTCGAGATCCCGTTCCAACACAATAGCCGTGCCGCCGTCGAGCGGATGAGCGAGCGGAGCGGCGGGATGAATCCATTCCAGGCCGTGATCTTGCAGAGGAAGCGACGTAAAGAACGGCGATCCGGCAGCCAACGGATACACCGCGGATCCAAAATCATGCACGAAGCCGGGCAGGGTTAATTCCATGCTGCGGGCAGCACCGCCCGGCGTCGGCTCCGCCTCGAACACGTCGACTTGGAGTCCAGCTCGCGCCAGTACGATCGCTGCCGCTAGCCCATTTGGACCGGCCCCGATGACGCATGCCTTGCGGCTCATTGCAACTCACCCGCGAGATCTGTTCCGGTCTGTAAATGCAGGATCATGCGTCAGTCTCTGGGCGGCGCAGTCGGCCAGTCGATCGCCCGCATCTGGCCCTCCGGTGTCCGCTCGAGCGTAGGCGCGTATAACCCCAGGAGCTGTCTCTTCCACCAGTTTCCCGTTTCGCGTTTTTCTTGCATGCTCGTGAACCAGTACTGCCAGATCAATACTCGAATTTGGCGGGGCGGAGTTCCGCCGAAAGGATTGCTCGAAAAAAGCGAGAGCACATCCTTGTCGTTCTGAAGCAGCTGCACCTCCGTATTCGGCACGATAGGATACTCGCGCCACGAGCCCAAAGAAGCAAACCACAGGTTCCAATCGAATCGCGGCTGGTAAGGAGCGTAGATACGCGGCGGCTCATTCAATAGTTGCGGCTTGTATCGAAACGGATAAGCCACCCAGTTTTGTCCGTCTGTGGAACCCTGGAATTCGATCTCATATCGGCCGCGCGTCATGACCGCGAACAGCCCATATTGATTGGCGATTCGAAACGGTTCCAGAGTCGTTATTGGGGAAGTCGGCAGAGGAATCTTCGTAAACATCCAGATCAATTCCCCGGTTGTCGCATAGCCGATCCAGAACAGGATTACCGCACTCGCCGCCACCTTCAGAATGCCCCACGAGTGGCGTAGTTGCTCGCCGCGGTCCTCCGTATCGGTTGCCGATGTTGCAGTCGAATTCCGTCCACGATTAATTCGATCTCGCCACCGGGCCGGCAAAATGCTTCGCAAAAATTCATCATCCAACAGAAGCACGCCCAGGACGAGGACGAGATAGTTCAGAAATGTGTAGTTCGCCGTCAGGATCACCCCGATCTGCCATGGAGTCACAATGAAGAAGCAAACAATCCTCCAGCGGCGGGGAAGAAACAACATCCACACTAGCACCAGTTCGAGAGCCAGCGTCGCGCCGACCGTCGCTGCGTGAAACCAGTGGGGCAAGTGCTCCACGTACCAACCAATCCAAGTCGGCAACGGCCCGTTCTGGTAATACTCATCCATCGCGGTGAAATGGCGCCACTCCGGGTCTCCGCTCAGAAGCTTCACCGCGCCCGACTCAAAGTAGATGCGAAACCACTCCCACTGCAACAAGAACAGGCTGGCGCGCGAAGGAGGATGATCGCCGCCCATCCCCGGACGCAATCCCGCCGGGGCGAAAAACAGCGAGATGAAGCCTGCTTCCAGCAACATGCCATCGGATTGGTAGCTGGAAAAATCCTGCGCCGCGCTGACAAACGACAGAAAGCATACAAAGCAGATGGCCAGCGTTCCGCGAGGCCAGATGTTGAGTAAAAGCAGTACCGAAGCCAACATGCCCGCCCAGCACAGGGCATTCAGCATTCCCGAACTGCTCGACCACCAAAGCAGCGTTGGGGCATACCAAAGTCTTTGCCATCCGCCGAGTTGCTGAGCCACGGCATGAAGATAATTTCCGGCAGGCAGAATTCCGTTCGGCCCAATGAGGCCGCGGATCTGAAAGATCAGCGAAAAGAATGCGGAAAAGTAAATGCCCCCGAGTGCGCGGAGAAATAGCCATCTGGGCATGAGCCGGTTTTGCGCTCCGCGCTGACCGTCAAAGAGCCATCCGATCCAGTATTGAGGAGTTCGGCCCATAAACGTCGCAGTTATACGTCGGCGGAATCAGGCGGTCGGGGGCAATACTCTCGCGATCACTCCCGGTCATCCTTTCACCACTGTACGAATCTTCGGTGAGCCGGAGATTGCAGCCTTCACATCCGAATTCGTTTCCACCAGACCCAGCACTCGCCGTGTCATCTCTTCATCGATGTCCGGCGCCCGTCGAATCTCGACTGGATAGCGCACGATTAACTCCAGGCCGAGATCCGCGAATTGAAGTCGAGCCTCCGGACGCGGGGCTGCGATCAGGATGTCCACGCGCCGTTCGATCTCCGTATGCTGGCGTTCGATTTCGCCACGATATTTTGAGTAGACAGCATTCACTGCCTCGACCAGCTTTTCCTGCGCTATCTTGTGATTTCCGTTCGGAGCAATGGTCACCACCACTTCGTGCCAAGCATATTCCGTGCCCGGAATCTGCTTGAACAGAGGCGTCGCGGTTTGGAACAGCACCGAATTTGAAAATACAACGATGCGGCCTGTGGGATAGAAATCCAGACCGGTGCCCGCCAGTTCCATGATGTAAAGCCGCACTAAGCCAATATCGACCACATCGCCGGTGACACCCGCCACGCTGATGCGGTCTCCGACGCGGATTCCATAGCGCCCGATGATAAAGAAATAGGCTGCCACCGAAAGCAGAACGGCCTGCAGCCCAACCGCAATGCCCGCGGTAATGAATCCGGCAAACGTCGCCAGCGAGCTGAACTGGCTGACAAACCCGATCACCAGTACCACCGCGAAAAGAAAACCAATAACCACCCGCCGGAGTACCAGGAACTGACGCCTGCGGCGGGGGTCGCCGATATAACGGAAGGTGACGCGACGCCAGACCTCCGAGAGAACCAGGATCGCTGCCAACGCCAGGACAATTCCTAGAACCCTCAGCAGCACCGAACGAAGAACATACTCCGATTCACGGGCAATCGATTCACGCCATTCCTGCATGTTCGACTTGCTGTCGCTGAGTACGATGACTTCCTGACTAAGAGGAAGCAGTGCCCCAGAGAGCTGCTTGAATCGATCGGTCAGCTCCTGAAATGTCTGCCGCTCCGTTTGCAGTTGCTGAGGGTCGGTTGCCCCCGACTGGCTCGCCATCTGCTCACTGTGGGCGATCGTGGCTCGCATAGCGTCCCGCATCGGAGAGCGCAGGTGATCGACTACTCCTTGCGTGTAGTTCGTCTCTTTGACCAGATTGTCGATCTGGTGCATGGCGCTCAAATAGTCATAGAGCGTCATAGCTTCGCCGATCAGACCACCAGAATCGGCCAGACTTGTCTTTGCCGGGGTCTTGGCAGGAGTTGCAGTTTGCGGGGTTGTACGCCCAAGCACTTCTGGAATCGATTGCGCCAGCCGGCTAATATCGCCCTCCAAGCCGTGGCTCATTTCTCCGTTGGTTTCCGCGAATGATTCCATCTTCTGAATCGCTTCCAGGCGCGCTTTTTGCAGACTGATCTCACTCTCGAGTGCGTCCCGTTGTGAGAGCAACGTGTCGCGCTTGGCTCCGTGTGTCCTGTTTAACTGCGCCGCGATGGTATCGACCTGCGACTGCAATTGATCGATCTGCGCTGAGGTCTTGGATTTCAACTGCTCCAGCGTTTGCTGCTGAGTGGTCTGGGCAGGCTGCTTTGGACCATTCTTTTGTTGCGCGGTGATGACAGCGCTCTCTGCCTTCGCCGAGTCAAATGCGAGCCGCACTACCTGCGCACCCAGATTCTTGGCATTGTCCTGATAAATAGCGTCGCTAGGCAGCCCGACATCGTGAACACCGGTTGTGATGTGGCGATACCACCCGATGACCTGATTCAAGTGTTGCAGTGCGGCATTGCCATCCAGCTGCAGCGGCGGCAAATTGGAAGGGGTAGGCGGCTTCTGCTCCTTCTGAACTGGAGGCGTTATTGGCTGATCGGTTTTTTGTGCCCGTACTGCGGCGGCAATTAGGAAACATCCGGCAATGGCGACGGGCAATAATTTGCGCGCAATTTGAGAAAAATATAAAGAGCGTTTGACTGGCATCATGGACCTAGCGTCTGCGTAAGATCTTTTGACGCAGTTTTTCGGATACGAGACGTTCATTTTTCTACCTTTACCGCCGCAGCGTGCCTTGAAAGAACCGTGGGTTATGTCCTCATCATTCCCGTTAATCAGCATCCCTACCGGGTGACAATAATCGCCGAAGTTACGGTTGTATGAACAATCCGGCTCTTTTCCGAATGGCAGGCCTTTCCGCCTATTTTTTCATAGCTTTGGCCATACCCCCACCTTCGTGCCATATGTAGCACGGGTGAGCCATTTACCTACTTTGGGAGTAGCAGTACATTGCTTCTTGAGCAGCACTTGGGGGAGGGCTGATCAACAGACGTCCCGAGACTCAAACCGAGTCTGGGGCGTTTTGTTTTGCGCGTAAATCGTATATCCCGTTCATTTGGACCCCTCCTTTCGACTTCCACCCGCCATGTATTCGAACGTTCCATTCCCTATTACTGGCGTGCTACCCGGTAGCACGGGTGAGCCATTTACCCCCTTTGGGGACAGCAGTACATTGTGCTTGAGCAGCACTTGGGGGAGGGCTGATCAACAGACGTCCCACGACTCAAACCGAGTCTGGGGCGTTTTGTTTTGGCCAAGAAACCGAGCCTCCAGCCATATTTGGCCCGCCCATCCGGATTCCTCAGTTACTCTTACCCAAGTGCTAGGGATGGCACTGAAGGGCCATTTACCGGTATTAGGCCCCGAGTTACATTGTGCTTGAGCAGCACTTGGGGGAGGGCTGATCAACAGACGTCCTGCGACTCATTAGAGTCCAGGGCGTTTTGTTTTGCGCCCGAGAATTCCGCTTTTCCCCCACCTCATCGAACCTGCGTTTCCACTAGATGGGAACCGTTCCCTAACACCATGGCCTCGCGTGGTGGTAAATTTGTGGGCACTTTCATCCCGCGTAACCGTTGTACTCCGAGGAGCCTGCCATGCCCGCCCCCTTCGCGCGTCGAGAATTCCTTGCTGGAATGGTCGCCATGACCGCTGCGAGCGCGGGTGGACCGGGCTCGTTCCCCGATTCCAGTTCGCCATTCCGCGTATCCGTGATCAACGATGAAATTTCGCAGGACTTTGCCCACGTTTGCGAAGTTGCGTCCCAGGACTTCGGCATGGGATGGATCGAACTGCGAGGCATGTGGAAAAAAAACATCGTTAACCTCGACGAGAAGGAAGTCGCCGAGGCGCGCCGCCTGCTCGAGAAATATCAACTGAAAGTAACCGACATCGCCAGCCCCCTCTTCAAAGTCGACTGGCCGGGAGCACCAAAATCAAAGTTCAGTGAAGGAAAGAGTTTTAACGCCAACTTCTCGCTCAGCCAGCAGGACGAAGTGCTGGAGCGCGCCATGGAAATGGCCAAGGCCTTCGGCACCGACCGCGTGCGCTGCTTCGACTTCTGGCGTCTCGATGATCAGACGCCGTATCGCTCCGCCATCAACGAAAAGCTTCGGGAAGCTGCCGCCAAAGCCGAGAAAAAGGGAATCATCCTGGTGCTGGAAAATGAGTCCGCGTGCAACACCGCGACAGCGGCCGAAGCGGTCAAAGTCTTGGAGGCCGTTCCATCTTCGTCCTTCATGTTGAACTGGGATCCCGGCAATGCCGCCGCCGGTGGAGAGGTACCGTACCCCGATGGCTACAACCTGCTTCCCAAAGATCGTATTGGCCACTGCCACTGCAAAGACGCGGTGAAGAAAGGCAATCATTACGATTGGGCGCCAATGGGCGGTGGCATCATCGATTGGGCCGGACAATTCAAAGCTTTGAAGCGCGATGGCTATCACTTTGCCGTCAGTCTCGAAACTCACTGGGACGGCGGAGGTACGCCCGAGCAATGCTCGCGGACGAGTTGGACAGGTATGAAGAAGTTGTTGCAAGGGGCCAACGCAATCTAATTTCGCGCGAAGAATTTGCAGGAGGAAGATCCATGACCGATCAGACCAGGCGCACTTTCTTAAAACAGGCAGCGATCGGAGCAGCCGTACTCGCTTATCCATCTTCAAAAGTGCTCGGCGCAAACGATCGAGTGCGCGTCGGCATGATCGGTGTCGGCGACCGCGGCAACGATTTGCTCGGGCAGGTCCGCGGCGTCGCGAACGTCGAACTCGTCGCCATGGCCGATGTCTATAGCCGCCGCCGCGATCAGGCGAAAAGCAAAGTTCCCGGCATTCAGACCTTCGAAGATTATCGCCGCCTGCTCGACATGAAAGATATCGACGGCGTCATTGTTGCCAGTCCATTGCATATTCACACTCGCCATTTCCTCGACAGTCTCGCTGCCGGAAAGGATCTCTATTCGGAGAAGACGATGACCTGGTCGATTCCCGAAGCCGATAAGTGTCTGGCGGCCGCGAAAGCCTCCGACCGGGTGGTGCAAATCGGATTGCAGCATCAGAGTTCAGGGTCTCTTACCGACGCGAAGCAATGGATTAAAGACGCATGGGTCGGCAAGGTCACGCACGTCGAATCCTGGATGAGTCGCAACACGCCGCACGGCCATGGACAGTGGGTTCGTCCCGTTCCTTCCGACTGCAACGCGCAGAACGTCGACTGGGGCGCTTTCCTTAACGGTCGCCCCGATCGGCCTTTCGACGGTTTCAAACTCATCAACTGGCGCTTGTTCTGGGAATTTTCCGGCGGAAACTGCGCCGAGAATTTTGTGCACCAGATTGCCTGGATCATGACGGCGCTCGACCTTCCACTTCCATCGGCCGCCTATATGTCCGGCGGCGTCTTCTCAGAAAAAGATGGCCGCGAAGTGCCTGACACGATTGCCGTCACCCTCGATTTCCCGAAGGACATCGTTGTGACCTGGCAATCTACATTCAGCAACAAGCATTACGACCTGGGCGACCGCATTCTTGGCAGCGACGGAACGTTCGAACATCACTTCGAGCAACCGCTGCAGTATTGGCCGGAGAAGACGAACCGTCCGGATGGAGAATCGACCAAGGGCCCGACACACGATCAGGGCCACATGCAGAACTGGATCGACTGTATTCGCAGCCGCGGCACGCCGAACGCCCCGGCCGAAGTGGGATACCGCTCCGCCATCGCAGTGCACATGGCAAACCTTTCTTACAGGAACAAGAAACGGATGACGTTGGAGGAAGCTAGGGCGGTCACGCCCGAGTACTAAACGTCGACGAATTGGTCAACTCTTGAAAGCCAGGGGGACGTATGCAGAAGCGCATTCTGCAAGTCAGCTTTCTGGTCGTTGCATTCTCTCTATTTTTCTGCGCCGTCACTCAAGCCCAGGACACAGCCACATTAACTGGCACTGTCCGCGATGGCACCGGCGCTGTGATCCCTGGTGTTAAGGTCGCCTTGAAGAACACCGCGACCGGCTCTGTTCATGAGCTAACCACGAATTCCGCCGGTGAATATGTCGCCGCCGCTCTGCCGCCGGGAGAATACAACGTCACGGTGTCACTCGCCGGATTCCGCACCTATGTGGCAAAAGGCGTGATCCTGCGGGTCGCGCAGAACGCCCGCATTGACATCGCGATGACCGTGGGGAGTCTCCATGAAGAAGTGACGGTTCACGGTGAGGGCCTCGCGCAGGTGAACACCGAATCTTCCGAATTGGGCGGCACAATCACCGGCAAAGAGCTGACGCAGTTGGAACTCAACGGACGCAATTTCACCCAACTCATCACGCTGGTTCCCGGCGTCAGCAATCAAACCGGACAGGATGAGGGCGTCGTCGGTGCCGAAGGTAGCATCAGCTACAGCGTCAACGGCGGCCGCACCGAGTACAACAACTGGGAAGTCGACGGCGGCGACATGATGGATAATGGGAGCAACTTCTCCCTGAACGTCTATCCCAGCGTCGAGGCCATCGAAGAGGTGCAGGTACTGACGTCGAACTATGGGGCGCAGTACGGCAAGAACGGGTCCGGTACCGTCGAGGTCGAAACCAAATCAGGAACTAATAAATTTCACGGATCGCTGTGGGAGTTTGCCCGCAACGAAGCCTTCAACGCCCATAACTACTTCGATGTTCCCGGGACGCCAAAAGCCGGATATAAGAAACACGACTTCGGCTACAGCATCGGCGGTCCGATCTGGAAGAACCACACTTTCTTTTTCTGGCTGCAGAACTGGCGGCGCGAGGACGTTCCCTACAACTTCTATAGTTTTGTGCCGTCCAACGATAATCGCAACGGTAATTTTAATGATGTCTGCAACGTGGCGAGCCCAACTGATTGCCCGTTCGATCCGAACACCGGGAATCAATACCCCAACAACACGATTCCATCGATCGATCCGAATGCGAAGATTTTGATGAACATGATTCCAGAGGCTAACCTGGGCTCCGGCGCGAATTCGATCTATGCCGCTGCCATCGCCCAGCCCACCCACTGGCGCGAAGATCTGGTTCGCATTGATCACGACTTCAATTCGAAGACGCGGCTAACCTTCCGTGCGATTCATGATTCGTGGGATACGACGAAAGCCACTGTGACCTGGGGAAGCGAGAGCTTTCCCACGATCGGCACACACTTTATCGGGCCTGGCGTGGAGATGGTCGCGCGCCTGACGACAACGCTTTCTCCCAAGTTGCTGAACGAATTTGTCGCCAGCTACACCACGGACCACATCACCCAGAACAATACGAATCCGTCAGTCTGGACTTTGACTTCCGCCTTCACCATGCCCGGACTGTTCTCGAATTTTGGCGGCAAGCTTCCGGACTTCTGCCTCTCCACTTCCGGCGCCTATGGCGGTGGCTTCTGCGAAGGTCCGACGGCCTTCCCCTGGCGGAATTCGAACCCGACCTTCACGTATCGCGACAATGTCACCATGAGTCTAGGCAAGCACAAACTCGTTTTCGGCGGATACTTCATGACCGCCGAGAAGAATGAAATGGCCTATACCAATCTGAGCGGGGATTTGTACTTCGACAGCACGTCGCCAGTCTCGACGGGCAATGCATTTGCCGACATGCTGCTGGGCAATATTGCCAACTATTCGCAGGCAAATGCCCAGCCGAAATATCACATCAACTTCAAGATCTTCGAGCCCTACTTCCAGGACGACTACCACATCCTCAAGAACCTCACTCTGAACCTCGGCGTCCGCGTCAGTCTCTATGGCACGTTCTGGGAGAGAAATCATCTGATTTCGAACTGGCGGCCATCTGCCTACAACCCCGCAACCGCGCCGCAACTCGATGTTGACGGCACCATCACCGGGCAGCAAGGCGCTCTCATTCCGAATACCGGAAACCCGTTTGACGGCATGGTGACATGCGGTCTGAACGGCATTCCCCGCGGCTGTCTGAGCGGACATCTCTTCAATCCTGCTCCGCGGCTCGGCTTTTCCTGGGATCCGCTCGGCAACGGCAAGATGGCGATTCGCGGCGGATACGGCATCTTCTTCGAGCACACCAACGGGATGGAGGCCAACGCCGAAAACCTGGAGGGCACTCCGCCCATCGTCCAAACACCCACGCAATACAACATTACCGGCTATAGCGGTGTTGGCGGCCAAGGATTGCTCTTCCCGCTATCCACGACCGCGATTCCCGATCACGCCATCTGGCCCTACGTGCAGCAGTGGCATCTCGATGTGCAACGTGACCTGCCTCATAACACCGTCGCGACCTTGGCGTACGTCGGCGCCAAGGGCACGCATCTGACTCTGCAGCACGAATTCAACGAGCTTGCGGCTGTCCCAGCCGCCCAGAATCCTTTCCTTCCCGGACAGCCGATCACCAATGACATCTGCAATTCGCAGGGCAGCAGTACGCTGCAACCGACGTTCACGGTCAATGGTCAAAATATATCCGGACAGCCGGCGATCAATCTGGCAGTTGCTTGCGGAAACGATCCCGATCTGTTCCGTACCAAGTATCCCGGTCTGGGATCGATTCAGCGCGTCGAGGCCGAAGCCAATTCGAATTACAACGCGCTGCAATTTTCATTGCGCAAGACGACCGGAGCTCTCACGCTCGACGTTGCGTACACCTACAGCCATTCGCTCGATAATTCGTCGGATGCGACTGACAGCAACTTTGTGAACTCCGCCAATCTGCGCGCAAACTATTCCAGCTCCAACTACGATCAGCGGCACATTCTGACGACGGCCTGGACTTATGAGATACCCTTCCGCGGTCACGGAATCTCGAAGTCTTTTCTCGGCGGCTGGCAGTATGCCGGCATCATGATGCTCCAAACGGGCACTCCTTTTTCTGTCGTTAACGGAGTCTACGGCGACAGCGCAGGCGTCGCCGATGGGACGACTGGCATAGGTTCTTATGCCGATCGAGTTGGCGATCCTTATGCCAGATCTAACTGCCCTCCACCCGGGACGGGAACCAAAGGTGTGCCGCTCTTCAATTGCGCCGCCTATGTCCAGACGCAAGGCCTCACCTTCGGCGACTCAGGCCGCAACAGTCTGAATAATCCCCGCCGTACGAACTTCGACATGTCCGTTTATAAGGTCTTCAAACCCAAGGAGCAGCTCGCGGTGCAATTCCGCGCCGAGGCATTCAACATCTTCAACCACACCGAGTGGAATGGAGTGAACAACGCGGTGAGCACGACGAACTTTCTATTCTCGACGGGCGCTCATATGCCGCGCGTCTTGCAGTTCGCGCTTCGTATCACCTTCTAAAAATCGTCGCTCAGCTTGAAGTCAAGTTCCGCGCCGCATCATCCCGAAGGAGCGCGCTCCTGCCGGCAAGCCGAGGGATCTCCCTTAACAACCTTCGCGCGGTGGTCCCTCGCTGTCGGAAAAGCGGCCTACGCTCGGGATGTCGCCCTCAAGAAGGACATCAGCTGAGGCACTGCCTTGCCGTGGCAATGCTTCCAGTCCACCCTCGCAATCTGATACTGTTTTGGGTTCGCCTTTATCGTCTCCTGTGACGCGTGTCACAGATAGCACAAGCTGCCCTGTGAAACGATTTCTTCCCGGCGCAGCTCCTGGTTGATGCCGAGGCCTTCGCACCACGAACGGCCACGGAAAGGACTAGATTCGTGATCGTCGGAGTTCCGAAAGAAAGCTATCCCGGGGAACGTCGCGTGGCCCTTGTTCCCATGGCTATTCCCGCTCTCACCAAAGCCGGGCTCGAGGTCGTCGTTGAAAGCGGAGCCGGCGAGCAGGCCGGATATCCTGATGCGGCCTATGCAGAGAAGGGGGCCAAGATTCTGCCAGGGCGCGCCGAAGTCTTCAGCGCCGCCGATATCATTGTGCAGGTTCTTTGCTATGGCTCCAACGACGTAACGGGCAAAGCGGATCTACCTCTTTATAAGCGCGGCCAAGCGCTGATCGGATTCTTGCGTCCTTTTGGCTCCGCCGAAATTGTTCAGCAGATTGCGCAAGCTGGGGTCACAGCCTTCTCCATCGAACTGATGCCGCGCACCACTCGCGCCCAGAGCATGGACGCATTGTCTTCTATGGCGACCGTCTGCGGCTACAAAGCGGTGCTGCTGGCCGCGGAGACTTCGCCGCGCATCTTTCCCATGATGACCACCGCCGCAGGCACCATCACTCCCTCTCGTGTCTTTGTCATTGGTGCTGGAGTGGCAGGGTTGCAAGCCATCTCCACTGCCCGTCGCCTTGGGGCCGTTGCCTCCGCCTACGACATGCGTCCGGCTGCAAAAGAGCAAGTGCAGAGTCTCGGCGGACGCTTTGTTGAACTTCCCATCGAAGCGCAGAACGCTCAGGACGCCCGCGGCTACGGCACCGCGCAAGACGAAACTTTCTATGCTCGCCAACGCGAATTGCTCACCAAGGTCGTGGCCGAGAGCGATATCGTCGTGACCGCGGCCGTGATTCCTGGCAAGAAATCACCAGTGCTCATCACGGCCGATATGGTGAAGGGTATGGCGCCGGGATCGGTCATCGTCGACCTCGCTTCCGAGCGCGGCGGCAATTGCGAACTGACGCGTATGGGCGAGACCATTGTCGCCCACGGGGTCACGATTATCGGAGCGATCAATCTGGCAAGCACTGTTCCTTATCACGCTAGCCAGATGTATGCCCGCAACCTGACCACGTATCTGACGTACATGGTGAAAGACGGCAAGCTGCAGATGAACGCGCAGGACGAAATCGTTCGCGAGACGCTGATCACAAATGGCGGAGAGATTGTGAACGCCCGCGTCCGGGAATTCTTCAAACTGCCGGCATTAGCGAAAAGCAGTTCGTAGTCTTGTTTTCGAAATCGAGTGACGGTCATTGCCTGGCCGAGCCGGGCGCTGTGGGATTGCTAAGGAGTCATCATGCCAGCGGATTTCATTTCTAATCTCTACGTCTTCATCCTCGCGGGGTTTGTCGGGTTCGAAGTCATCAAGCGTGTTTCGCCACTGCTTCACACTCCGCTTATGTCGCTGACGAATGCCCTGGATGCGATTGTCGTGGTAGCGGCCATCATCATCGCGGGGCGGCATGAGACGCGGCTCACACTGGTGCTGGGCGCGATTGCCGTCGCGGCTTCCTTCAGCAACATGGTCGGCGGATTCCTGATCACCGACCGCATGCTGCGGATGTTCAAATCCGGCAAGGCGAAGCAACAATGAACGAGCTAGCGCTTCAGCAGTATCTCGATTTCGCCTACATTGCCGCCGTTGTTCTCTTTATTCTGTCCCTCAGGTTCCTGAGTTCACCCACGACTGCGCGTGCCGGCGTTCTTGCGGGAGAAATCGGCGCTGCTTTGGCCGTTGCCGCTACGCTCTTCAATCCTGAGGTGGTGGCGTACAAGTGGGTTCTCATTCCTCTGATCATCGGAGCCGGAGTCGGCATCCCCCTCGGCATGGTGCACATGACCGCCGTGCCGCAACGAACCGCGCTAAGCCACGCCTTCGGCGCTCTTTCAGCCGCGATGATCGGCATCGCTGAGTTTTACGTGGGCACCGCTCCGGTCACGCGCTTTCAGATGGGGGAGATCGGGCTGGAAGTCATCATCGGCTGCCTGACGTTTACTGGCAGCGTCATCGCCGCAGGAAAACTGCAGGAAATATTGCCGCAGCGTCCCATCGTCTATCGCGGACAGAACATCGTCAGCCTTTCCGTGCTTGGAGCGGCGCTCGCTCTAGCGGTTGCATTGGTGGTCAATCCTGCGCACGCCGTGCTGTTTCCAATCATGGTGATTGTGGCCCTGATTTTTGGCGTCTTACTGGTCACTCCCATTGGCGGCGCCGATATGCCGACCGTTATCTCGCTGTTGAATTCCTATGCCGGATTTTCTGCTGCCCTGCTCGGCTTCGTTTTGAACAGCAAGGTGCTCGTCGTTGCCGGCGCGCTCGATGGATCTTCTGGTTTCATTCTGTCCGTCATCATGTGTAAGGCCATGAATCGCTCCTTCACCAACGTGATGTTTGGAGCCTTCGGACAAGTGCAGGTGTCGGCGGCTGGAGTGAAAGAAGAACGAGTTGTCCGCAGCGCGAACCCGGAGGAAGCCGCCTCGATTCTCGCCGCAGCGAACAAGGTCGTCATTGTTCCCGGCTATGGTATGGCAGTCGCGCAGGCCCAGCACAAGGTCCGCGAACTCTACGACCAGCTCACAAAAAAGGGCGTGGACGTCCGCTTCGCTATCCATCCCGTTGCCGGACGCATGCCCGGCCACATGAACGTGCTGCTCGCCGAGGCCGATATTCCCTACGATCGCCTCATCGAGATGGACGAGATCAACGGCGACTTCCCACAAACCGACGTTGCTCTGATTATCGGCGCCAACGACGTGACCAATCCCGCGGCCCGCACCGATCAGACCAGCCCCATCTTCGGGATGCCCATTCTCGACGTCGACAAAGCTCACACCGTCATGGTGATCAAGCGCAGCATGAACCCCGGTTTCGCAGGAATTGATAACCCGCTCTATTACCTTAACCAGACGCTGATGCTCTTCGGCGATGCTAAACAATTTGTGGGCTCAATCGTGAAAGAGCTCGGCGGCCACTAGGCAGAACGGTTTCGGAAGAGAGTCTCACAGGCGCTTCCTCTTCCATTGAAACGATTTACTATTATCTGTTCAATTTAGCCTTAATGTTCAGGTGACACTCGATGCGCACTTTTGGACTTACAAGTTTTCTCTTCGTTCTCACTAGCTTCGCGGTCTCCCAGTCCCAACCACAACTCAACCTCATGCCGATGCCTGGCAGCGTACAACAGGGCAGCGGTCAATTACCGATTACGCAGTCGTTCTCTGTTACGGTCACGGGCGCGCATGACGCTACGCTCGATGCCGCGGTGCAGCGCTTCACGAAGCAGCTTTCTGCGCAGACTGGAATTCCGTTCCGTCCCAAGGACGGCGCGGCTGCAACCCTAACCGTCCACGCCGACAAAGGGCTCGAACCGATCCAGAAGCTTGGAGAGGACGAGTCCTACCAACTCACAGTCACTGATTCAGCCGCGCAACTCACGGCGCCCACAGCCCTCGGCGCGCTCCACGGAGTGCAGACATTTTTGCAACTGGTCACCATCACGCCCTCAGGATTCGCGGCCCCCGCTGTCACCATCAAGGACCAGCCCCGTTTCCCTTGGCGCGGCACCATGATCGACGTGAGCCGTCACTTCATTCCGCTCGATGTCCTCAAGCGCAATCTCGATGGCATGGCTGCCGTCAAAATGAACGTCTTGCACTGGCATCTGTCCGACGATCAAGGATTCCGTGCCCAGAGCAAAGTGTTTCCCAAACTCACCGGCATGGGCTCCGACGGCCAGTTCTACACGCAGGAAGGAATGCGCGACCTCATTGGCTACGCGCATGATCGCGGAATCCGCGTCGTGCCCGAGTTCGATATGCCAGGCCACAGCCGCTCCTGGGTTATCGGATATCCCGAACTGGCCAGCGGTCCCGGTCCGTTCACCCTGGAACAAGGCGATCCCATTTTCGATCCCACGCGCGAAGAGACTTACAAATTCCTCGAAAAATTCATCGCCGAAATGGCGAAACTGTTTCCCGACCCCTACTTCCACATCGGCGGAGACGAGGTCGACGGCAAGCAGTGGGACGCCAATCCGAAAATCCAGGAGTTCATTCATGCGCATGGCATGAAGAACAATCAGGATCTGCAGGCCTATTTCAATAAGCGCCTCGAGAAGATCCTGACGAAGAATCACAAAATCATGGTGGGCTGGGATGAAATTCTTCATCCCGACTTGCCCAAGACCATCGTCGTGCAATCCTGGCGCGGGCAGGCATCGTTGGCGATCGCCGCGCAGCAGGGCTATCGCGGCCTGCTCTCTTATGGCTACTACCTTGACCTGATGTGGCCGACGTCGCGCCACTATGAGGTCGATCCCATGAGCGGCGCTGCCGCCAATTTGACTCCCGAGCAAAAGGCCCTGATCCTCGGCGGAGAATCCTGCCAGTGGGCCGAATGGGTCACTCCCGAAAACATCGATTCGCACATCTGGCCGCGCAATGCCGCCATCGCCGAACGACTATGGTCGCCGCAAGACGTGACCGACGTGAACTCGATGTACGCTCGCATGCACACCGTGAGTCTTGAACTGGAATCGCTAGGCCTCACTCACAACTCCGCGCGAGAAAGAATGCTTCAGCGGATGGCGGGCAACGCGGATATTACTGGACTGCGAGTTCTGGCGGACGTCGTTGAACCGGTTAAAGATTACAACCGCTGGAACGATGAGAAGGGTCCGATCGATTTCCACGCGCCGCTCAATCAACTCATCGACGCCGCCTATCCCGAGAGCAACACGGCCCGCCACTTCAGCACTCTTGTTCAGCAATTCATTCAGAGCGGCTACAAAGATCAGGCCGCCGAAGCACAAATCCGCACATCACTGATGCTCTGGCGCACGAACGATGCCAGACTCGAGCCAGTGCTGCAGCAATCGGCATTGCTCCACGAGGACATCCCCATTTCGCAGAATCTGGCAATGCTTGGAGCGGCCGGTCTACAGGCGCTCGATTACCTCGTCAGAGGTCAATCCGAACCCGATTTGTGGAAGTCACAGCAGTTAGCCGTCGTCGAACAAGCCAAGAAACCGGCCGCGGGACTCTTGCTCCAGGTAACCGCTCCGATTCAACAATTGGTCGAAGCCAGCTCTGGTCAAGCCTCACATTGAGGTCGTCTTCAAGTTATGGCGTGAACTCGTAGATTACCCCATCATTCGCGATGCCACCGTTCACGGTGGCACCGTAAAAGTGTCCCGCGCCGTCATTGACCAGGCCGTTGTAAGCGTTTCCCGCCTTCGGACTGCCGGGGAAGCGATAGGCCACACTTTCTGTCCACTGTCCGGATGATCCGCGGGTTATCTTGAAGATGGTGCCGCATCCGCAAGCGGCTCCATCGGCGCTTGTCGTCCCGTAGAAATTGCCGGATGCGTCGGCAACAAGGCCACTGATGGGGTTGGCGCCATCAGCGCCTCCTTTGAAGCTGTACAGAACGGTCTCGGTCCATGTGCCCTTGTTTCGGATCAGCTTGTAAACCGTGCCGACGTCGTTTGCTCCGGCGTAGTAAGTCGTTCCATAAAGATTGCCGACCTTGTCGAAGGCAAGGCCGCCGTAGGGCAGGGCACCATCCGGCTGATCTTTGAATGCGTACAGAGTAGTGAACTGTACCTGGCCCTTCACCAGAGAGACCTCGTAAACGGTACCGAATCCATTCACTCCGCCGACGGTGCACACGCCATACAGATTTTCACGATCGTCGAGTAGGAGACGTCCAGCCGATCCTCCTCCACCGTCGGTGCCCCCGGTGAAAGCGTGTACGACGCGGAACTTCCAACTGCCACCAACCGGCTGCAGCAGGTAGATCACTCCCATGCCGTACTTCCCGCCAGTGGGTGTCGTTCCAAAAACGTTGCCGTGTTTGTCGATCGAAACTGGACTTCCAGGCCCTGACCCGTCCGCACCTGTAAACGCGTGAATGACCGTTTGGGTCCACACTCCGCCGGAATTCGTCAACTTGAAAACCACACCACAGCCGCCTTCGCACGATCCGCCTCCTCCAGTAACGGCCGTGCCGTACAGATTCCCTTGGGCGTCGAAGGTTACGCCCTTGTAAGGCTCGCCTCCGTCGGCGCCACCAGTAAAGCTGTACAACACGGTGTGAACGCCCTCAGGCGTGACCTGAAAAACAGTGCCGCTGCCATATCCGCCTTGCACGGACGTCCCATACAGATTGCCGGCACTATCCGTGACCAGTTCCGTATCGGTGTATTCACCATCTGCCCCGCCAGCGAAGCTGTAAATCAATTTTGTTGTGTTGGCTGCCGATGCCGCATTTCCCAAGAGGGCAACCATTGCGCAAACGACAAGCATTCGCCTGCTCTCCATAAGGATCCTCCTAAAAGTAGTTTGACTCGCAGACAGGCTACTTCACCGGGTAGCGGGCAATACTGTAGCACTGAAACTGTGGGAGCGCATTCGTTGATTCCGCCAAGGGGCGCCATGATATCATGATATCGATATGGCTCAGCTGGTTGTCCGCAATCTCGAGCAGAGTGTGAAGGCCGGACTTCAGCGCCGGGCCAAGAGACACGGCCGCAGCATGGAAGAAGAAGTTCGCGAAATTCTTCGCAGCGCAGCGAACGAGCCTGGGCAATCCACTCCGGGTCTCGGAACTCAGATTGCATCGTTGTTCGCCAACAAGGGTCACAACTTCGAAGCGGCGGAGTTGCGCGGCCACCCCGTGCGTCCGGCAAAGGTCGATGAAGAGTGACGGATGATCATTCTTGATACGAATGTCCTTACAGCCCTGATGCGCAACGTACCCGAAAGAAAAGTGGTTTCATGGCTTGATCGCCAGCCTCAGGGCTCGATCTGGACAACCTCGATCACCATTCTTGAAATTCAGGCAGGTTTGCAGGTCCTGCCTGTTGCCGAAGAAAAGAACGAGTTATCGCAGCAGTTCGAGCGACTTCTTGATTCGATCTACCATCGCATCGCTGTTTTTGGTGAGGAAGCAGCCCGGCTCTCGGCAAATCTCACCATATCGCGGCAAAGGAAGGGTCTCGCGGGGGACTTGCGCGACACCATGATTGCCGGAATCGTGTTGGCTCACCATGCGACATTGGCGACAAAGAACAGCAGCCATTTCTCCGACATAACCGCAAAAGTGGTGAATCCTTGGATCTCTTGAGACGCTGCTGGAAGAAGCTGCGATCCCGCCGTGATATCCTAGGAACACCAGCTGCGCACCGTCTTGGCGGAATTCCCCGCAGTTCCTGAAGAGATTCAGTCGTCTGTAAGAGAGAAGCCCGAACCATGCTTTCAGTCAGTAATGTATCGATGCGCTACGGCGCCAAAGTTCTGTTTGAGGAAGTTTCCACGGCCTTTACGCCAGGAAAGCGCTATGGCCTGACCGGCCCCAACGGCTCCGGCAAGTCTACGTTCATGAAGCTGCTCAGCGGCGAAATGGAGCCGCAAAAAGGCACCGTCGTCCGCCCACGCAAGCTCGGAGTCCTCAGCCAGGACCAGTTTGCCTTTGACGCCTTCACCGTGATCGACACCGTCATCATGGGAAACAAGCGCCTCTGGGCGGCCATGCAGGAACGCGACACGATCTACGCCAAGCACGATATGACCGACGAAGATGGCATGAAGCTTGGCGAACTCGAAGGCATCGTCGGCGAAGAAGACGGATACTCCGCTGAGAGCGACGCCGCTATCCTGCTCCAGGGTCTCGACATCTCCGAAGAACTGCACAGCCGCAAAATGGGTGAACTGCAGGGCGGACAAAAAGTCCGCGTTCTTCTCGCGCAGGCCTTATTCGGACATCCGCAGGCCTTGCTGCTCGACGAGCCTACGAACCACCTCGATCTCGACTCAATCCACTGGCTGCAGGGATTTCTGAACGTCTATGACGGCATCGTGATCACGATTTCTCACGATCGTCACTTCCTGAACAGCATCTGCACCCACATCGCCGACATCGACTACCAGACCATCATCACCTACACCGGCACATACGATGACATGGTCGTCGCAAAAACACAGGTGCGTTCGCAGATCGAATCCCAGAATGCGCAGCGCGAAAAGAAGATCGCACAGTTAAACGAATTCATCGCTCGTTTCGCGGCCGGCACGAGGTCGAGCCAGGTGCAATCTCGTCGCAAGGAAGTCGAACGCCTGCAGGTCACCGAGCTGGCGAAGTCCAACATTGCGCGCCCCTACATCAAATTCGAGCAGAAGCGTCCCTCGGGAAAGCACATCCTCGAAATCGAGCATCTCGACAAATCGTACGCCGAGAACCATGTCATTCGTAACTTCACCGCCAGCATCACGCGCGGCGAGAAAATCGCGCTCATGGGACGCAACGGGGCAGGGAAGACGACTCTCCTAAATGCCTTGCTCGCGAATTCTCCTACAACTCCCGAGTCTGAACTGCGTAAGACCAGCGGTTTTGACGGTCCCTTCCTCGACTCCGGCAAAGTGCTCTGGGGACACGAAGCCTCGATCGGCTATTTTGCCCAGGATCATCGCAGCCTGATCGAGACCGGCACCACGGCCATCGAATGGTTGCATCAGTGGGATCCTTCGGCCGTAACTGAGGAACTTCGCGGAGTGCTTGGTCAGATGCTCTTTGTCCGCGAGGAAGCCACCAAGTCCACCAATGTGCTCTCCGGTGGTGAAGCGGCCCGTCTGCTCTTTTGCAAGCTGATGCTGCAAAAGCCGAACGTTCTTGTCCTCGACGAGCCTACGAACCACCTTGATCTCGAATCGATCAACGCCTTGAACATCGCCTTGCAGCGCTATCATGGGACGGTGTTCCTCGTGACCCATGACCACGATCTGATCGACGAAGTCGCTACCCGCGTCTGGCACTTTGAAAGCGATCACAAGATCACGGACTTCAAGGGCACTTACGAGGAATACCAAGCGGCAGCGGTCGCCGTGTAGGGTGAGCAGTTGCGAAATAGTTCCGGGCCTGTATGGATATCGTAAACTGGCTAAGGTATGGCCATATTCCGTCGCGAGCTTGGGATTGCCTGCTTAGTCTTGGTCTTCCTTTTGGTTTCCGCTCAGGCGAAACGGGTGACGCCGAAACCAGTCGCTCCAGTTATTTCAGGCGGAATTCGCTACTCGGCCGCCGGCGACGGAAGAGATCAATATGTTGTTGCAGCTGATGCCACGACGGGTAGCGTGCTGTGGAAGGTTAAGGTGTTCCACACCCACATCAAGCCGTGGATAGAAGAGGACAATCAGTGGGTATTCATCAGTGACCTGAAGCTGGAGGCCGATTCTCTCTTTGTCCGAGATGAGAGTTCGAGATGCTATTCGATAGACCTGAGCACGAGGCACGTGAAGAAGCGGCCATGCAGTAGCGCTTTTTGACAAGCCTATTGTCCACGAACTGGGTCACTGCACTATTTTCGGTGCATGTAAATTAACCAGGTTCTCCACAGGGTTTCACAGCGTTCCTAGTTGCGTTGTTTTCATAAGTTGAAGATAATGGGCCGGAACGTTATTGCAGCACATTCGCAACAGCGTTGTGGTATTTGTGCCGTGTATACTCGAGCCGATCTGTTGAGGATTTTGCATGTAACACCGCGCCAGTTAGCCAACTGGGAGCGGGCGGGATTGATCACTTCTCTCGAGTCCTACTCCTTCTCTGACCTTCTCGAAATCAAAAAAGTCCGGGACCTGTGCGCGATGAGCGTGCGTCCCAACATCATCCGTCAGTCGCTGGATGCGATGCGCAAACAATCGGCCGGTGTGGAGAAACCCCTGCTCGAAGCGGGTACGTGGTCTACCTCGAAGCATCGTGTGGCTTTTCGCCATGAGGGCAAGCTTCTGGAGCCGATCGCGGGCCAATTCCTGATGGATTTTTCCGAGCGCGAGAAGGTAGTCACCAGCACGCCGGTTCCGCGATCCGAACCGACACCGCGCGAAAACGAGGTCGCCTCTTGGTTCGCCCGCGGGATTACGCTGGAGGAAGATCCAGAAACTCAGGCGGAAGCCATCGCCGCATACCAGAGAGTGCTCGATCTCATGCCGAATCACGCTGCCGCGCACATCAACCTCGGCACCCTCTATTACAACCGGCAGGAGTTCGGTTTGGCGGAACGTCACTATCGGCAGGCCATCGACGCCGATCCTCGTTATGCGCTGGCCTATTTCGATCTGGGCAATGTCCTCGACGAGACTGGCCGCGTGCACGAAGCCGTTCAAACGTACAAAACGGCTCTGCAGCTGGCTCCCACTTACGCCGATGCCCACTACAATCTCGCGCTGGCCTACGAAAAGGTCCGCGAGCCGCGGAAAGCCCTCAAGCATTGGCAGGCGTACACGAAGCTTGACACCTCCGGACCTTGGTCTGTCCACGCCCGCAGCCAGATCAAGCGCATTCTGCAAGCCGACGGCCTCAAGATCGTCTACAAACGCGCCTGATCCTGCAATCCTATTTTTGGCATTTCGGACAGTAGTGACTACTGCGTCCGGCGATCACCACGCGTTTGATCGGAGTCTTACATACCAGGCACGGCTCGCCTTCTCGCCCATAAACGCGATGCTGGAGCTGGAAAAATCCCTCTTCGCCGTCGGCATTGACATAATCGGAAACCGAAGATCCCCCCAGCGCGATCGCTTCTTTCAGCACTTCCTGGATCGCGAGGAAAAGCTTGCGAAGCTGCTCGCTTCCGATCGACGACGCTCTCCGTCGCGGACGAATGCCCGCCCTGAACAATGATTCATCCGCGTAAATGTTGCCGACGCCGCGCAGCAGTTTCTGATTCAGCAGCGCGCTCTTGATCGGCGTCTTGCGCCCGCGAAACAGCGGCACAAAGCCTTCGAGACCAACCTCCAGAGGCTCGAAACCCGTAGTGTCGAAGTCGCCCTCCGCGGCGACGCTCAGCCGCCCAAATCTGCGCGGGTCTACAAAACGCAGTTCCCGCCCAGACGCCAGCTTCAAAATCGCATGCGTATGTTTCGCCACTTCGCTCTGTGGCTCGCACACCTGAAGCCGCCCTGTCATCCCGAGATGAACGATCCACTGCGCGCTTTGTGTAGGGCGGGCGCCCACGCCCGCCTCTGCCGACGGCGTTCGTTTGGAGCGGACACTCTTGTCCGCCTCTGCCTGCACCGTATCAGATGCTGCCTTCGATCCCTTGCTTTTTGGTTTCCGGCCGTTCGCGCGCGAGAGCGCACGCGCCACACGATCCAAATCAAAAACAATATGCTTGCCCATTCGCCGCACCGAAGCGATACGGCTCTGCTCCAGCACAATCGCAATCTCCGAAGCTGGAGATTTCAACGGCTCTTTTTTCTGTCCCAGCCACACGGATTCGACCACGTCTCCAGTGACGCGCTTTGCGAGTCCACGAGCAATGGTTTCAACTTCAGGTAATTCAGGCATGTTTCAAATCTAAGCCACAGTTGTCGTTCGGGCGCCGGGACGAATCTGCTTTTCTAAGTTTAAATCTTGTCATTCCGAACCGGCTTTAGCCGTGAGGAATCTGCTTTCGCCGCCAGTGAGCACGCGATACTACTTCTTCAGAAACGTTCCCTGCTGCAGCTCTTGGAAAGCCTGTTGTAGCTGTTCCTGGGTGTTCATCACGATTGGCCCGTACCAGGCTACAGGCTCCTCCAGCGGTTTCCCCGAGACCAGCAGAAATCGAATGCCGTCCTCGCCGGCCTGCACGGCCACTTCGTCGCCGCGATCAAACACCACCAACGACCGGTTCTGTGCGTCCGACGGAGGCTGTGTATCGGCCCAACCCACGCTCTCCGTCGGGACGGCCAGCGGTCCCGAAGCATTGCAAAACTTCCCGTCTCCTGCAAAAACGTACGCGAACGCATGCCGCGTGGTCTCCACCGGTAACGTCTTCCGCTCGCCCGCAGGAACCGAAACATCCAGATAGATCGGATCGGTAGCGATGCCATCGACCGGTCCTTTCTTTCCCCAGAAGCTGCCACACACAATACGCACATGCGTGCCGTCGTCGTCGGTGACCTCGGGAATGTCTCCCGTCTTCACTTCCTGATATCGCGGCGCAGTCATCTTCTGCGCGGACGGAAGATTCGCCCACAGTTGGAACCCATGCATGCGCCCGGTTGTATCGCCCTTCGGCATTTCCTGATGGATAATGCCGCTGCCGGCCGTCATCCATTGCACATCGCCCGCCGCGATCGCGCCGTGATTGCCCATGCTGTCGCCGTGCTCCACCGTTCCCGCAAGCACATACGTAATCGTCTCAATCCCGCGATGCGGATGCCACGGAAATCCCGCCAGGTAGTCGTCAGGAACATCGTTGCGGAAGTCGTCGAGCAGCAGGAACGGATCAAATTCACCGGTATTCCCAAACCCAAACGCTCGGCGCAAATGCACTCCAGCGCCCTCCAGCGTGGGCTTGGACTTAATCAGACGTTTCACAGGTCGTATGGACATGGCGATTTCTCTCTCCGGGGTATTGTCCCACTCTCAATGGACATGTGAGGATATGGATGCGCGATTTGGGGTTTCCGACGCAATGCGTTGCGACCGGAGCCAGTCGGAGATCCTGCCACGACCATATGACGAGCGCTCGGAGCACATTAGCCGCGGTTCTGATTCTTATACTCCTCGTCCTCATCGCCGGGAGTCTTCTGATGCAACGGGGTTTCCGCGCCAGCTCGCCGCCTCCATCATGGGAAATACACGTCGCACGGCGAATCAGGAATTTCGCCATTCCTTCGAGTGAGCGCGGGAGGCCTAATCCTGTTGCCCTTACTCCAGAATCCCTGCAGCAAGGCCGCAATCAGTTCCTGGCTCGCTGCGCCACCTGCCACGGTGTTGATGGCAGCGGCCGCACTCCTATCGGTGCCAATACGTATCCCAGAGTTCCGGATTTGCGCTCACCCACGACCCAGAATCTAACCGACGGCCAGCTGCACTACATCATCGAAAACGGCGTGCAACTGACCGGCATGCCTGCCTTTAACATCGCGGGCTCGTCCGCCGACCCTTGGAATCTTGTTCTCTTCATTCGCACTCTTCGCTCTCTCAACCAAAACGATCTAGCGCAACGGGCCAACATATTGGCCTCGGCGCACTACACAGGCGCGCAGAGTTGCGAGAAATGCCACAAGGAGATCTACGCGCGTTGGAAAAAGACGCCGATGGCCAACGTCGTCCTGGATCCTCGGAAACATCCCGAGGCCATCATTCCCAGCTTAGCTACTAACACGGTCGCGAGATTTACGAAAGACCAAATAGCCTTCGTTTATGGCAGCCTCTGGAAACAGCGCTATTTCACCAAGGTCGGAGACGACTATTTCCCGCTTTCCGCGCAATGGGATATTGCGAATAAAACTTGGCGCCCCTACAAAGTGGGGAAGGGCACGGACTGGTGGGCAGTCTTCTACCCGGACGACAACATGCAGCGGCCCACAGGCCCTACCTGCGATGGCTGCCATTCCGTCGGTTACGACATCCATACGAAGCAGGTCGCAGAATGGAATGTCGGCTGCGAACGCTGCCACGGCCCTGGCAGCGAACACATAGCTCATCCCCTGCGAACCAACATACTCAATCCTGCACAACTTGATTCCGTTGCAGCCACCGACACATGTGTTCAATGCCATTCGCAAGGACAGCCGCTCTCGAATCCCATCGAAGGCAAATACTACGATTGGCCCGTGGGCTACAACGTAGGCCTCAAACTCGCAGACTTCTGGAAGCTTGAAGACTGCACACTTGGCCAAACCACCTTTTTCTATTTTCCCGACTGCACCGCCCACAAGAACCGCATGCAAGGCAATGATTTTGCGCAGAGCGTCATGTACCGGCGTGGCATCACTTGCGCCTCTTGCCACGATGTACACGGCACTGCTAACTATGCCCAATTGCGAAAGCCGGCCGACCAGATCTGTCTCGACTGCCACGGCCCTTCGAGCGCCAACGGCCCGCGTACAGGAACTCTCGCAGAGCACACGCACCATAAGGAGGGCAGCACCGGGAGCCAGTGCGTCGTCTGCCACATGCCCGCGATCGAGACAGAGGGCGTTCCGGGAACGTTCGTACACGCCCACACTTTCCGCTTCATATCTCCCGAAATGACGGACAAGTACGCCATTCCCAATCCCTGTACTACCTGCCACAAAGATAAGACGACGGCGTGGGCAAACAACGCACTACGCCAATGGCCCGAGCGCTCGCCATGGCGTTCCTTGGATTGACGTTAAGGGAAGACGAGGAACGGCAAAACGACGGTTCTATTCCTTGAGCGGCACCACGGCGCTGCCATCGCGGCAGAACGTCGCTACCCTCTGCAGATCGCCATTCGCACGCGGCAGGGTCATCACTGGACCATAGCAGTACACGGCGTGTCCGCTGGCCGCGAAATACCATCGGCCGCCTTTCGCATGCTTGCTGATCTGTTGGGTCGGTTGGCGTAGAGGTTTCTGTGGGCCTAGGGATCCCACTGGCAAACTAAACAACAAGGCTAGGGTCAGGACCTTCATTGTCTTTTACAGTCTTTACTGCTCTAAACCACAGAACTTGCGTATTGCTTTACACTCGCCTGTTTCTTAGATCGTAACCAGCGCGCGGCGATGATCCACCAGATCCGACGCCGGCTTCGAAGGCATCTGGAACTGGGGTTTCGATGTCGCCTGACTCTGTGCACGATTTCGTACTTCCGCCTGGGAAGACGGGACCTGCTGTTTCGCGGGCGCCTGGATAGTAGGAACTTGGGTCATAGGCGCCTGATTCGAACGATTCTGGGACGACGGGATCTGGGACGACGGGGTCTGGGATGACGGGTTCTGGGTCGACGGGATTTGGGCCAACGGGATTTGGGTAGACTGGTTCTGCTGCGCCAGCGCCTGGACGCGGCGCTCTTCCTGGGCCTTCATCTTGACGCCGGACAGTTCGGTGCTGTCACGGAATAGTTCGCGAATCAATGCACGTTGCGACTCGATCGTCTGCCCCTGCTCCACGATCAACATGGTCATCAACCCATACGAGATCATGAACAGGATCGTCAGTAGTGGCAACCATCCCCGACTCTTCTTCGCAGTCGGATTTGCAGTCGGAGTTGTGGGAACCGCCTTGATCTCAATCGATTCGAAGCTCCCAAATATGGTCGTCAAAATAGCACCCCGGTTTGTGCCTCGGCATGCAGGCACTTCCACAAGTGCACACCGTCGGCCATTGATCAGGAAACTCGCAATGTGCTGATAACACGGTCCTTAAGCGTCGAAACCGCGAATCAAATATGGGCGGGAAGTGCAACTCGCTGCACATTATGAGCAAGGAATATTGTCTCGAAACTGCCTCCCCGATGTGAGCTATGTTCCTGTAATCGTGAGGCTTCTGGACACTCGGAGGGTTTCGCGCCCGTGTGCTCGCGTCTGGCTGCTTACCCCAGAGCCTAACTTCGGGTTACCGGCGTTACTTTCCCGCTATGCATATCTCGTTTACGATTCTGAGTTTCATAAAAATAATAATTCTCTTAGGAATGGAATGGCCCCCAATGCGTAAGCTGTGCAGTTTGATTTTGGCTCTAGCATTCTTTTGTGGCTGTCAGTTGGCGACCCCGGCCCTCGGCCAGCAGCCCTCCTCAACCGAAAATGGCCGAAAGGTGATCAGGAAAGTCCCGCCCGTATATCCCCCCGAAGCTAAGCGAATGAGTTTGAGCGGCACGGTGAAAGTAGTCGCCGACATTGCATCCGACGGCAGTGTAAAGAAAATTGAACCCGTCGGAGGCAGTCCGATTCTGGTGCAGGCCGCCGAGAACGCTATCTCACGCTGGAAGTACGCTCCCGGCCCCGAGACCAAAGAGATCGTAGAACTCCATTTCACGCCTGGTGACTGACGTCGCGCGCGCCGACTCCGAACTCTATTTCCCGAGGATCAACTTGGCGATCGTTGCCAGTTGCATGTTCGACGTGCCTTCGTAGATCTTGCCGATCTTCGCGTCGCGCCAGTACTTCTCCACCGGATAATCTTTGGTAAATCCGTAGCCGCCGTAAATCTCAATGGCCAGGGACGTCACTCGCTCGGCCACCTGCGACGCGAATAGCTTTGTCATCGCCGCTTCCTTCACGAAGTTCACACCCGCGTCCTTCATGCGCGCACAGTTGTACACCATCAGTCGCGCCGCCTCGATCTCCGTGGCCATCTGCGCGATCTGGAACTGGATTCCCTGAAAATCGGCAATCGCCTTTCCGAACTGTTTGCGCTCAAGCGCGTACTTGCAGGCAAACTCCCACGCCCCGCGGGCCAGCCCAATCATCTGCGCGCCAATGCCGATACGTCCTTCATTCAACGTTTCGATCGCGATCTTGTAACCTTTGCCGGCTTCACCCAGCACATTCTCTTTCGGTACCTGGCAATCTTCCAGAATCAACTCGCAGGTCGATGATGCCCGTATTCCCAGTTTGTCTTCCTTCTTTCCGACCGT
>Ga0070735_10000942_pt1 | contig 29323 bp, 19 predicted proteins | sample Coa_R1_FD_66443 | JGI IMG/M metagenome (GOLD analysis project Ga0070735, IMG submission 66443) | Surface soil microbial communities from Centralia Pennsylvania, which are recovering from an underground coalmine fire - Coalmine... | ecosystem: Environmental > Terrestrial > Soil > Unclassified ...
GCTTGCCCTGGGTGTAGTAGAAGTGCTCGAGCGGCACCGGCCGCTCGTCGTGCCGGACCAGCGCGATATCGCGGTGAACCTCGCCGATCCAGGCGGCGATCTCCTCGGCGTTGGCAATGGTAGCGGAGAGGCAGACCAGCTGCACCTGCTGCGGGCAGGTGATGATCGCCTCCTCCCAGACCGTCCCGCGATCTGTATCGGCCAGGTAATGCACCTCGTCGAAGACCACGCAGGTGACCCAGCTCAGGCTGTCCGGATCCTCCACCAGCATGTTGCGGAGCACCTCGGTCGTCATGACGACGATCGGGGCATCCGGGTTCTCGCTGCGGTCCCCGGTAAGCAGACCGATCTGCCCCGGGAAGAGTGCCTCGAGGTCGCGCCGCTTCTGGTTCGAAAGCGCCTTGATGGGCGTCGTGTAGATGGCGCGCGAGCCGTGCTGCAGCGCATTCCACAGCGCGTACTCCGCCACCACCGTCTTTCCCGAGCTGGTCGGCGCCGCCACCATGACGGAGCGGCCGTCGCGGATGTGACCGATCGCCTCGATCTGGAAGTCGTCGAAGGGAAAGCTGAAGAAATGAGAAAACGCCGGCTCAACCGGCGTTGGTATCTGGTTCTCTGTCACAGATCTATTGTATCAGGTATTTGACATTTTACCCAATGATCGTACAAACGCGCGGAGGAGACGCCGGCGTCCCCCTCCGCTGATTCACGAGCCTTGTCCGAGCTCTCATGGTAGGCGACGAGGGTGTAGTTCGCCGGTACCGGGAGCAGCCGCCGGCCGTCCTGGTTCCCGCCTGGGCCGCAGCAGCGGGAGATGGCCTCCGCGCTCGGTCATGGGGCGGTTAACGCCGGCACAGGGACGGTCCGGTCGAGCTCCCGGACCTGGTTGCTTTACCCGTGCGCCTTGATGCGCGCGTCGACGAGCCGCGCCAGAGAGGTGGTCGTCGAAACGCTGGCAGTTGCGCCAAAGCCAAAGACAAAGACCGCCGCGACATAGGCGCCGCGCTCGAAGCCGATCCCGAGGACATGGATCTTGTACGCGTTGAACGTCTCGGTCGAGGTGATAGTCACCGCGATGCTGCCCACGCCGCCTGTTCGTGTGACCTGATATTTGTACCCCTTCTGGCTCCAGATCTTGTGTTTGAGCGCATACCGCACGGCGGCGTCGGCGTAGGAGGTTGACTTGAACCGGTAGATCACGCTGCCGACGGAGTACGTGCCGGAGGCCGCGGTTCCATTCACCAGGCTCGCGATGTTCTTGATGAAGGCGCGCTCGTACCAGGCGGCCAGGCCGATCTGGCGAAACGTGTACCCGGAGGTCGTGCCGGCAGAGCCTGTTGTTGTGTAGTTGTAGGTCTTGAATCCACTGCCGAAGGCGTGCTGCACGTCGGAGCCGGACAGTGCCAGCGATGACAGAGAAGCACGCGGCGCCGCGGCGTGGGCCGGCACGGCCACGGGGAGCGCTCCCACCGAGGCGGTCAGTGCCAGCAGCGCGAGAGCGGAGCGGACCCGGCGCTGAGATGAGAGAAGATGTGACGGGTTCATCGACCACTCCTTCCGCCGGTGCCGGAGACACCGGATATCCGCATGAATGCTGCCATTGTAGCGCCGGGATCGTCCCCCATGCGTTCCACGGGGCTCGCGCTTCGGCGATCGGAATGGCGGGGTACGGCTCGACTCCGGCCCGGAGCGTATCTTCGCCGCGCTCACGCGCGACTTCGCCGCGTGGTGGAGAGCATCCGGTCTCCTCTCGACGAAGCCCAGATCCCGCACTCGTGAGTCCGCCGCCGGTGGCACGCTCTCCGGGGAGATGGGCCCAGGCGGAGCGCACAGTTGCGCCCACGACGGTAGGAGCGGTTCGAGGGAGTGCCGGAAGGACTCGCCTGCGGAAGGAAGGGCGGACGAAGGCGGCGGTGGTGGCTCAGCCGCCCAGGTCACCGGCCGAGAAGGTGTCGAGCGACCAGCTCACCCCACCGTCCCAGGCATTGACGCCGGTCAGTCCGGCAGGTAACGGGCTGCCGTCGGTGCAGCTCAGCTGCCAGCTGGAGGGCTCGGCCGTGCCGTCGGCCCACGCTTTCACCGAGATGGTCGCGCTCGGGCCCTGGTTTTGCACCCGCACTCGCTCCCAGTAGAAGGTGTTGTTGGTGGTCGAGAAGGGGATGGAGCAGAGCTGCGACGATATGCCGCCTGCCGTCTTCGTCACCTGGAGCTCGATGGTTCCGGCGGGCGAGCCCAGGCCGGCCGCGTAGAAGTCTGACGAATCGCTGTAGCGCAGCAGCAACCTGCCGACATCGTCCTTGAAGCTGCCGGTGCTGTAACGTGCCACCACCTCGGCGTTGACCGGCGTCGCGGTCCCGAGCGTCAGCGTCTGGTAGCTGCTCGACGGGTTGCCGGTGATTCGTCCCTCATTCCCGCCCACCGAGAGCATGCTGCTGGTTCCGGACTGAAGCGTCCAGGGGAGCCCGTCGCTGGCCGTTCCCCAGCCGCCGCTCACACTTCGTCCCGCGAACGAGTCCTGCCCGACGAGCGTCCCGCCGGCGAGCGGCGGACCGCTCGGCGTGGGACTGGGAGTCGGAGTTGCGCTGCTGGTAGGCGTCATGGTCGGAATCGGGGTGACAGTTGGCGTGACCGTGGTGGTCGCGGTCGGCACAACTGTCGCCGTGGGGGATGGCGTGGGTGTCTGCGTCGGAGTCGGGGTAATGGTTGCCGTGGCCGTGGCGGTGGCCGTGGCGGTCGGCGTTGGAGTTGGCGATTTCACGCCGGGACAGGCGCCGCTGCCGGAGTCGGTGAAGGTGCCGCCGGCTTCCGGCACGAACTGCCAGTCGTAGCCGGACTGGTGCAGCGTCAGCTGCAGGACTCCGAAAGTGGTGTCGTCGCGTACCTGGGTATTCGGCTCCGGCTGGCGGTACAGGAGGCCATGGTCGAAGCCGCCGGTGCCCACCACGAACTCACGTACGCCGTTCGCGGTGTCGAGCTGGCCGTTCGCGTCCTGCGGTGCGAAGCGCTCGTAGTCGTGGTCGTGGCCGGTGAGCGCCAGCGCGGCGTGGTAAGTGTACAGATCCTGCCAGATCGGCTGCATGTAGGCCTTGTCGCCCTCATCGCCGGATGACCAGCGCGGATGGTGCCAGAAGGCGAGGGTGCAGACGCCGGGGTGCGCTTGCAGGTCGGATCGCAACCACTGCTCTTCCGGGCTCCCGGCGGCACAGCCGCCGGAGAGCTGCGCGCAGTTGCTGTTGACGGCGATGATGTGCCAGGCTCCCAGATTGAAGGAGTAGTATCCCTTGCTCGGATCGCCGGCAATCGAGCCGAAGTAGGCGAAGTAGCCGGATGCGCCCGGCGTGTTGTACTCGTGGTTGCCGGCCTCGGGATAGGTGCTCGACTTCACGCGGCCCCAGGTGGGATCGTATGAGCCCTGGAACTCGACCAGCGTTCCGGAGTTGTACTGCGTGTCGCCCAGCGCCAGCACTGCAGCGTACTGTCCGGCCAGCAACAGATTCGAGGTCTGCTGCTGGTGACAGGTGGTCGAGGTGACAGGTGCGCCCGGCGTGCATGCGATGTCGCCCGCCGCCGCGATGGTGATATCCCCCTGCGCTCCGCCGGGTGTGCTGGTCGGCGACGGTGGGCGAGTCGAGGTTGGCGTCGGGCCGCCCTTGCGGCCGGGATAGGCGATCGGTGGCTTGCCGGATGCGAACGTCGGATGAGGATGTTGAACCGGTCCGGTAACGGCCAGCAGCAGTAGCGCGGCGACGGCGATGCAGAGCACACGCCCCATGGACGACCTTCTCCTGTGAGTCTTTCCTCCCCGGTAGCTGGGCCCACGATAGCGGAGAAGTACCTATCCGTCAAGGGGACCTTCGGCAGGTGGACCGGCCTTGCCGCCTTGACGGTACGTCGATACAATCTCATCATCCCGGGCCGCTGGTTTCGCCGTCAACCGGCGGCCTCGAGCCGGTCCCCTTTGACCTCACCGCCGATACGGGAGCGCAACCATCCAGGCTATAGGTACCATCACCACTGCCAGCGAGTGGGTGTCGCCGCTGCCGAAGATCGAGCTCCACCTGCACCTGGAGGGCGCGCTGCGCCCGGAGACGGTCCGCGAGATGTCGCAGGTGCGTCTCGGCCGGACGGGCCCGCTCGAGGTGGGGTGGGAGCGTCACTACTATACGTTCACCGACTTCGCCGGGTTCATGGCCCAGCTCACGCCCCGCACACCGTTCCGGCCCGACGAGTACGCGCGGGTGGCGCGGGAGTGCTTCGAGGACCAGGCGGCCCGGCGAGCGATCTACACCGAGATCAGCTTCGAGCCGCCGGTTACCGTGGTCGGCGACGACACGCGTTTCTGGCCGGTGGTGGAGGCGCTCGAGGAGGAACGGCGGCGGGCCGAGCTTCGGTTTCCGATCCGGATCGGCTTCATCGCCGGTCTGATGCGGACACTGCCGGTGGAGCTCGCGGTCTACCGTGTCGAGCTCGCGGCCCAGGCCCGCGACCGGGGGATTGGCATCGCCGGCATCGATCTGCACGGCGACGAGGCGTCCGGACCGCCCGCTGAATTTCTCCCCGCCTACCGGCTGGCAGCGGAGTGCGGGCTTGGTCTGCGGGCCCACGCCGGGGAGGCGCTGGGACCGGAGAGCGTGTGGGAAGCCCTCGACGTGCTCGGTGCGAGGCGTATCGGACACGGCATCCGGTCGGTCGAGGATCCGGAGCTGCTGAGCCGTCTCGAGCAGGGCGATGTGACGCTCGAGATCTGTCCGACCAGTAACGTTCGCACCGCGACGGTCACGGACCTCCCCTCGCATCCGATCCGGCTGCTCTACGACCTCGGGGTCCCGGTGACGGTGAGCTCCGACGATCCGCTCCCGTTCTTCACCGACATCGAGCGCGAGTGCCGGCTGCTGGTGGATGAGCTGGGCTTCGGCATCGACGATCTGCGCCGGATCGGCATCTACGCTGCGCGCGCCGCGTTTGTGTCCGCAGAGGAGCGCGCCACCCTGGCGGCGTCGATCGACCAGGCGTACCGTACAGCGGCAGGTGAGATGACGGCCGCCGGTCCTTCGTGAGGCGCCCGGCGGCGGGCGGCCGGCTCGCCTGGAGGAGATCCGAGGGCACGTGCTACAGCTATAGCTTCCGGACCGGCGCGAGGAAGCGTCGCACCAGCCGGCGCCTGTGGCGGCTGGCCTGCCTCATGGCGTGGCTGCCGGCCGCTCTGTGTGACCGCGGCGCCGTCCCACTCGACGCGGCGACCGCGCCCTCCGGGAGCATCCTGCTCCAGCGAGCGACCGCCGCCACGCTGGCCCGGGGCAGCTTCCACGAGGTCTACCGGAGCGAGCAGCGTGATTCTGCCGGTGGCATTGATGTCACCAGGGAGGTGGGTGACGTCTCGTTCCGCCACCGGATCCTGCGCCTCACCGTCTCCGAACAGCTCAGCGAGATGCGTCATGGCAGGCGGCAGATGGTTTTCAGCGCGACACAGCAGGTGGTCGCGGTTGGCGATCATGGCGCCCGGATGCCGCAGTCTGGTTTCTGGGTGTGTGCAGGCGGATTTCGGGTTGCCGCCCAGGCTCCTCCGGCGCTCATCGCGCTTCGTTCCGACCAGATCGGCGCAGTGCTCAATCTGGGCGCCGCTACCGCCGGCGGCCAGCCGGTCTGGCAGGTACGGGTCACCGGCACGCGGCAGGCCGGCACGCAGCGCGAACCGTACGTCGCCTTTGAGCTGGTCAGCCGGCGGGATGGCACGCTGCGCCGCGAGGTATTTCATTCGCGGTTTCAACGGGGCCGAGTGCGCGTCGACCAATCGACGACAATTGACTATTCCGCGTACGGTGAGGCGGTGCATGCCGGCCTCCCGGCGCACTGTCAGGAGCCGTGAGATGGCACCGCTTGCGCTCGACGTTCTGATCCGTGGTGGCCGCGTGGTAGACGGCAGCGGGAACCCGTGGTTCTGCGGCGACGTCGCTCTCGCCGGCGACCGCATCGCCGCGGTCGTTCCCCCTGGCCGCATCTCCCAGGGCCAGGCCGGTGAGGAGGTCGATGCCACCGGCATGGTGGTGTGTCCCGGCTTCATCGACATCCAGAGCCATTCCATCAGACCGCTGATGATCGACTCCCGCTGTCTGTCCAAGATCACGCAGGGCGTCACCACGGAGGTCATGGGTGAGGCCTGGACACCGGCACCGGCCGGAGGCCGGCGGGGCACGATCCTGGATGCATCGCGCGCAGAGATCGACCTGTCGGAGTGGAGCGAACGGGCACGGGGCTGGACTCGCTTCGGCCAATGGCTGGAGGCGATGGTGGAGCGCGGCGTCGCGCCGAATATCGGCTCGTTCCTGGGAGGCGGAACGCTGCGCGAGTATGGGCGCGGCATGGACATGGGACCGTCGTCGCCGGCCGAGCTGGACACGATGCGCGGCGTGATGGAGGCGGCGATGGAGGATGGCGCCTTCGGCGTTTCCTACGCCTTGATCTACCCGCCCGACGCCTATGCCTCCACCGATGAGATCGTCGAGATGTGCCGAATCGTGGCGCGTTATGGCGGCATCTACATCACCCACCTGCGCTCCGAGGCCGACGCGCTGCTGGAGGGGGTGGCAGAGGCGATCGAGATCGGGCGACGCGCCGGGCTGCCGATCGAGATCTACCACCTCAAAGCATCCGGGAAGGCCAACTGGCACAAGATGCCGGCGGTGATCGAGCGCATCGACCGTGCCCGCCAATCGGGTATCGACGTGACTGCCGATATGTATCCCTACGTCGGCTCAGGCACCGGGCTATCATCGATTTTTCCGCCCTGGGCCGCCGCGGGCGGTAGGTTCTACGAAAATCTGCGCGACCCAGCGATGCGGGCGCGCATCCGGGAGGAGGTGCTCCATCCCTCCGGCGGTTGGGAGGCGATGGGCAACGGTACCGGGCCGGAGGAGATCATGCCGGTCGGCTTCGAGCTGCCGGAGAATCGCCAGTATGCCGGCCGGCGCCTGGCCGAGATCGCCGAGCAGCGGGGGCAGGACTGGATCGACGCGGCGATCGATCTACTGGCCGGCGAGGGTCAGCGCATCTTCACCATCTACTTCGGTATCGACGAGGCCAACCTGCGGCAGCAGCTGCAGCTGCCCTGGATCAAGATCTCGACCGACGCCGGCGGCGTCGACCCCGCCTGGGCCGAGCCTAGAGGCCCGACTCACCCGCGTGCCTACGGCACCTATCCGCGCGTGCTAGGACGGTACGTGCGTGAGGAGCGGATTCTCACGCTGGAGGACGCAATCCGGAAGATGACCTCGGCGGTAGCGAATCGGCTCGGCCTGCGCGACCGCGGGACGCTCCGTGCCGGCTGTCACGCCGACGTGGTGATCTTCGATCCAGCGACCGTCGGCGATCGCGCAACGTTCGAGGACTCGCACCGCCTCTCGGTGGGCATTCGCGACGTCTGGGTCAACGGCCGCCGGGTGCTGGCCGGCGGCGTGCATACCGGCGCGACGCCGGGCCGGATCGTGCGCGGGCCGGGAGCCGGCGGGTAGGGTCGGCGGCCGTCCCGTCAGCGATAGCCGGCGGCCTGCAGCTGGAAGAGCTCGGCGTACCTGCCGCCGGCCCGCATCAGGTCGTCGTGGTGGCCGGACTCGACAATCCCCCCGTCCTCCAGCACGTAGATGCGGTCCGCGACGCGCACCGTGGAGAAGCGGTGGGAGATGAGCAGGACGGTTCGGCCTCTGCTGTGCTCCCGAAAGTCACAGAAGATCTGCGACTCGGCGCGGGCGTCGAGTGACGCCGTCGGCTCGTCCAGCACCAGAATCGGCGCATCCCGCATGAAGGCGCGCGCCAGGGCGATGCGCTGCCACTCGCCACCGGAAAGCTGTACCCCCTGATCGAACCACCGGCCGAGCATGGACCCATACCCGCCGGGGAGCCGCTCGATCACCTCTTCCGCCCCTCCCTGACGCGCCGCGGCACGGATGCGGCCCTGGTCGTCGAGCGCCTCGATCTGTCCGAAGCCGATGTTCTCCGCCGCGGTCAGGTAGTAGTGGATGAAGTCCTGGAAGATGACGGCAATCTGCCGTCTCCAGGCCCCGGCGTCGAGGTCGCGGAGATCGTAGCCGTCAACCGTGATTCTCCCGCCGTCGGGTTCGTAGAGCCGGGTCAGCATCTTCACCAGGGTCGTCTTGCCGGCGCCGTTCTCGCCGACGATCGCCACGGTCTCACCCGGCTTGATCTCAAGCGTCACGCCGCTCAGGGCATCCCGCGCCGCGCCCCGATAGCGGTAGCTGACGTTCTCGAAGCGGAGCCCTCGCTCGATCGGAGAAGGAGGCGCCCACCCCTGCGCCGGCTCGCGCATTCCTGGTTGGAGTGCGAGAAACGCCGTGTAGTCCGCGAGAAACAGGCTGTTCTCGACAATGCTGGAGAGGCCGATCATCATCTGCTGCAGAACGTCCTGGCTGCGCAGGACCAGGCCCAGATAGAGGGTCACATCGCCCACCGTAACGGCACGGCGCAGGACCTGGAGCGCCAGCAGGGCAAGGATTCCGGCGTATGCAGTCGCCGGCAGGACTGCCGACACAATGCTGCGCAGCGCCCGCTGCCGGGCCAGGCGGGCGGTGCGGCGCTCGTGCATCTGAAGTATCGCCCGGTACCGGCCGAGCAGGTAATCGCCCAGGCCGAACACCCGAATCTCCCTGGCCCCACTGTCGGTTGTAAGCAGATGGGAGAAGTACCGGGCGCGGCGCGTCTCCGAGGTCTGGCCGGTCGACAGGGTGAAGAGCGCCACGGCGGCGCCCGACTGCACCATCGCATAGGGGAGGCCGGCGAGGAGCAGGAGCGGCAGGATAAGCGGTTGCAGACGAGCCAGCAGCACGGCGGTGACCACCAGGGTAACCGCACCCTGCAGGACTGCGAGTAGCTGAAACAGCAGGGCAGCGGGCCGGTAGAAGGCGCCCTCCTCGATGCGCCGCAGGTGATCGTAGAAGGCGGGACGCTCCAGGGTCTCGAGATCGAGCGTCTGGGTGTGGGCGATGATGCGCGTGGTGACGTGGCCGATCAACCGCTCGGCGAGAACCTGCCGCTGGAATGCCACGACTTCGCGAGCGACGACGCCGGCGAGCGCGATCGCCAGCTCGATCGCCACCAGGAGGAGAATGGAGCGTGCCTGGTCCAGCGGATGCGGCTGGTGAAGCGCCGCCACCAGGCGGTCGACGATGAGCTTGGCCACCCACAGCTGCGCGAGCGGAGCCAGCGCCTGGAACGCCTGGACGGCGAGCAGGAGCGCGGTGTGGCGCCGGTCCATGTCCCACAGGATGGCAGGCAGTGACCGCAGCGCGCGCCGCAGGGCGCGGAGCCGCTCCCGCCGGTCGTGCGGTACCGGGTCGATTGTGTCCATCGTCACCGCCTCCACCCATTGGGCCGCGCGTTCCCCGCTCGGTACAGGCTCAATGAGAGATACGAGCCGGGGGAACACTCCGCCGGCTGCGGCGTCGCCCCAATCTGCGGCAGGATGGAGAGAGCGTCGAAGCTGGGATAGTCGCCGGCGCTCTTGGCGTGGCGAACGCGGTGCGCGGCGGCGGTGGGGAAACATCATGAGAGAATGCCCCGGTGCCCTGCTGCGGGTGGTGGCGTGTATGGTGAGCGTACGATCCGATATCGACGACTTCGAGCGCTTCCTCGTGGCGTTTCCCCGGCTGCTCGACAAAGAGCTGCCGTTTCCACACCGGCAGCGGGAGAAGATGCTGAGCCCGGCGGCCCGAACCGCATGGGTCGAGCCGCACGAGCTCCCGATGCCGGCGTGAAGGGAATCGGAGCATGATCCATGCAGTCCTCGGAGCCGGTGGTGTGGGTGGCTTCCTCGCGGGAGCGCTGGCACGCGATGGCCGGCCCGTCACGCTGATCCTGCGCGCCGAAACGCTGGCGGCGTATCCCGCGAAGATCCGTGTCAGCAGTCGGGTGCTTGGCGATTTTGAAGCGCCTGTGACGCTCGCCACCGAGCTCAACCAGCCGGTGGACGCGCTCTGGATCACGGTCAAGGCAACCCAGCTGCACGCTGCGATCTCTGCGACTCCAGCCAATCGAATCGGCGATGCACTCGTCGTGCCGCTGATGAATGGCGTGGATCACATGACGTTGCTCAGGTCGCGCTACGACCCCGAGCATGTGGTAGGGGGCACAATCCGCGTGGAGTCGGAGCGTGTCGCACCCGGCCGGATTCGCCAGGTCTCGCCCTTCGCCGCAGTGCGGCTCGCCGCCACGGGACCGGCGGTGCCGCGCGTCGACGAACTGGCCGGCGAGCTGCGATCGGCCGGCCTGGACTGCGAGGTGGTGGAAGACGAGACATCACTGCTCTGGGGCAAGCTGGTGTTCCTGGCGCCGCTGGCGCTCACGACCAGCGCGCAAGGCGAGCCGCTTGGTGGGGTGCGGGCGGCCCCGGAATGGCGGGTACGACTCGAGGCGTGCCTGGACGAAGCCTGCGCCGTCGCCGAAGTGGTCGGCGCCCGACTGGATCGAACTGCCATTTTGCACCTGCTGCTGGCCGCACCCGACGAGATGAGGAGCTCCATGCAGAAGGACATCGCGGCCGGCCGCGAGCCGGAGCTCGATGCGATCGGCGGGCCGATCGTCCGATTCGGACGTGCTCACGGGCTGAACGTGTCCACCACTGAAGAACTGATGGAGATGATCGCTGCAGCGCGCTCGTGATACCGGTGGACCCGTGCCTACCGGAGCGGTCGGACCGCAGGCGACCTGGCTCACTGCCTGACCCCGAATGACCGTGAGGTCACCTGATACACCAGATTCTGCGGTCCTTCCGGCGCGCGGGCCGGGACGCCGTATGCCTGGTAGCGGTGGAGAATCCCAGTGCTGGCGGCTCGGTCCTGGGGCACTCCCGCCAGAGATTGGCGATGGCGGTCAGGGCAGTGGGAAAGTGCCAGGCGGCGCCGGAGCCGGGCTCGGTCCCTGGGGCAGTCCACGCTCAGGGCGCGAATGTCACGGTGCGCAGCATGCCAAGCACCTGCGCTTCACTCTGCCGGATGTGAGGACTGCGGATGCAGGCATCAACCTCGTACCAGTCTTGCCGGTGCGAGCCGGCGATGGTGACCTCGATAGAAGCGTCGGCATGCAGGCTGCCGCAGGGGGCCCGTGGTGGGGAAGCCACCTGCACGCGGGCGGCCCGGCCGCCAACGGTGGTCGGGGTGCCGGGCCCCGGAACCGGTGGCGCATTCGGAGACAGGGAGCCGCTCGCCGACCAGAGAATGAGGACGCCGCCGGCCGGCAGCGTCTTCAGCGGAAGCCCGCAGGTTTCGCTGGTCGCCGTACCGACGCACGGCGGGTGCAGCCGCGCGGTGCTGAGATAGGCCAGCACGGTCGAGAAGCCGGAAGTCAATCGATAGCGGGAGAGCTTCCAGCCGACCGGATGCCGGAAGGAGAGACGTCCGGGCAGGCGAGCGGTGGCCGAGGGCCCGAGCACCGGCGTGATGGCGAGTGGCGGAGCCGGCGTGGGACGTGTCGCCGTGGGTGAGCCGCACGCCGTGAGGCACCAGGCGAGGAGCGTTACCCCGACGAGTGAAGGGCGCGCGGGACCGGGGCGCACTGCTGTCGCGCGGCTACGTGGCCGCTGCCTGTACGATCGCCGCGAAGTCGTCCGGCTTGAGGCTGGCGCCGCCGACCAGCGCGCCGTCGATGCCGGACTGCGCCATCAGCTCCGCCGCGTTCGCGGCCGTCACGCTGCCGCCGTACTGGATGCGAGTTGTGGCTGCCACAGCGTCGCCGACCAGCGCGCTGAGCACGGACCGAACGAAGGCGTGCGCCTCGCCGGCCTGCTGAGGTGTTGCGGTATCGCCGGTGCCGATCGCCCAGACCGGCTCGTAGGCGAGGACGACGCGGGCCATCTCATCAGCGGTCACGCCGTCGAGCGACTCGCGCAGCTGCTCCTCCAGCACCTGCTCGGTCCGGCCGGCCTGCCGCTCGTCCCGTGTCTCGCCCACCGCGAGGATTGCCTGCAGGCCATTGCGCAGCACTGCCCTGAGCTTGCGATTGACCACCTCGCTTGACTCGCCGAGGATGCGCCGCCTCTCGGAGTGCCCGACGATCACCCAGTCGCAGCCGACCGCGCGTAGCATTGGCGCCGAGACCTCGCCCGTGAATGCGCCTCTGTCCTCCCAGAAGACATCCTGCGCCCCCAGCTGGAGGGCGCTGGCGTCGATCGCCCGACGCACTGCCTCCAGATTCGGGAAAGGCGGGCAGAGCACCACGTCGACGGCGGTTGTCTCGCCCAGGTGGCGTACCAGAGCCTGCGCCAGATCGACGGCGCCGGGCAGGTTGGTGTTCATCTTCCAGTTGCCGCCCACGATCGGACGGCGAGCGCGTTCCTCCATGGGCTACAGGGCCTCCAGAGCAGCGTAGCTCACCAACAGCTTCTTCCGCACCGGCCCCTTCGGCGAGGCGAACTCGACCTCGACCTCCTCGTCGTCGGCGGTCAGCGTGCTGGAGAGGATGACGCCGGTACCGAAGTGCTTGTGGCGCACGCGCTCGCCGACGCCGAAGCGTTGCGTCACCGGCCCGCGAGCCGCCGGCACCGGTTCGTCGAGAAGATTGATGCCGGATGACACGGGTGTGAATTCGCGGCGCAGGTAGCTCCGCGGGTTCACGCCGCTCTCATCCCAGAGGCGCTCCGGAATGTCGGCCAGGAAGCGCGACGGCGGGTTGACCAGGGTGTTGCCGTGGAACATACGCCGCGCGGCGTGGATGAGGTAGAGCCGCTCCTTGGCGCGGGTAATGCCGACGTAGCAGAGCCGCCGCTCCTCCTCCATCTGCTCGATACTCTCCAGGCTTCTACTGTGTGGAAAGAGATTCTCCTCCATGCCGACCAGGAAGACGGTGCTGAACTCCAGTCCCTTGGCGGCATGGAGTGTCATCAGCGGCACATGCGGGCGGGCCTCCGTCAGCACATCGGTCTCGCCGAGCAGCGAGACGTTCTCCAGGAAGGAGCGGAGTCCCTCCAGCGGCGGCTCGGCTGCGTAGTCCTGGGCGACGGTGCGCAGCTCGAGGATGTTGCTCCAGCGCTCCTCACCCTCGTCGCTGCCGTCACGAACGAACGACTCGTATCCGGCGCGGCGGAGGACCAGGTCGAGCAGGTCGAGGACGTTCAGCTGCTGCGCCTCGCCCCGCAGCTCGGCGATCATCGCGGCGAATTGGGCCAGGGCGTTCCTCGCTGCCGGCGTTAGCCCCGGCACGTCGGCGGCCCGCTCGACGGCGGCCATCAACGGGACCCCATTCACCTCCGCCCAGCGGCGGAGCGCCTGCACCGTGGTGGCGCCGATCTTGCGCGGCGGCACGTTGATGACGCGGCGCAGGGTGACGCCGTCGTTCGGATTGACGATGAGACGCAGGAACGCCACCACATCTTTGATCTCGCGCCGCTCGTAGAAGCGCGTCGCGCCGACCAGGATATAAGGAATGTTCGCCCTGATGAACGCCTCTTCCAGGGCGCGGGACTGCGCGTTCATCCGGTACATCACCGCGCAGTCGCTGGCCGCTACCTCACCCGCCTGCACCAGCCGGTCGATCTCGTCGGCGACGAACCTTGCCTCCTGCTCCTCGTCGTAGGCGTGGAAGAGCCGGATGGAGGGACCGGTGTCCTTCTCGGTCCAGAGGCGTTTCGGCTTGCGGCCGTAGTTTTGAGCGATTACTCCGTTGGCGGCGTCGAGGATGTTCTGGGTGGAGCGGTAGTTTTGCTCGAGCTTGATCTCACGCACATCCGGATAATCGCGCTCGAACTCCAGGATGTTGCGGATGTCGGCGCCCCGCCAGGAGTACACCGACTGGTCGTCATCGCCGACCACGAACAGGTTGCGGTGTTTTGAGGCCAGCATGTTGACGAGCACGTACTGGGTATGGTTCGTGTCCTGGTACTCGTCGACCAGGATGTACTGGTAGCGGGTGGCGTAGTGGTCGAGACGGTCGGAATGTTCTCGCAGGTAGGTGACCGTCTCCATGATGAGGTCGTCGAAGTCGAAGGCCGAGTTCTGGCGGAGCAGATCCTGGTAGACCGGATAGACGCGCCGCACGAGCTCCTCGAAGTAGGAGTTGGGCTGGTACTGGCTCGGGCCGATCAGCTCGTTTTTGGCGTCGGAGATGGCGCCCAGGACCGCCTGAGGGCGGGCGCGGCTCTCCGGTACCTCGGCAATGTCCATCGCCTGCTTGACCAGCGCCAGCTGATCGGCGGTGTCGTAGATCGTGAAGTTCGGGCGATGGAAGTAGTCCGACTCGCGCCGCAGCAGGCGCACGCAGAAGGCGTGGAAGGTTCCGATCGTTACCCACTCGCCGGGCCGGCCGGCGAGGGCGATCACCCGTTCCTTCATTTCCCCCGCCGCCTTGTTGGTGAAGGTCACCGCCATGATGTTGTGCGGGTCCACACCTTTGACGTCGATGAGGTAGGCGATGCGGTGCGTCAGGACGCGGGTCTTGCCACTTCCCGCTCCGGCCAGCACCAGCATCGGACCGTCGCCGTGCGTGACGGCGTCGAGCTGCGCCGGGTTGAGGGGATCGAGGATCCGCCCCACCTGACTCTGCGGGCGATTAGATGCGCGGGACGGCGCGATGAACAGCTGATCGTTGGCAGTCAAAGGGGCTCCGGAACTCGGGAGGATGCTCCGCGAATGCGGAACATTGTACCGAGAGATTCCCTGCGGCTGGTCCTCCGGTCGGCACAGCGCTCCGAAGCGGCTGGTTTGATCTGGACCGCCTCCCGTGATGGTACACAGGTCGCCGGGCGGGAGGTGCGAGCGTAACGGCGCTCGCACCTCCCGCTTGCACTTGACGCGTCTGGCTAGCGCACCGTCAGCCACGTCCCGTTCGACGTGCACGCCCAGAAGGTCACCTTGTTCCTGGCGCCCAGCTGGAGGACGAGCCGGCCGACGTAGCTCGTCGAGTTGCAGTCGCTCGCCGGCGGCGCTGAGGTATTCGTCACCAGCGGGAACTGGAGGTAGGCGCCGTAGGTGGTTCCGGCTTGACCAACCTGGAAGAGACTGGCCGGGGTCTGCGTGCCGATGCCCACGTTCACCGCATTGCTGCCGGTGCCGCCCAGCACCAGGGCGTTGCTCTCGCCCACCGCGGCATTGGCGCCAATCGCGGTGGCATTGGTCAGCTGCGTGGAAGTGGCCGCACCTGAGTAGTAGCCGATGAAGGTGTTGTTTGAACCGGTGGTGTTGGCATTCGAGCCATTGGCGCCCGCCTCGAAGCCCAGCACGGTGTTGTTGTTGCCGGTGGTGTTGGAGTAGAGGGCCGTATCCCCGACGGCGGTGTTCTGGTAGCCCGTGGTGTTGTTAATCAGGGAATTGGTGCCAACCGCGGTATCGTAGTAGCCCGTGCTGCTGTGCAGAAGAGCGTTGGTCCCATCGGCGACGTTCTCGTGCCCCGTGGTGTTGCCATACAGGGCGCTGAAGCCATCGGCGGTATTGTCGAATCCCGTCGTGGTGCTGTAGAGCGCCTGGAAGCCGGAGGCGGCATTGTTATACCCCGTGGTGTTGGCGAGAAGGGCTCCGCTCCCCGCTGCCGTGTTGTCGTTGCCGGTCGTGTTCGAGAACAGTGCGTGGTCACCGGTCGCGGTGTTGTAGCTGCCCGCCGTGTTACTTCCCAGCGCGCTCGCCCCGTAGGCGGTGTCGTCGTTGCCGGTGTCGAGGGAGTAGAGCGCCTGGTAGCCCGACGCTGTGTTGCTGCTCCCGTTGCAGGTGCCGCATTGATTGCCGTAGAGCGCCTGAAAGCCACTCGCGGTATTGTTCGCGCCCGTGGTGTTGGAGAGGAGGGCTCCACTGCCGGTCGCGGTGTTGGAAGACCCCGTGGTGTTGGAGTAGAGCGCGTGGTCGCCGCCGGCGGTGTTGTAGTTGCCCGTGGAGTTGGCTTGCAAGGCGGTGTTGCCGGTTGCCGTGTTGTCGGTGCCGATGGAATTGCCGTAAAGCGCCGAGTTGCCGATCGCCGTGTTGTTGTTGGCAGTGGTGTTGTTGTAGAGGGCGAAATTGCCGACTGCCGAGTTATTGCCCCCCGTGGTGTTGTAGAACAGGGAAAAGTTGCCGACTGCCGAGTTGTAGCTGCCGCTGGTGTTGCTGCCCAGCGCAAGGTAGCCGGCCGCCGAATTTCCGCCACCGCTCGTGTTGTTCAGCAGCGAACTGGCGCCGTCGGCCGTATTGTTGTTGCCGGTACTGCTCTCGAGTGCCCCGGCTCCGGTTGCAGTGTTGTAACGTCCGGTTGAGTTGGCAACGAGTGCGTACACTCCCACCGCTGTGTTGTATGTGCCGGTGGTGTTGTTGTTCAGCGCGAAGGCCCCGAACGCTGAGTTGTCGTTGCCTCCGTTCTGTTCAGCATAGAGCGCATACGAGCCATAACAGGTGTCGTACTGGGCAGCCCCTGAGCTGGCACAGTACTGCTGCGACGAGGGCTGTGCCGCGTGCGCCTGGATGGGTGTCGCCATCAGCAGTGCCGCTGCCAGGGCCGCGGTTACTCCCCGCCTCCGGCCTTCCCCCCGAGACGTGAGCGTGTTCCGTAGTGACTGAAGCGATGTCATCGAGTATCTCCTTTCATGAACGCAGTCATCTGGAGGTGTCCGTATCCGGGTACATCGCCGTCTTCCTTTCCTGGCCGGCTGTTGGCAGCAGTCAGGGTCCCCGACGTCATACTGCCGCGTCTTCCTGACCGGTGGCTTCTGTTGGTACCCCAGGTGATCGCGTCATGGCGCCGTCTTGGAGGCATAACGCCTACCTCCTTTCGCTCGCCGCGGCCTCTGACGGTTGGTGTTCGCCGATCCAGGTCACTGCCGCTGCCGTGGATTGGACCAGGACGCGTTCTCCCGTCGCGACGTGCGTGATCTCGATCCGGCAGATCGTTCGGTCACGCCGCCAGCAGCGAATCAGGTAGGCGCCCTGGAATGTCAGCATGGTCCTTCCGCAGTTCGTGGTGGCCTGCTGGCCGAACCGGCACAGGCTTCCGGCTCCATGGCCGGTAGCTCACCAGCAGCGTACGAGGGCGCACTTAACCGATTCTTAGCAAGATCGCTCAGTCCGATCGGGGCGCCAGGCTGCCGGCCGCCGGCTCATCCGAAGCGAACGCGATGACTTCATCAATCGCCACCCGCTGGCCGGCGTTCCAGGCGGAAACGAACTCGTCGCCTAGCCGCGTGTGGGCTAGACCCAGCAATGCATCGTATTCGCTCTGCTCGATCGGGATGGGAGGGATGCCGCTAGCACGCCGCAGCCGGTCGGCTGCGGCAAACAGGTACACCGCGCCTTGCAGGAGGTGACGGGCGGCAAAGGCCGCCGCAATCCCCTCGAGGTTGAGGGCGATCGACAGCTGCGAATCCAACTTCCGCGCAGCCTTGAGGCTGCTTCGATAGCGACCCAGAGCCTCGTCGAAGTTCCCCTGCTTGCGTGCTATGTTCGCGAGGTTCGTGGCCGCCGCCATCCAGCTTCGCTGCACGCCCAGCGTTGCCGCCAGATCGAGCCCTTCCAGGAGGATCTCTCGCGCCCGTGGAAGTTGCTCCTGTTCCACGGCGATAGCGCCGAGATTATTGATGGAGGTAAGGACGACCTGCTGCAATCCGGTCTCGCGGGCGAGCGCCAGGGCGCGCTCGTGGAGCGCGCGCGCCCGCTCATAGTCGCCGGTCTCCTGGGCGAGGATTCCCAGATTTCCCAGGGTGCTTGCCATTCCAGCCCGGTTGTCGTGTCGGGTTTGCAGCTCCAGCGCTTCCTCCAGTAGCTCGGTGGCGCGTTCGCTCTCGCGGCGGTCTTTCCTGATCAGCCCCAGATTGGAGAGAACCCGCGCCATCCCCGCTTCATCGTTCAGCTCCCGGTAGAGCGCCAGCGCCGATTCGTAGTGTTTCGTTGCTTCCTCCAGGTCGCTCTGAAAGTAGGCGCAGGCTCCGGCGGCGTTCCGGGCCAGGGCAAGCACCGGTGCTGCCACGCCACGTCCTGCTCTGGCCAGGTGCAGGCAACGGTCCAGGTAGGCGCGCACTTCGGTCAGATGGCCGCGGGCGAACCAGAACCGCCAGCCGGCGCCGGCTATGCGCAGGCCCACCCCCGGCTCGGCTTCGGTGAGCGACCATTGCATGGCGGCTCGCAGGTTGTCGTGGTCGGCTTCCAACCGATCGAGCCAGCCGCGCATCTCCGGCTGCTGCAAGTGCGGCGCCGCCTGCTCGGTCAGGGTCGCAAACCAGGCGGCATGTCGCCTTTGGAGGTGAGCCGTCTCGCCGGTCGCCGCGAGCCGTTGCACCGCATACTGTCTCACCGGCTCCAGGAAGCGGTAGCGCACGATATCACCGACCGTCCCCGCGACAACCACCAGCGACTTGTCCACCAGTCCGCTCAGCAGGTCGAGGACTCGCTGGTCGTTTTCGCCGTCACACACGTTCTCGGCGGCCTCGAGCGACCAGCCACCCTCGAAAACGGCGAGGTGGCGCAAGAGGCACCGTTCGTCAGGATTGAGCAGCTGGTAGCTCCAGTCGAGGGCGGCGCGCAACGTCTGGTGGCGTGCTTCAACCCGGTCGTCCGTCACGAGGAGGTCGATTGCACCGACCAGTCGATCGGCAATCTGGTGGACGGGCAGCACGCCCGCTCGTGCCGCGGCGAGCTCCACTGCGAGCGGAATACCGTCCACCGTGCGGCAGATTTGCGCCACGGGAACGGCATTCTCTGCCGCCAGCACGAAGTCCGGCCGCCGGGAACGAGCCCGCTCGACGAAGAGCCGGACCGATTCGTAGCGGGCCAGATCGTCGAGCACCTTCTCGGATGCGGGCGGTGTCGAGAGCGGCGAGACGAGGATCGTCACCTCACCGGGCACGCCGAGGCGCGCCCGGCTTGTGGCCAGGATCTGCAGCTCGGCACAGGAGTGCAGGAGCGAGATAGCGAGCTCGGCGCACGCCGCGGTGAGATGCTCGCAGTTGTCGAGAATGAGCAGGAGGTGGCGGCTGCGCAGGTGCTCGCGTAGCGTGTCGAGCGAGCTTCGCCCCGGCTGCTCGGCGAGCTGGAGCGCGGTGCGGATGGTTTCGGGCACCAGCTCTCCCCGGGACAACGCGGCGAGGCCCACCCGCCACACACCGTCACGATAGTGACTCAAGCGGTCCCAACCGGCGCGGAGCGCCAACCGCGTCTTGCCGGCGCCGCCGATGCCGGCCAGCGTCACGAGCCGTGCGGTCTGCAGGGTTTCCGCCACCCGCGCGATCTCGCTCTCTCGCCCCACGAAGCTCGTCAGGGCGATGGGGAGATTGTGGATCGGTGCATGGCGTCCTGGCGCCGCCGGGTCCGGCGGGTCCGCACTGCCGCCGGTGAGAATCCGCCCGTGCAGCTGCCGGCTACTGTCATCCGGCTCGACGTTCAGCTCGGTGGTCAGCACCTCCCGGAGCTGTTCGTACTGGCGGAGCGCCCGTCCCCGCTGACCGGTGGCGGCATAGAGACGCATGAGCTGGGCGTGTGCCTCTTCCAGGGACGGCTCGCATTCCACCGCGCGCCGCAGTGCCTCCATCGCCTGCCGGAGCTCACCACGTGCCTCGTGGCGACGCGCCAGGCCGAGCAGCAGCCCCAGGTATGTCTGGCGCAGCGCCTCGCGGCGGCCGGCGGCCCAGTCTTCGTAGAGATCGTCGGGCAGCAGATCGCCGGCATAGAGGTCGATCGCGGCGTGGTACGCGGCAGGCTCGTCGGAGTGTCGGGCCCGGGCCGCGGCGGCCTCGAACTCCGCGACGTCGACCAGCAGCGGCCCAGGCAAAGCGAGCTCGATGATACCGTGTTGCAGCCGTACTCGAGGGGACCCATCGGGAGTGGACAGGGCACGGCGCAGGCCATGCAACGTCTGGTGCAGATTGTTGCTTGCCGGACCCGGGTCCAGATCCGGCCAGAGCTGGTCGATGACGCTGTCGCGAGGCAGCCGGTGTGCGGGCGCCAGCGCCAGCAGCTTGAGCAGGCTACGTGCTTTGTTCAGCCGCCACGCTGACTCCGGCACGAGCTGCTGCCCCACGCGAACCTCGAAGCCCCCGAGGAGCCGGATCGTCAGTCCGGCCGCTGAGCTGACGAAAGCTTCTTCTCCATGGGGTGCCGGCTGCCTGGGCATGCGCTCTCCCCTCGCACTTCCCTCGTGACAATTCTGTACGGAGGCGACCGAAGTTGTCAAGAGCTAACGCAGCCGGTTTACGATTCCGGTCCTCCACCGCGGCACACCTGGCGATCCTCGGTGCCGAGAAATCGGAAGGAAGGATCGGCCCGCTGCGCATCGTGCTCACCCCACCCTCACCTGACTCACGCTAGCGGAGGTTGGGACGCCGCCGATTCGCAGCCGCCAGCCGCGAAGTCCGGCGCCACCGTCTTCCTGCTCCCGGCCGGGCATCCTGTACGCTCGCAGTGATGGTCACGCACCACCTCGAGCTCAGCCGGCCCAACCTGCGGGACTGCTTCGACCGCGATATTCCGCCGGTGCTGACGATTGATCCCGGCGACTCGGTCGTCTACCGGACGCTGGACGCCGGCTGGGGCGGACCGGGCGAGAAGTTCGGTGGGATCCCGCGCGAGATCGAGGCAGACCCTGAGCACGAACAGGGGCATGCGTTGAGCGGTCCCATTGCCGTTCGGGGAGCCAGACCGGGCGACGCGCTGGCAATCGAGATCGTGGACCTTCGGCCCACCCGGTGGGGATGGACCTGGGCCGGGCCCCGGCCCTATAACCCGCGCTACAACCTGGATCTCACCGAGGAAGCGGGCCTCGGTTGGGACATCGGGTCGGACGGCTGGGCGACCGAGCGCCATACCGGCCTGCGTCTTGCCTTGCGGCCGTTCATGGGTGTGATGGGAAATGCGCCCGCCGAGCCGGGCCGGCATTCGACGACGCCGCCCCGCCGCGTCGGCGGCAACATGGACTGCCGAGAGCTGGTGGCCGGCTCGACGGTGCTGCTGCCGGTCGAGGTGGAGGGCGCCATCTTCTCGGTGGGCGACGGCCATGCCGCGCAGGGCGACGGCGAGGTGGGGCAGACCGCTTTGGAGTGCGGCATGGAGCGGGTCGAGCTGCGGTTCAGCCTGCGCGAGCAGCTTCCTCTCGACGGTCCGGAGGCGGTAACTCCCGCCGGCTACGTCACGCTGGGATTCGGCCGGTCGCTGGATGATGCCGCGGTGATCGCCCTGCGCGCCATGCTCCGACATGTGGGGTCGGCCTTCGATCTACTGTCAGCGGAGGCCATGGCACTGTGCAGCCTTGCGGTCGACCTGCGGGTGACGCAGGTGGTGAACGGTGGAACGGTTGGAGCTCATGCCGTTCTGCCACCCGATCGCGTGCAGCAGGCGAGACGATAAGCGGGTGCCGTTAGCCGGACCGTCCCTCCTGCGGTCCGACTGCCTTCAGAATCATCTCCAGCGTCTCACCGACCGAGGCGGTGGTATCGATCTCCAGCGTCGCGGCTCGCCGTAAGAGCGGTTCGACCGTCTGCAGGTGCTGGAGAACCCGGGCCAGCTCCTCGGGATGCTTGCCGTAGGAATTGCTGGTCCGGGTAGCCAGCCGTTCGACGAGTACACTCGCTGGCGCGGTTAGCAACACGATGTGGTCGAAGAGTTGGTGGAACTTCCCTTGGTTTGAGGCGGTGCCGGCGACGAACAGTAAGTCGATATCGTCGATTGCTAGAAGGCGCCGCATGCGGTCTTCGCTCCAGAGCCAATCGCGGTTCCGCCATACGGAGCCCGGTCCGGGGATCGGATCGAACGGATCGGCGTCACTATCGACGGTGACCCACTCGGACCACTCGTCCGAATCGGCATCGATCGCCCTGTATCCACGGACCGTCAGCTCGCGAATCAGCGTGGACTTGCCCGTTCCCGACATCCCGGTGAGCAGGACACGTTTCACACTGCCAGCGTAGCTGCTCGAAGAGGACGCGCCGGGTTCGCTTCCTCGCCGGGAGTGCGGCTGGTACTTCGACGTCTGCTGTCGAGTTGGCCCCATCGCTTTGCCTCGAAGCCAGGAAGCGGCAGCCCTGTCCCGGGACGAACCGTTCTTCGGCGTATTATATCGCCACACGATATCATTGCATTGGCACTATTCTTGCTGAGGCAGGATTGGGAGAGCGAGATGGCTCGCGTGCCATTCGAGCCGGCTGCTGGGCGCGTTCTTCACAGTACGAGGCGAGGCGCGAAGAATATATGGACATTGCCAAGGGCGTCGGCCACAGCGGCCGGGTGGCGATCTATGAGGTGGCCGACACCGATCTGGCGGTGGGGAGCACGCTGGGCGGCCCGAAAGCCGTGGCGATCGTCAAGGCCAATGGGGCGATCGAGAAGGTCTACAGCATCGATAGCGGCGAGACGCTCTTCGGGACGGTGATCCTGCGGCACTATGACGCGGTGACCGGCATGTACCTGGCGCAGGAGAATCCGGGTACATTCATCATCCATCCCGAGCACCAGGAGCATGTCTACGCGCTCTCCAACCACATTGACGTGCACGAGGACATCTTTGTGCTGAGCGGCCCGGTCCACGAGGACGGTTCGGTCGATCCGCCCGGCGTCTACCAGGTGCTTGAGCTCCGAAACGAGGGCGAGGCTCCGGTAGAGGTCATCACCTACGCCTATGTGGTGCTCCGTGGGTTCACCGACCACGACGTGGTGGCAGCCTACGACCGGCGGCTGGGGGCACTGATTGCCTGGAACAGGTCACGGCCCAGTCTGGCGCGCGTCTTCGGGTGCTCGGAGAAGCCGTGCGCCTTTGAGACCACCCTCGACTACGGCAAGTCAGTGCTCGACCGGCAGCCGGGTCCGCTCTCCGGGAGGACGGTCGCGCCCGAAGATCCGCTCGGAGTCCTGGAGCACCGGAATCGCATCGCGCCGGGCGAGCGGGCGCGCCTCACCTACCTGCTGAGCTTCGGCGACGGGCGTAAAGGGGCAGTGCGGAATTACTGTGGCTGCCCGGACGCCGATGAAGCGCTGCGCCGGACCAAGGCGCATTACCACGATCTGCTGGGACGGTCGGTCGTGCTCACGCCGGATACCAGCGTGAACCGCGGCGTCCTCTGGGCCAAGGCCAACATGCTGCGGGTCGAATCGAAGGCGCCCACCGGGTGGTGCTTCGTGAACGACCCCACGCGTTCCAACAACAGCGTCGGCCGGGATACCGCCTGGTTCGGCTTCGGCGCGGACTATCTCAATCCGGAGTTTGCCCGCGAAGCGTTGAAAGCTTATGTGCGGCTCCAGGAGAAGAGCGGCATGATCGTCGAGTACTACGACATCCGGACCGGAAAGACCGAGGACTACGGACTCAACATCAACGACAACACCCCGCTCATCATCATGGCGCTCTGGCACCACTACAACGCGACCGGTGACATCGACTTCCTGCGCGAGGTCTACCCCGCGGCGCTCAAGGCGGCGCGCTACATCCTGTCGCAGCGCAACGCGCAGGGGCTGGTCTGGTGTACCGCGACCGGGACGCAGGATTGGGGGATCATCGGCTGGCGCAACGTCATCCCGAACTACCGGCTCTCCGGCGCCACGACCGAGGTGAACTCGGAATGCTACGGCGCTCTGCAGACGGTGGCGCACATGGCGCGCGTGCTCGAGAAGCACGACGAGAGCCGCGAGCTCGCGGCCGAGGTCGCGGCCCTGAAAGACGCCATCAACACCCATCTGAAGAATCCGGAGAACGGGTTGTACTACCTCCACATCGATCTGGACGGCAATCCGCGGAGCGACGTGACCTCGGACCTGGTCTTTCCAGTGATGTTCGGAGTTGCGGACGACCAGACGGCGGCAAGGATCATCAGCCGGCTCAGCGAGGAGGACTTCTGGACGGCCGGCGGGATCCGCACCACTCCCCGCGATTCGCCGATGTATACCCCCAGTGGCGGCTGGGGCCTGCTGGGCGGTGTGTGGGTCGCGGTCTCCTTCTGGTACGCGTTCGCCGCCGCCAAGTACGACCAGCAGTTCATGGCCCATGCGCTCAGTACGTCGTTCCGGAACTACTCCACCGACCCACGCCGGAACAACACGGTGCCCGGACAGTTCTCGGAGTGGCTCAATGGGGAGACGCTCGTCAACCAGGGGATGATGCTCTCTCCCTGGTTTCCGCCCCGTTATCTATGGGCGGCCATCGAGGGAGTGGCCGGTCTGAGCCACTCGGGTGACGCGCTCACCCTCTCGCCCCGTCTGGCTCCCGACTGGAAATGGCTGGCGGTGCAGAACCTCCCGTACCGGGGCCGTCGCCTGACCTGGCTGACGGCACGGGTGCCCGAGCTCGCCCTCTACACGAGCTTCTTCTTCCCACGTGACTCGATCCCGACCTCAACCTACGAAGAAGACATCACCGACCGGGTGCACGTCACCGGCGAGGCGATCTGCGCGATCGGGTTGCGGCAGGGGCCGGATCTGCTGCTATTTGCCGGGAACACCGCGCAGCGCACGGCCAACACGTCCCTACGTGTCCAGGGCAACCTCGAGGGATCGTATCGGATGCGGATTTACAACAGCCTGCTGGGCCAGTGGATCGACGGCGACACCCCGCTCTCCGGCTCCGAGCTCAATCGCGGCGTCCCCGTCGTCATCGAGCGGCGCGGATTCTGCATCCTCGAGCTCACGCAGGTGACATAGCATGGCGACGGCGTCATACCCACGAATTCTCATTCTCGGCGGCGGTTTCGCCGGCATGAGCGTCGCGCAGGAGTTGATACGACTGCTGCCGCGGGAGCGGCGGTGCGATATCACGCTGGTTGACCGGAACAACTTCTCGCTCTTCACGCCCATGCTGACCGAGGTTGTCGGTGGCGATGTCGATCCAGGGAGTGTCGTCGCCGCGATACGCTCTCTATCGCCACGCGTTCGCTTCGAGCAAGGACGCATTACCAGGATCGACGCCGCCAGCAGGTCGGTGAGCATCGAGGTCGGCGACGGCGCGCAGAGCATCCCTCCCGCCGAGCGCACCCTCCAGGCCGATCAGCTGGTGATCGCGCTCGGGTCAATCACGAACTTCCACCATATCCCCGGTCTCCAGGACAACGCCCTGACCATCAAGTCGGTGACGGAGGCGGAGGCGATTCGTCATCGGGCGATCGCCCTGCTGGAGCGTGCCGACGAGGAGCCCGATCCCGCCGTGCGCCGACAGCTCCTCACCTTCGTCGTCGGCGGTGGTGGGTTCTCCGGTGTCGAGACCATGGCGGCGCTCAATGATCTGGTACGCGGTCTCCGGCCGCAGTTCTCCGCGGTGCAGGCCGAGGACGTGCGCACCATCATCGTGCAGCCGGGGCCACGGCTGTTGCCGGAGCTCGACGAGAGGCTTGCCTCCTACGCCCAGCGCGAACTGGAGCGGCGGGGCGTTGAGGTTATGCTGGGTACCCGCGTGGCCAGCGCCGGCCCGGACAACGTCGAGCTGGAGCGCGGCGACGCTGCGCACGGAGACGATCACTCGTCCGCGCGGGCGGTCATGCGTGTGGCGGCGCGGACGCTGGTGTGGGCGGGAGGCGTCCAGCCCAATCCGGTTGTCGCCCAGAGCGGTTTCAAGCTTGGCCGGCATCACGCCATCGTCGTGGATGCCGGCTGCGCGGTGCCGGGTCACGCCGGGGTGTGGGCGCTGGGAGACTGCGCCGAGGTGCCCGAGCCGCGGGGGAAGGGAACCTACGCCCCGACCGCGCAGAATGCGACGCGCGAGGGAAAACAGGTGGCACGCAACATCGTTGCTACCTTGAATGGAAGGCAGCCGCAGCCGTTCGTCTACCACCCGATTGGAGAGCTGGCCATGGTCGGCAGGCGGGCCGCGGTTGCCAGTATTCACGGCCGGCGCTTCTCGGGCATGCCTGCCTGGCTCATGTGGCGAGCGATCTACCTGTCAAAACTGCCCCGCCTGTCCAACCGGATCCGGATCGGCCTCGACTGGGCACTCGACGCCGTGGGCGGACGAGAGATCGCCGACCTGCCGGGCGTTTCCGGCGAGAGCCGTCGTCCGGGCGAGCCACAGCGCACAGTCCCGCCGTCGCACGGCGCCCGTCATCACTGAATCAAAGGAGACCGAACATGGCGAAGACCGTATCGGATGTACTCATCGAAACGCTGGCGGAGTGGGGCGTGGACACCATCTTCGGGATTCCTGGAGATGGCATCAACGGCATCATGGAGGCGTTGCGAACCCACCAGGATCGGGTCCGCTTCATCCAGGTGCGCCACGAGGAAGCGGCCGCTTTCGCCGCGTGCTCGTACGCGAAGTTCACCGGACGGCTCGGGGTCTGCCTCGCTACCAGCGGCCCGGGCGCTATTCATCTCCTGAACGGGCTGTACGACGCCAAGCTGGACGGCGCGCCGGTGCTGGCGCTCACCGGCCAGCAGGAGAGCGATCTGCTCGGTCTCAGCTACCAGCAGGAGGTGGATCTCCTCTCGCTCTACAAGGATGTGGCGGCGTTCAACCAGGCGGTGCAAGGAGCGAGCGACGTGTTCAATCTGGTGAACACCGCCTGCCGCACCGCGCTTTCGAAGCGCACGGTGGCGCATATCAACCTCGCCATCGACTACCAGACGATGGAGGCGAAGAGCGGTTTCTACAAGGCAATGGGCGGCCCGCCGCGTACGCCGAATCAGATCGACCAGCCTCCGGCCGGCTTCTACAGCTCGCGCAATGGGCTGCCAAAGGTGGCGCCGATACCCACGCCGGAGCTGCTGCGCGCCGCCGCCGACGTTCTCAATGCCGGGACCAAGGTAGCGATCGTCGCCGGTCATGGCGCGCTGGACGCGGGCGATGAGCTCGAGCAGGCGGCTGATCTACTGGCCGCCCCGATCGTGAAGCCGCTGCTGGGCAAGGGCGTTGTGCCCGACGACAGCCCGTTCACTACGGGCGGGATTGGTCTGCTCGGGACCCGGCCGAGCGAGGAGGCGCTGGAGGAGTGCGACACAGTTCTCATGGTTGGGACCTCCTTCCCGTACGTCGCCTACCTCCCCAAGCCGTCGCAGGCGCGCGGCGTGCAGATCGATGTCGACGAGACACGTCTGGGGCTGCGCTTCCCCATTGAGGTCGGACTGGTCGGCGACGCGGGAGCGACCATGCGGGCACTGCTGCCCCTGCTGCAGCGCAAGGCGGACCGTGCCTTTCTGGAGAAAGCCCAGGAAGGGATGAAAGCCTGGAACGCCCAACTCGACGCCGAGGGGACGCGGACCGACGTGCCGATGAAGCCGGAGGTCGTCGCCCACACCCTGGAAAAGCTGGTGGCGCCTGATGCCATCATCTGCGGCGACAGCGGGACCAACACCATCTGGATCGGGCGGAACTTCCGGCTCAAGCGCGGACAGAAGTTCAGCCTCTCCGGCAATCTGGCGACGATGGCCCCCGGCCTTCCTTATGCGGTTGGCGCGCAGGTAGCCTTTCCCGACCGGCAGGTGATCGCTTTCGTCGGCGATGGCGGCTTCACCATGCTCATGGGTGAGGTGCTCACCGCCGTGAAGTACCGGCTGCCGATCAAGGTCATCATCATCAAGAACAACGTGCTGGGCCAGATCAAATGGGAACAGATCGTCTTTCTCGGTAACCCGGAGTACGGCGTCGAGCTCCAGAGCGCCGACTTCGCCGCCTGGGCGCGCGCCGCCGGGGCGGAGGGCTTCTGTGTGGAGCGTCCCGACGAGATCGAGGAGACCATGCGCCGGTTCCTGGCCGTGCCCGGACCGGCGGTACTCGAGGCGGTGGTCGATCCGAACGAGCCGCCGATGCCGCCAAAGGTCAGTGCCAAGCAGGTCAAACACTTCGCCGAGGCGCTGGTGAAGGGACAGCCGGACGGGGCGCGGATCGCGCTTACCGCCTTCCGGGACAAGATCGACCAGCTGATCTGATGATCGACACCATCGAGCGGCGGCCGATTCCTTCCGCGCTGCGCGGTCTGCTACCGCGCGCGGTCACGCACGAGGGGATCGTCGTCGAGCAGCATATCCGTGAGGGGCGCTTCCAGCGCAGCCTGGCGCTGGTCACCGCCTTCGCCAGCCTGCTGGGGGGACTCGAGGTCACTCTCGAGCACTACCGGGGCAGCTACAGCCAGCAGGTCATGTACACGCCGGTCTTTCTCAGCGCGGCGCTCGCCGTGGCCGGCGTGGGGGCGGCCCTGAACCGGTGGGCGGCGCGCGTTCTGCTGCCGGTCGCCTCGCTGCTCCTGCTGGTGGATGGCGTGCTCGGATTCTACTTCCACGTGCGCGGTGTCGCGCGCAAGCCGGGTGGATGGCGGGTGCCGGTAATGAACGTCATCATGGGACCGCCGCTCTTCGCCCCGCTTCTCCTGGCGCTGAACGGCTACCTCGGCGTGATCGCCTCGCTGCTGCGACGCGAGGACGATCCCACCGCCCGGATGCCGCTGGACCTGCCACGTGGCGGCCTGTCCGGGCTCCGTCCCCGGCGCGTGGGCCACGAGGGAATCGTACTCGAGCACCGGATCCGGGAGGGACGGTTCCAGAAGAACCTGGCAGTCGCGGCCGGCTTTGCCGCCCTCCTCAGTGGTCTGGAGGCGCTCTACTCGCACTACAAGAACAATTTCACCTACCCGGTCGAGCAGTGGAGTCCGGTGGTGCTCGGGCCGCTGCTGTGCATCGCCGGCGCCGGCACGCTGTGGAGCCGGCGGATCGCCCATACCCTGCTTCCGCTGAGCTCGCTGCTGGCGCTGCTGGACGGCGGACTCGGATTCTTCTACCACGTGCGGGGAGCGCTGCGGCGACCAGGGGGAAGGAAGCTGCCGCTCTACAACGCACTCTACGGCCCGCCGCTGTTCGTGCCGCTGCTGCTGGCGGCGAGCGGCGCCATGGGAGCTCTGGCAAGCCTGCTGCGGAGGGCGGATTGAAGGACGCTCCATGACTGACTCCACCAACCTTCCGATCGATCCTGCCACGGGGCAGACCATCCCATCGCGCGCCCAGCCCGGCTACTACCCCGGCTTCTCGACCATGGATCAGCAGGCATTCTGGGATGAGGCGACTCGGGCGGTCATCGAGGCGCGTCTCTACAAGGTCCCGCCAATCCGGTTCTTCGAGCCGGAGGAGGTTGAGCTCCTCAGCGCCGTCGCCGCGCGTATCCTCCCCCAGGACGACCGCGATCCGGACCACCGCATTCCAATCGTCAACGTCATCGACGAACGTCTCTACAGCGGACGCACCGACGGCTACCGCTACGACGACATGCCGTCCGACGGCGATGCCTACCATCTGGGTCTAAAGGCGATCGACCAGATTGCCCGGACCATGCACCACCTGCCGTTCGTCGACCTGGGACCGTCAGAGCAGGATGACGTGCTCTGGACCATCCATGAAGACGAGCCGTGTGGTGGGGAGGAGATCTGGAAGCAGATGCCCGCCGACCGCTTCTGGATCCTCCTGGCGTCGGATGTGGTCGACGC
>Ga0070735_10000943_pt1 | contig 29308 bp, 28 predicted proteins | sample Coa_R1_FD_66443 | JGI IMG/M metagenome (GOLD analysis project Ga0070735, IMG submission 66443) | Surface soil microbial communities from Centralia Pennsylvania, which are recovering from an underground coalmine fire - Coalmine... | ecosystem: Environmental > Terrestrial > Soil > Unclassified ...
AGAAGAACCCGATCGCGGCGAGCACGATCCCGGCCAGCACGGCGCTGGCCGGGCTGAGCGTCTGGCTGCCGGCCACCCCCGGGGCCTCGTCCGCGTCCTCCGGCACGGTCCGGCCCAGCAGCCGTCGCAGCACCAGCGGCACCGCCACCACCTTCAGGGCCGCCGACAGCGCGGCCAGCGCGTACAGGTCGGGCAGGTTCCGGTCCGCGGCGATGACGATGGCGAGCACCGAGATCAGCGCGGACTGCGCCATGTACAGCCGGATCTGGTCGCGGGCCAGCGCCTGGCGCAGCATGCCGAACTCGATCAGCAGCGTCACCGCGGCGATCACGTTGGCCACGCCCTCGTAGACACCGGGCGCCTGCACGGGATCCATCAGCCACCGCCTAGGTAGAGGGTGAACACGCCGAGCACCGCGACCAGGAACGCGGCCGAGACGTACTCGGTGATCTTGAACAGGCGCAGCTTGGCGAACGAGTTGTCGATCACCGCCACCACGCAGCCGACCGCGCAGGCCTTGGCCAGCAGGGCCGCGATCGCGAGCAGCACCGCCCCGGGTTGTTGCGTGGCGGCCAGCCCCCAGGGCGCCAGGAACACGTCGGCCAGGATGGTGAACAGGATCAGCTGCTTGAGCTCACTGCCCCACGTGAGCAGCGCGAAGTACGGGCCGGAGTGCTCGAAGGCCCGGGCTTGCTCGATCATCCCGAACTCGTTCGTCCCGGTGTGCGTCTCCACCGGGATCCGCCCGGTCTCGGCCAGGATCACCATGAACAGCGCGACCGAGGCCAGCAGGTGCGCGGGCCGCAGGACCTGCCCGGCGCTGGACCGCACCGTCGCGGCCAGCGCGTACGGCAGGTCGGTGCCGGTCAGCAGGGCCACCGTGAACACCACGAACAGCACCACCGGCTCGCCGATGGCCGAGAACGTCTTGGTCCGGCTCGATCCCAGCTGGGCGTACGGGTCACCGGTCTCCAGCGCGGCGGTCGCGACCGCGAAGCTGGCCAGCGACAGCAGGAACCCGCCGCCCAGGATGTCGCCCATGTAGCCGAGCGGCAGCGGGAAGCTAGTCAGCACCGGGATCAGCAGCGGGATGGTCAGGTAGGCCGCCACCGCGATGACCGGGGCGGCCAGGAAGAACCAGCTGGCGCCCTCCGGGGCCAAGGCCTCCTTGCGGAACAGCTTGGCCAGGTCGTAGTAGGGCTGCAGCACCCGGGGCCCGCGCCGGCCCTGCAGCCGCGCCTCGACCTTGGCGATCACGCCCGTCACCCCGGGCGCGCCGACCGCGACGGTCAGCACCTGCAGCAGCTGGATCAGCGGAATCGGGAGGGCCACACTCACCGCGCGGCCCCGCGATGATCGCCTGACGGTTCCAGCGCATCGGACATGGCAGCGCTGATCAAGACAATGGCCTCCTACCCATCAGTGCCTTCGGGTAGAGGCCATCAGCGCTGCGTCTGCGCGGTTATGGCGAGCCTCATCGCCAGGCTGTCATTGTGTCTCACGCCGCGGCCGCAGCGCAAACCGCCCCGCCATGCGGCTCAGAGCACGCCGGCCGCGATGGCCGCCCCGACCCCGATCAGGACCAGGCCACCCACGATCTCGCCGCGCCCGCCCGCGCGGGCCCCGAGTCGCTGGCCGAGCTCCAGCCCGGCCAGCGACATGGTCACGCTGACCGCGCCGATCACCAGCACCGCCACCAGCAGCCCGACGTGATAGGTGCCCAGCGCGAACCCGACCGCGAGGTTGTCGATGCTCAGCGCCAGCCCGGTCAGCACCAGCCGCCCGGCCGGCTGGCCCGCCGCGTTCCCGCTGTCGTCCTCGCTGTCACTCGCGCCGTGGCCGTCCGCCGGGCGGGCGGCCTGCACCAGGGCGTACAGGCCCGTCGCGATCAGCAACCCGGCCCCGATCCAGTGCGCGGCCGCGCCGAGCGCGCCCGCCAGACCCCGGCCCAGCAGCAACCCGAGCAGCGGCATGGCCGTCTCGAACACCGCGAACACGACGCCGACCCGCAGCCGCGTCCGGCCGTCGACCCCGCTGACCCCGATCCCCACCGACGCGGCGAGGTTCGACAACCCCAGCGAGGCCGCCACCAGCAGCAGCGCCACCATGCCCGCCACGCTACCGGCTATGTCCGCCCGCCAGCCCGGGATGTGGCCATGCCGACGGGCAGCAGCCCGGTATGTCTGAGCATTCCGGACACTGGGCATGATCGTGGACATTTAGGGTCGTCATAGCAGCGGTAAGGGTCCACGATCCTGCCACGGCGCGAGCCGCACTTGCGGCGGAGGCGCTTGGACGTCTATGGCGTTTGGCTCGTGATGAGTCTTCATGCGCGACTACTACGTTGGCTGATATATTGGTCGACGTATTAGGAGGGCGGATGGCCATGAGCGGGCGGGACGGCGGGGACGCGCGGGACGTGCTGCGCCGGGTCGGCGAGGCGTCGGTGCTGATCCTGGTCAGCCTGGCCGACGGGCCCAAGCACGGCTACGCGCTGATCCAGGACATCAAGGCGCTGGCCGATGTCGAGCTCGGGCCCGGCACGCTCTACGGGGCGCTGGACCGGCTCGAGCGGCTCGGCTTGATCGAGCCGCTGCCCGCCGACGACCGGCGTCATCCGTATCGCATTACCGCGCCGGGGGCGGCGGCGCTCCGCGTGCACCTCGATGCGCTCGAGCGGGTCAGCGCGGCCGGGCGGCTGCGGCTGCAGCTGGGCGGCATCTGATGGCAGCTTCCCGGGCGGCCCGGCTGGTCGAGGTCGCGCTGCGCTGCTACCCGGCGCGCTGGCGGCGGCGGCACGGCGCGGAGGCCGCCGAGCTGGCCGCGCTGCTCATCAGGGACGGAACCCCGGCCAGCTCGATCGCCTGGAGCTACCTGGCCGGCGCGGCGCGGGAGTGGCTGACGCCGCGCCCCGGCCCGCGCCTGCGCGCGGTGGCCTGCGCGCTGCTGGTCGCGATCGGTTCGCTGGGCGTCTCGGCGGGACTGCTGGCCTCGACGGTGCCGGCCCGGGCGGCCGTCACCACCCCGGTCCCGCCCGCGACCGTGCTCCCGGCCCCGGGCCGCCCGCAGGTGATCAGCTGGACGGTCCGCCATGTCCGATCCGGCTGACCCCCGCCCGGCCGGGGAGGAGCGAGCCGGGGAGGAGCCGGCCGCGCAGGGACCGCGCCGCCGCGGGTGGCGGCGGGTGCTGGCCGAGCTGATCACCATCGCGCTGGTCGCGGTGCTGCTGGCCGGCCTGGTGCGGACGTTCGTCGTCGAGCCCTTCTGGATCCCCAGCGCGTCGATGGTGCCGACGCTGGGGGTCTACGACCGGATCCTGGTGCAGAAGGCGTTCTTCAGCTGGCATGACGTGCGCGAGGGCGACATCGTGGTGTTCAGCCAGCCGCCGCGCGATCACTGCCCGGGGCCGCAAGGCGACCTGGTCAAGCGCGTCATCGCGCTGCCGGGGCAGACGATCTACTCGTCGGGCAACAGCATCTACATCGACGGCCGGCGGCTTGCCGAGCCCTACCTGCCCCGCTACGACCCGCTCGGGCCGGCGATCCCGGACGCGACCAGCGGGCATCCCTACCGGGTGCCGCCCGGCGAGTTCTACGTGCTGGGCGACAACCGGGCGGACTCGTGCGACAGCAGGTACTGGGGGCCGATCACGGGCGCGAGCATCGTCGGCACGGTGATCCTGACGTTCTGGCACGACGGCCGCCCCGAGTTCCGCCGCTTCTGATCCTGGCCGCACGCACCGCCCGTGTGCTGAAGTTTGTGCATGGCAAACCCGGCCGGCCAGATCGGCCAGCTTCGCGCGGAAGAACTGCCCTCGGTCCGGGTGATCGTCCCGCCCGACCGCGGCGGCCGGATATTCGACGATGACCTGGATCCCGGCGACCTGGTATTCGACGGCCAGCGGACGCCGATGCTCGTCTGGCACGAGCGCTACCCGGTCGGCCGCGGCTGGCGATCCGGCTGGGTGCTGAGCTATGACACCGACGGCCGGGGAAACCCGGACGACTACATCGTGGGCCTCAGCCTGGCCGACGTCGATGCGGCCGTGACGCAGGCGCGCGAGTACTTGCGTTCGGTCGGCTACCCCGCCGCTGGCTGGCCGCCGGCCTGATCATCCCCGCCGGGGGCAGCCCGGCTCCGGCAAATCTGCGGGCGACTGCCAGCGACGTCACAGCAATATCTGCGTAACCACAGAAATACGTGCGCATCCCCAGAAAACCTGCAGGTTCCTCGGGAGATAGGTACAGGAACCCGTCAGTAGCCGTGCGCACATTGAGGGCGTCCGCCGCGCATGACGGCGGCGGCCTGACGAAAGGAGCACGGCATGCGAACATCAACCAGGATCCGGAACGCCCTCATGGGGGTGGCGGGCGCCGCGGCGCTCACCGCCGGAGCGCTAGCCGCCACGGCCGGGCCGGCCTCGGCCGCCACGACCGCGCCGGCCACGAGCGCGTCGTGGCACGGCTGCTTCGGCTACGGCTGCATCGGCAAGTACCCCCAGCCTCAGGGCTGCAGTAAGGACGCGGCCACGGTGTACGCGATTTCGATCTACGACGGCTTGCGCAGGACCCACGTCACGCTGCGGCTGCGCTACAGCCGCGACTGCCAGTCGGAATGGGCCACGGTCACCGACACGGGCCGCCCCGACGGCGCCGTCTTCTGGATCTACGACCGCGGCACGCACGCCCTCGAGGTCGCGACGACCGAGCGGGAGACGTTCGTCAAGCAGTGGCAGACGACCAGGATGGTGGGCGTCGCCAAGACCAAGGCCCAGGCGTGCGTCGCGGTGCACAACGCGCACGGTTTGAGCCGCCCGGTCTGCACGCCGTTTATCGGTCACTAGGCACGGACCACGGTCCGTTCGGACGATAACGAAAAACCCGGCGCGGCGGGCCAGTCGCGCCGGGTCCCCGGGCGGTGACGTCGTCCGGGTCTCGCCCGCACCGGCTCAGACGTGCCACGATGAGCCCATGGGTGACCCTGGGGGGATGCCGTATTCGTGCGCCGGGCACGTCTTCGCCGCCCACGTCCGCGCCGATCCCGGGCTGGTCTGGACGGCGCTGACCGACCCGGGCCAGACCACCGCGTACCTGTACGGCCTGGCCGCGCACTCGACGTGGGTTCCCGGTGATCCCATCGAGTTCCGCCTCGACGGCGGCGCGGGGGCGATCGGCCGCGTCCTGCACGTCCAGCGCGACGAACGGCTGTCTTACCTGCTGCAAGCCGGGCCGGGCGACCCGCCCGTGTACGTGACCTGGCGGCTGCGGCCGGCGCCGGGCGGATGCGTGGTCCGGCTCGAGGTCGACGAGGCCGACCACGCCGACTCACCGCAGGACGCCGAAGACGTCTGGCTGCCCGTCCTGGCCGCGCTCCAGATCCTGCTGCGGCCCTGACCGCCCGCTCGCGCGCCGTATGCGCCGCAAATACAGAGACGGGAGGGGGAATCGTGGTAAGGATAGGGTTTTCTGCTGGCGGGGCCTGCGACGAACACAGAAGGGTAACGGCGTGCGCTTCAGTCTCAGGGGAGCACTCGGGGCGGCCTGCCCCGTCCTGCTCGGGAGTTTCCTGGTGGTGGGTGCGGCAGCACTCCCCGCGAGTGCCCAGACCTATCAGGACACGGCGCTGATCGGCAGCGCGGTAAGCGACAGCACGTTCGGCGGCAGTGGCATCGGAGCCCAGGATGACAACGGTGTCATCAAGCTGACCGGGAGCGGCGTGACCTGGTCGCTGCACGGGTACGTGCCGGTCGGCGTGTCCCTGTCCGGGAACACGATCAGCTTTTCGGGCCCCATAGTTCAGGCTCCGAATCCCATTGTGGCCGACGCTACGGACAAGAACGGGAACGCTGAGGCGCTCGAAATCCCCATCTCGCTCCTGCCCCACTACATCTTGTTGCAAGGCACGACGTACACGCTGGTGTCCTTGTCCGGTCTCACCGGTTCGAACGCTTCCGGCGACGTGAAGTTCAATGCCACCAGCTCGGAGAGCGGCGACACCCTCAGCTTCGCCGAATCGAACCTGCCGGCCGGGCTGAGCTCCGGGAGTCCCGCGCTTTCCCCCTCCGGCGGAACGGCCGCCCCGGGCACCTACAACGGAGTGGTGGTCACCGCTACCGACGCCGACGGCGCCGCGCTCAAGGGCACCTTCAGCCTCACCGTGGAGGCCAATCCGGTCAGCAACAGGTACGGCGACGAGGTCAACCGGTACGGCAACGGGTTCGACGTCTTCCGGCAGCACCAGGCCCCGGGCACGATCATCGCCGGATGGACCGCGGCTCAGGGTGACCCGGCGACGCACTTCCTGCAGAGCAGCGGCACGCACACCGGTGCGCTCCGGTTCGAGTACGCGCCGCAGGGTTCCGGCACCGGGCTCTGCGTGTCCGACCCCGGCGGCGGCTGGTCCGCTGATCCGCTGCGTGACGGCCTGGTCCTCGCGCGGTGCAACACCGGGCCCTGGCAGCAGTTCGTCCCGCAGTCCAACGGCACGCTGAAGAACGTGGCCACCGGCCTGTACGTCAACCCCGGCGGCGCGGGCGCGCAGCTGCGCGGCGGCTCCTCAGCCACGACGTGGGGCGGTTCTTCCTACACCTGGAGGGACAGCTCCGGCCTGCCCGGGTGACGAGGTAAGCCCCGGTCCGCTGGACCGTGCTCGCCGCGGGCGGCAGCCGAGACGGAGCGGAGCCCCGGGCACCGTGGGGGGGAGACGGTGCGACCGGGGCCCCGGCCCCTGACCCGGCTCGCCGCCTCTAGGGCGCCTCGCGGCCGGGCTTGACCAACAGCATGCCCGCCTCGAAGCGCGTTTCATAGGGAAATTTCGTATGTTCTCTCCGGGTGCCGGAAAACGGAACGCTGGCGTGCGCCGCGTATCGGGGGCAAAATGGCCGGGTGACGTCGGCTTGGTCCACAATGCCGGAGATGCTTGCCCTGCGCGACATGGATCCGCGCGAGGTAGGCGGTTACCGGCTGCTCGGCCGCCTCGGGGAAGGCGGGCAGGGCGTGGTGTTCCTGGCCGAGGGTCCGACCGGAAGCCCGGCGGCGATCAAGCTGCTGCCGCCCACCACGGACCCGCAGGTCCGCAGCCGCTTCCTGAAGGAGGTCGCCGCGGCGCAGCGGGTCGCCCGGTTCTGCACCGCGCAGGTCCTGGACGCCGGGATCTTCGAACGGCGGCCGTTCATCGTCAGCGAGTACGTCAACGGGCCATCGCTGATCGAGGTCGTCGAGCAGTCCGGGCCGCGCAACGGCGCCGCCCTCGAGCGCCTCGCCGTCGCCACGCTGACCGCGCTGGGCGCGGTGCACGCCGCCGGGATGGTGCACCGCGACTTCAAGCCCGGCAATGTCCTGCTCGGGCCCGACGGGCCGGTGGTGATCGACTTCGGGCTCGCGGCCGTTCCCGGGATGACCACGGTCTTTTCCGGCGAGGTCACCGTCGGAACCCCGGCGTTCATGGCCCCCGAGCAGCTGGCCGGGACCCGGGTGACCGCGGCGGCCGACATGTGGTCGTGGGCCGTGACGATGGTGTTCGCGGGTACCGGCGAGCTGCCCTTCAGGGGCGAGTCGCTGACCGCCACGGCGTACGCCATTCTTCATTCCGACCCGCATATGGGCAGGCTGCCCGAGCCGCTGGGCGCGCTGGTCTACCGCTGCCTCGACAAAGACCCGGCCGGGCGGCCGTCGGCCCGCGCCGTGCTCGGTGAGCTGGTGGCCGCCGGAGCGCGCCTCGTGGCACCGATGCCGCCGGTGGCCGCCGCGCTAGCGGACGAGGACGCGATAGCCAGGTCACAGCGCGCGTCGGCCGCGGCGCCGAAGCCGCGGCCCGGCAGCGGCGAGGGCCTGATCGCCGGCCGGCCGTCCGGGCCCCGGTCGGCGCGGCACGGCAGCCGGCGCAGCAAGTGGCGCCGGCGGCTGCCGGTCGTACTCGCCGTGATCTTGCTGGTGGCCGGCATCGACGTTCTCGCGTTCAATCTTCCCCGGCACGGCACGGCGGCTCAGCGGCTATCGGGCAGCCAGGCCAGCCCGCAGCTTACGGGCAACCCGGAGCTCAAGGCCGAGGCGGAGGCCAGAACCAACGCCGTCGACTGGATCCTGCGGCAGGTCAGTCCGGCCGCGATCGTGTCGTGCGATCCCCTGGTATGCCAGCAGCTGCTCAGCGGCGGCTTCCCGTCCGGGAACGTGCTGACGCTCGGTGCCACGTCGAATGATCCGCTCGGCTCCGCCCTGGTTGTCGCCACCGCCTCGATCCGAGCCCACTTCGGCAAGCGGCTGGCTGACGTCTACGCCCCGGAGCTCATCGCGAGCTTCGGCTCCGGGTCCGCCCGGATCGACATCCGGCTGGTCTATCCCGGCGGTGCCAAAAAGTACGCCGCCGATGAGCGGGCGGCGCTGCGCGACCGGAAGGGTGCCGGCGCCGAGTTGCTGGCGAACAGCCAGATCCAGGCCTCGCCCACGGCCAGGGCGCAACTGCTCAGCGGCGATGTTGATCCGCGGCTGCCGCAGCTCCTGGCCATCATGGCCCAAAGCCACCCGGTGAGCGTCGTGGACTTCGTCAGCCAATCGCCCGGCGGCGGACCGGCCAGCCTGCTGCGGTCGGTGGACCTGGCCACGGCGGACAGCGCGGCGCACGTTAGTTCTGCTGCCTACCTCGGCTGGATGCAGGGGCTTCTTAACGCGCAGCGAGCCCAGTACCTGCCCGCCATTCAGCGACTCACACTGCCTACCGGCCAGCACGTCCTGCGGTTCGGGTTTGCCGTGCCAGGCCCGCTGAGCTAGCCGGGCACCTGATCCGTCCTGCTGCGTGGCCGGAGCGCCCTTGCGCTCCCCTCCTCGTAAACGCAAGGACGCTTCCGGCCTGCAGCACACTGATCGGTACGTCTAGGAAGAAACAAGAAAATTCTTGATGCACTAGGCACCTTAGACCAGCACAGGTAGGAAGTAAAGAGCATCATCAAGATGAACTAAGAAGAGAAGTGCAGGGCCTATGCCGTAGGCTGCGGCTAAAGAGCTAGACTCTTCTATCTTCTTCGGATAAGGATGGTCTCGTAGCCGGTGGCGGGATAGCATCGGCGCACGGGGAAGGACGGTCACATGGCCGGTGAGGACTGGCAGCGGCTCGCCGACTATGTCGTCGCACGGCGGGTCGAGCTAGGCATGCGCGACCGGCGGGCCTTTGCCGAAGCGACCGGGGTGACCGAGCGGACACTGGGGAAGCTCGAGACCGGCCAGCACGTTTCCGCCAGCACCCTGGGCATGGTCGAGAACAAGCTCGGCTGGGCGCCGGGTTCGTGCCGGCGGATCCTGGCGGGCGGGGAACCCAAGGTGGGGTCGCCGGACCCCGGGCCGGCCGAATATGACGACGCGACGCTGTCGCACCTCGCGAGCACTCCGGGACTGCCGCCCGACGTGGTCCGCGGCCTGGTCGCCCTGGCCCGGAACTGGCGGCAGGGTGACGGCGGCGCCGAGCCGAAAGACTGAACCGGGCCGATTGGCGCGTCAGTGTCCCCTGGGCTCACTAGGGAGTCCTACGTCGAGAACCGGCACATCGACCACATCCCGGCCAGGGAGCGGCACGGCCAGCCCTGGCACCAGTTCGCGTTCTGGTTCGGCGGCACCATCAACGTGTTCAACGTCGTCATGGGGCCGTAGCCGTCTCGATCGGGCTGACCTTCTGGTGGGCGCTGAGCGCGATCGCCGTCGGCACCCTGGTCGGGGCGCTGCTGATCAACGTCGGGTATCTCGGGCAAGCAGGCGTCACACACACGTCGTACAATTTCGCACATGCGCGCTGAGCTCGCGATCATGCGGGACCGGCATGCTTGATCCCTACATGTCGCGGGCGGGGTTGCTCGGCCGTGACCGCGAGCGCGACGCCCTGGGCCGGCTCGTCGCCGCGGTGCGCGCGGGTCAGAGCCGGGTGCTGGTCCTGCGCGGCGAGGCGGGCATCGGCAAGACCGCCATGCTGGGATATCTGTCAGACGCCGCGGAGGGATGCCGCATCGTCCGGGCGGCGGGCGTCGAATCCGAGATGGAGCTCGCCTTCGCCGGCCTGCATGCGCTGTGCGCACCGATGGCCGGCCGGCTGGGGAACCTGCCGGTACCGCAGCGCGACGCGCTGAACACGGCGTTCGGCGTGAGCGCCGGCCCGCCGCCGGACCGCTTCCTGGTCGGCCTGGCCGTCCTGAGCCTGCTGGCCGACGCCGCCGAGGAGCAGCCGCTCGTCTGCATCGTGGACGACGCGCAGTGGCTCGACCGGGTGTCGGTGCAGACGCTCGCGTTCGTCGCGCGACGCCTGCTGGCCGAGCCGGTGGGATTGGTGTTCGGGCTGCGCGAGTCCGGCGGCGAGCACCAGCTCGAGGGACTGCCGGAGCTCGTGATCGAGGGCCTGGCCGCGGCCGACGCGCGCCGGCTGCTGGACTTGACCATTCCCGGGCCGCTCGACGCGCGGGTGCGGAACCGGATCCTCGGCGAGGCCGGAGGCAACCCGCTCGCGCTGCTCGAGCTGCCGCACGGGCGCAAGCCGATCGCGGTCGCGGGCGGCTTCGGGCTGCCCGGAGAGCTGCCGTTGAGCAGCCGCATCGAGGAAGGCTTCGTACGCCAGCTGACGCCGCTCCCGGCGCAGACCCGGCGCCTGCTCCTGCTGGCGGCGGCGGAGCCGGTCGGCGACGTGCCGCTGCTGTGGCGCGGGGCCGAGCGGCTCGGCATCGGGCCCGAGGCGGCGGATCCGGCCGAGGCGGCGGGTCTGGTCGAGATCGGGGCGCGCGTGCGGTTCCGCCATCCGCTCGTCCGTTCGGCCGCCTACCGGTCCGCGCCCGCGGCCGAGCGACGCGAGGTCCACCGGGCCCTCGCCGACGTGATCGACGCACGGCTGGACCCGGACCGCCGCGCGTGGCACCGCGCTCGCGCGGCCGAAGGGCCCGACGAGGGCGCGGCCAGCGAACTGGAGCAATCGGCCGAGCGGGCGCAGGGCCGCGGCGGGCTGTCGGCGGCGGCGGCGTTCCTGCAGCGAGCCGCCGAGCTGACGCCAGATCCCGCCCTGCGCGTCAAGCGCTCGCTGGCCGCGGCCCAGGCCAAGCTCGACGTCGCCGATACGGTATCCGCGTCCGACCTGCTGGCCGCCGCCGAGCTCGGGCCGGTCGACGAGCTCCAGCGCGCGCGGCTGGAGCGGTTGCGCGCGCAGATCGCGTTCACCAGCCGGCGCGGGCGCGACGCGCCGCCGCTGCTGCTCGAGGCGGCCAGGCGGCTCGATCCCCTGGACGCCGCGATGGCCAGGGAGACCTACCTCGAGGCGATCGCGTCGGCGATGTTCGCCGGGCGCCTCGGCACCGGCCCGGATGTGCGTGCGGTGGCCGAGGCGGCGCGCGCGTCGGACCCGGCGCGGGCCCCGGGTGCGGCCGGCCTGCTCCTCGACGCCCTGGTGACCCGGTTCACCGAGGGGTACACGGCAGGCGTCGCGCCGCTCTCGCGGGCGCTGCGCGCGTTCGGCGAACCCGGCGACGGCGGAGCGGACCGGCGGTGGCTGTGGCTGGCGTGCCGCCTGGCCCAGGATCTGTGGGACGACGAGCTCTGGCACCTGCTCGCGACCCGCGGCGTGCGCGTGGCGCGGGAGACCGGCGCGCTCAGCCTGCTCCCGAACGCACTCAACTACCTCGCCGCGCTCAACGTCCATTCGGGGGCGTTCGGTGCGGCCGCGGAGCTGATCGCCGAGGTCGATTCGATCACCGAGGCCACCGGGATCCCGCCGCTCAGGTACGCGACGAGCACGCTGCTCGTGGCGCGCGGCGATCAGGCGCAGGCGCTGTCGCTGCTCGAATGGGGCTGGCGGAATGTGACCGAACGGGGCGAGGGGTCGGCGCTCGGCCTGGCCTCGTGGCTGCAGGCGTGGCTGCACAACAGTCACGGCCACTACGGCGAGGCGCTCGCTGCCGCGCGGCGGGCCTGCGAGCATGAGGACGTCATGGCGTACGGCTGGGCCCTGGCCGAGCTGATCGAGGCCGCCGTCCGCGACGGGCAGCCGGCGGAGGCCGCCGCGGCGCTCGGCCGGTTGAGCGAACGCACCCGGGCCAGTGGCACCGAATGGGCGCTGGGGGTCGAGGCACGCTGCCGTGCGCTGGTGAGCGACGACGAGTCCTTCTACCGCGAGTCGGTCGAGCGGCTCGCCCGCAGCCGCGCGGCGGTGGAGCTCGCGCGCAGCCGGCTGGTGTACGGCGAGTGGCTGCGCCGGGAGAACCGCCGGGTCGACGCGCGCGAGCAGTTGCGCGCCGCCCACGAGATGTTCGGCCGGATGGGTGCCGAGGCGTTCGCCGAACGCACCCGGCGCGAGCTGTCGGCCACCGGCGAGACGGTGCGCAAGCGAACCGCCGAGACGCTCGACGAGCTCACCACGCAGGAGGCGCAGGTGGCACGGCTCGCCGCGCAGGGGCGCACCAACCCGGAGATCGGCGCCGAGCTGTTCATCAGCCCGCGTACGGTCGAGTACCACCTGCACAAGGTGTTTCCCAAGCTCGGCATCAGCTCACGCAAGGAGCTCCGCCGGGCGTTCCCGGACGCGGAGGACGCCGCCGTGCCCGCCTGACGGGGTGTCTAGCTCGTCAGCGAGGCGAGCTGTTCGGCGAAGCGGGCCATCGCGTCGAAGTACAGGTACGGCCCCCAGCTCACGCGGGCCACGCCGGCGGCGGCCAGCTCGGCGAGCGAGGGCAGCTGCGGCACGCGTGCGACGTTCACCGGGCCGCCGACCTCGGCGGTGAAGCGGCGCAGCGCGTCCGGCTCCCACAGCGCGATCGGGTACACGCAGTCGGCGCCGGCCTGCAGGTAGGCCTTCGCGCGCCGCAGCGCCTCGGGCACGAGCTCCTCCTGGGATCCGGCGCCGGTCAGGTAGGGACCGAGGAAGACGTCGACCCGGGCGTTGATCACCAGCGGGTAGCCGTCCGCCGCCGCGGCCTGCCGGACCGCCCCGAGCCATTCCGCGTGGCGGTCAGGATCGCGGAAAGTGCCGGACGTGTGGTCGGTGTCCTCGAGGTTGCAGCCGGCGACCCCGGCGTCGCGCAGCGCGGCGACCAGCTCGGCGGGCGGCATCCCGTAGCCACCCTCGGCGTCGACGGTGACGGGCACCTCGACGCCCCTGGCGATCCGCGCGGCCGCGCCGAGCATCTCACCGGCCGGCGCACCCTCCTGGTCCTCGTAGCCGAGCGCCGCGGCCACGCCGGCGCTGGTCGTCGCGACTACCGGAAAGCCGGCCGCGACTACCGCTCTGGCCGTGGCCACGTCCCAGGCGTTCGGCAGCAGGAGAGGGGCGCCTGGGCGGTGCAGCGACCGCAGCACGTCGCACTGGCTCTGAAGGTCGGGCACACTTTGACCCTACTCACTTACCGCCGCGCGGACGCAAGCGCCGTCTGGTACCGGCCGCGGGCCTCGATGAACTGTTCAGCCGTGCCGCCCCGGTCGGGGTGGGCGTCAGCCATCGCGCGGCGCAGTTCCTTGATGAATGACACGTCCCGTGCCGCCTGCCCGGCCCGCTCGCATTCGCCACGGTCCAGGTGGTGCTCGGCTTCCTGGCGGGTGGCGAAGAACAGCCTGCCCGCCGACCCGGGGCGGGCGCCAGGAATCGGGATCACGCCGGCGCGGCACCGGGTGTCGGCCTCGAACTCCCGGCGGCTGATGCAGCCGGGGCTGACCACCGCCTCGACCCGGTCCCAGCTGTCGCTGGCGTAGTAGATCCACCTGGCCGTCTTCCTGACGATCGGCACCTCCTGAACCCAGCGGCGGGTCTCGGCCGTGGTGCCGTGGTAGCTGACCCGGGCGCAGGGAACATACAGGTATTCGGCGGTCATCATGACCTCGGGCCTCCTTCCAGGGCCTGGCGGGCTGGCTCGCGGATCTCGGCGTAGCCGCCCTGGGAATTCCGGACGACCCGGCCGGTTTCCCGGCCGTGCAGGTCCTCGTCGCGCCGCCGGTCGTCGAGCGCGTGGCAGAAGACCCGGGTGAGGACGAACGCCAGCGCCGGGCCGGCCAGGACCAGCACCCGGAATACCCAGGTGACCGTGTAGAGGTCCAGGTCCAGGTGGTAGGCGATCTGGTCGTTGGCCGCCGCGGCCCACAGCAGGCCGTAGAACGTGATGCCGGCCACCCCGGCCGCGGTCCGGTTGGCCAGGTCGGCCGGCCGCGGCGGCAGCAGTGTGACCTGGCGGCCGCGCCGCGGGCCGCGCGCCGGCCGCGCGCCGGTGATCCACCGGTCCGCCACCGGGTAGAGGGCCAGTCCGGTGAAGAACAGACCGGGCCCGGCCAGCCCGGCGAGCAGCACGCCGAGATCCAGCGGATGACCCCCGATCGACAGCGCCCAGGCCGGCATGAGCCGCAGCCGGCCGTCGAGGAACGCCATGTACCAGTCCGGCACCGAACCGGAGCTGATGCTGCCGGGCTGGGACGGCCCGAGCAGCCAGACCGGGTTGATCTGCGCGATCGCGCCGAGCAGGACCAGCACCGCGCAGGTGAACGGCAGCAGCGGATCGGGCCGCGGCCGGCGGGGCCTCCGCAGCGACGGCCGGAAGCTGGCCAGCAGCAGCGCGCCGGTCAGGGCCGGGAGGACCAGGATGTGCACCCAGTAGTCGCGGCCGATGATCTGCTGTCCGGGAGGGGCCCCGCCGAAGATCCAGAACACCAGGTGCGTCCCGATCAGCGGCAGGGACAGCAGCACGCCGGTGATCACGCTGAGGCTGCCGCCCGACAGCATGTCGCCGGGCAAGATGGTGCCGGTGTAGGCGGCGAGCATGCCAACGGGGAGCAGGGTCACCAAGATCAGCCAGGTGGTCCGCGCCCGGCCGGAGAAGCGGCCGCGGAAGAACGTCCGCAGCAGCCGCAGGCACAGCGCCGCGACGAACAGGTCCGCCGACCAGTGATGCACCTGCCGGATCAGCAGGCCGCCGCGGACGTCGAAGCTGATGGCCAGCACGGACTGGTACGCCCGGCTCACCGGGACGCCGTCCAGTTTGCGGTAGGAACCGTGATAGGCCACGGTGGCCATCGACGGGCGGAAGAACGGCAGCAGCAGGACCCCGGTGATCACCGCCACCGCGAACGAGTACAGCGCGATCCGCCCGAACGCGGCCGCCCAGCGGTCCTCCGGGTCCCGCCGCAGCGCGGCGCGGGCCATCCGCCGCGTCCTGTTGTGATATCGATCGACCACCAGCATCAGGTGCTCCTCGCGTTCTCCTGGGCCGATGGCACCACTGTCGCGCTGACCCGCGCGGGATCGCCTCTGTGGGAGTCCCTAGTGGGTCCCCTAGGCCTAGGGCAGCGCCTGCCGGAGCTGGCGGCGAGAGGTGATGTCGAGCTTGGTGAAGACCTTGCGCAGGTGGTACTCGACGGTGCGCGGCGACAGGAACAGCTGGGCCGCGATCTCCGGGTTCGACAAGCCACCCCGGGCCAGCCGGGCGATCTGGGTCTCCTGGGGGGTGAGCTGGTCGTGCGGGCCGGCGCTGCGGGTACGAGCGGTCTCGCCGGCGGCCAGCAGCTCGTGGCGGGCCCGTTCGGCGAAGGCCTCCATGCCGATCGCGGTAAACATGTCGTGCGCGGCGCGAAGCTGCGCCCGCGCGTCGGCTCGCCGGTCCGCGCCGCGCAGCCACTCGCCGTAGAGCAGGTGCGCGCGGGCGAGTTCGGTCCGCAAGCCGGTGCGGCTCAGCTGGTCGATCGCCTCGCGGTGGCACTCATCCGCGGCCTTCCCCGCACTGAGCAGCGCGCGGCACCGCGCCTCGACGCCCAGCCCTTCCTCGGTGCCCCCCGCCCTGGTCCGGTCGGCCAGCAGATCCATGGCCTCCCGGGCGGTACCCATGTCCCCGGTGCGCGCGGCGGCCGTGATCAGCTCGGGCAAGGTCCACACCGACACGTACGGGTGCTTGTGCTCCGTGGCCTGCCGCGCCGCCGCCAGCGCGTCCGCGTAGCGGCCCAGGCCGTTGCCGAGGATGGCCGCCGCCCAGTGCGCATAGGTCACCGCGACCCCCTGCCCGGTGGCGGCGCCGTCGTCGATAGCGGCCCGGATCAGCGGGGTGGCCTCGGCGTCCCGGCCGCGGTAGGCGGCCAGCATCATCGCCGCATACGGCGCCAGTCGCGACCCGGTCGCCTCGCACACCCCGGCCGCCTCTGCGGTCAGCGCGGCGGCGGCGGTGAAGTCACCGCCCCACACCGCGTCCATGGCCATCATGTTCAGCAGGATGGGAAGCTGGTCCAGCGCGCCGGCGTCACGGGCAAGCTGAACCTGCCTTACAGTCAGTCGCCGGCCCTCCCCGTCCCACATGGCCCGGTCCGCCACCCGGGCCAGCCAGCCCCACTGGAGGCTTTCTTGCACGGGGATGTCGGCGCTGGCGAACGCGGTCGTGGCCTGCCGCAGCACCGGTGCGGCCGCGGCCGGCCCGTCGGTGATCATCAGCGCCAGGCCGTCCAGCAGCAGGTCGACCGGCCGCGGCGGGTGCGCCGGCGGGGGGAGGGACCGGGCGGCGCGGGAGACCTCGAGCAGATCGCCGGCCCCGGCCAGGTAGCCGGCGAACACCGCTGCCTGCCACGCGTCCACGTAGGTCTGGCGGGCCAGGTCGGGGTTGAGCGGCTCCAGCCGCTTGGCCGCCTTCAGCAACAGCAGGGGCGCGTCGCTGTCCGGACCCGAAGCGAAGGCGATCTGCCCGTGCAGCCAGTCCGCCCGGGCGCTCTGGAACTCATCCAGCGGCCCTGCCATCGCTATCTCGAGCAACGGGGGCGCGGTGTCCAGCGCGCCGGCCTGGATGCTCGCCTGCGCGGCGGCCAGGGCGCGTTCGGACCGCGGCGCCGGATCGCCGGTCAGCTCGGCCGCGCGCTGCAGGAACGCCGCGGCGGCGGCCATGCCGCCGCGGGCCTGGGCCCGGCCCGCGGAGCGTTCCAGCTCCGCGGCCACCTGGTCATCGGCTCCCGGCGCCGCCGCGGCCAGGTGCCAGGCCCGCCGGTCCGGATCACGGTCCCGGTCGGTCACCTCGGCCAGCGCCCGGTGCGCCGCCCGCCGTTCGGCCGGCGAGGCCGCTGAGTACACCGCCGACCGCACCAGCGGATGGCGGAACCGCACCCGCGTGCCGATCTGCAGCAGCCCGTCCGCCCTGGCCGCCTCCGCGGCCGCGGCCGGGATCTGCAGCTGCCCGGCCGCCCGCCACAGCAGCACCGGGTCGCCGGTCGGCTCCGCCGCGGCGATCAGCATCAGCGACCGCGTATCGGCGGGCAGCGCCGCCAGCCGGCGCCGGAAGCCCGCGACGATCCAGGCCGGGACCGCACGCGCCCCCGGCAGCCCGAACCCGCCCGCCAGCTGCGCCGGACCCAGCCCCTGCGGCAGCTCGAGCAGGGCCAGCGGGTTGCCGTTGGTCTCGGCCAGGATCCGGTCCAGCACCCGCTCGTCGAGCCGGAACCCGACCACGGACCGCAGCAGCCTCCGGGCGTCCTTGTCGGCCAGACCCCGCACCTCCAGCTCCGCCAGCCCCCGGAACTGCTCGCCCGGTTCCCGCGCGGCGAAGATCAACCCGACCGGCTCGGCCAGCAGCCGCCGCGCCGCGAACGTCAGCACCTGCGCCGACGCCCGGTCCAGCCACTGAGCGTCATCGAGCACGCACAGCAGGGGCCGGTCCTCGGCCACCTCGGCCAGCAGGGTCAGGACCGCCAGCCCGACCAGGAACCGGTCCGGCGCGGCCCCCGCCCGCAGCCCGAACGCGATCTGCAGCGCGTCGCGTTGCGGAGCAGGAAGATCCGCCAGCCGGTCCAGCAGCGGCCCGCACAGCTGATGCAAGCTGGCGAACGCCAGCTCCATCTCCGATTCCACCCCCGCCGCCGGGATCACCCGCATGTCCGCCGCCGCTGCGGTCACGTACTCCAGCAGCGCCGACTTGCCGACCCCCGCCTCACCCCGCACCACCAGGACCCGGCCGCGCCCCGACCGCAGGTCCTCGAGGAGGCCGTTGAGCACCGCGCGCTCGTCCTCGCGGTTCAACAGCGCTGGCACATCTCTAACTCAACTGACGGGGCCGGAGACCTGTCAAGGGGGTTTGGCCTGAGTCGCGCCCAGGGCCGAGCGGGCTGGTCCGCGGGTTACGGGCTTCCTCCCATGATGCTGATCAGCTCGTCTTTGGTGATGCTGTACCCGGCGAGAAAGCGTTCCGCCTGCTTGTACTCGAGCGGGTCGGGCAGCGTGCGGTGGGCCTCCTCGGCCAGTTCCGCCAGCCCCGCCATCCGCAGTATGTCAACCACATGCTGTCGTGTGACCTGCATCGCTCACCACCCGGGCATTTCCGGGGCCGTCTCCGGGCCGAGGCCGTCTTCCAGGGCCTCGACCGCGCCGAGCAGGCTGCGCAGGCTGGCTTCGTAGCGCTGGTCATCGGCCGGATCGGACAGCCACTCCTCGATCGGCGCGGCGGCGGCCTCCTCCCAGCCCTGGCTGGTCTCGGAGATGGTCAGCTCCGTCCTGACGTTGACTTCGAGTTCGTGCAGGAAGGCGTTGTCGCCGGCCGGGGTGCTCATCGTTCCTCCAGATGTGACGTAGGGCTGGGCGTAGGGCTGGGCCAGTCACGGAACCGGGTCCGGCCGAGAACCGCGCCGGCGCCCGGCAACAGGGTCCGTTCGCCACGCTCGGTTCCGAAGAAGGTCGCGTGCGGATCCGTGACCACCGCTCGCGGGTCCGCGCCCGCGGCCAGGGCGTTACGGAAGAACTCGTCCATCCCGAACTGCTCGGGCCCGGCGACCTCGGCTTTCCCGTTCAACGGCGGGCCGGCTGAGATCTCGCCGACCGCCCGGACGGCATCGTCCTCGGCGACGGGCTGGAACAGCACCGGCGCGAGCCGGACGGTGCCGCCGTCGGTGGCCGCGTCCGCCAGGCTCGGCAGGTACTCGAAGAACTGCGTCGCGGCCACGATCGAATACGGGATCGCCGAGTTCTCGATCAGCTTCTCCTGGGCGCTCTTGGCCCGGAAGTACCCGCTGTGCTGCAGCCGCTCGATCCCCGCTGCTGACAGCGCGACGTGGTGGCCGACCCCTGCCGCGGCCCCCGCGGCGAGCAGGTTGCGGGTCGAGGTCTCGAGGAACTCCAGCGCCGCGGCGTCATCGGACGAGGGTGGCTCCGACACGTCGATGACCACGGCCGCACCGGCCATGACGTCCGCCAGTCCCTCGTCGGCGAGGAGGTCGGCGCCGTCCTGCGGTGACGCTGCCACCGCCCGGTGGCCGTGCTCGCGGAGCCAGGTGACGAGCTTTGCCCCGAGGGGCCCGCCGCCTACGACCACGATCTTCATGACGAGTCCTTTCCGTACAGGTGCTCAGCCCGGGCCGCGCACCTCCTGGGCCAACGTCGGGACCCGGCACTCAGCCGGGGTCCCGGTGTGTGGCGCTGATCCGGGCTGGCCTGGAGCTGGCTGCTGTTCAGCACCAGCCCGGTTCCGTCCGGGAGGTAGACGAGGACTGAGCCGTCGGGACGGGGCGCGCCGGGGACGCGGACGTGGATGTATGCGTCGCCGCCGGACATGGTCACTGCCTCGGAGTCTGGCGGCTGAGCCAGTCGGCGAAGGTGGTCGCACCGCGCAGCGCGCCGTCGCCCGGCAGCAGGGTGCGCTCGCTCAGCCGGATCCCGAAGTACCGAGCCTGCGGATCGGTCACCACGACGCGCCGATCGCCCGCCGCGCGCAACCCCTGTCGCACCCAGTCCTCGAACCGCAACGGCTCGGGCCCGGCGATCTCGATCGTGGCGTTCCGCGGCGCGGCCAGCGTGACGTCGCACAGCGCGGCGGCCACGTCGGCGGCGGCCATCGGCTGGATCAGCACCGCGGGCACCCGCACCGTGTCGCCGTCGGTCGCCTCGTCGGCGGTACGCACGGCGAACTCGAAGAACTGGGTCGCGTGGACGATGGTGTAGGGGATCGACGAGTTCTTGATGAGCTTCTCTTGCGCGATCTTGGCCCGCATGTAGCCGCTTTCGGTCATCCGTTCGGTGCCGACGACCGACAGTGCGACGTGGTGTCCCACCCCGGCCGCGGCCTCCGCGTCGAGGATGTTGCGGGTCGAGGTCTCGAAGAAGTCCAGCACCGCGGCGTCCTCGAACGACGGCGAGTTCGACACGTCGGCCACCACGTCCGCGCCGGCCAGGGCCTCGGTGAGACCCTCGCCGGTCAGGGTGTTGACGCCGGTGCTGGGTGCCGCGGGGATGGCATCGTGACCGCGCGCGAGGAGTCTGGCGACGAGCGCGGAACCGATCAGCCCGGTTCCTCCGATGACGACGATCTTCATGACGAGCTTCCTCTCTTCGGCCGCCGGAAGGTGGCTGGATGAGGACCACGGTCGCGTGCGCGCCCGGTTGCTCGCATCTGTGCCATACCCCAGTCGGGCTTCGCCGGGTGGGACACGGGAGCGGCGGAACCCCGGGTCGCGCCACTACGGGCGGGACGTCGCCCCGTCCAGCTTGCGCAGGGCGACCGGAAGTTCCCGGCGGGACCGCACGCCGAGCTTCGCGAACACCTGGTGCAGGTGGTACTCGACGGTCCGGGAGCTGATGAAAAGCTGACTGGCGATCTCCGGGTTCGTGTGCCGCTCAGCGGCCAGCCGGACGATCTGCCGCTCCTGGGCGGTGAGCACGTCGCGGGTCTCGACCGTTCGCTTGCGCACCGTCTCGCCGGTCGCCAGCAGTTCGCCGCGGGCGCGCTCGGCGAACGCCTCGGCCCCGATGCCGCTGAACGTCTGGTAGGCGATGCGCAGGTGCTCGCGCCCGTCCTGGCGCCGGTTCACCCGGCGCAGCCACTCGCCGTAGAGCAGGTGAGCGCGGGCGAGCTGGATGACGATCTTGTCGCGTCCGAGCCGCTCGATTGCCTCGCGGTAGAGGGCTTCGGCGGCGGGGCCCTCGCTCAGCAGCGCCTGCGACCGGGCCAGGACGCCGAGGGCCCAGTCCGTGCCGCTGGCCCGGGTCCGTTCCTCAAGCTGCCGGAGGGCGGCGGCCGCTTCCTCGACGGCGCCGCTGCGGAAGCCAGCCTCGACGAGTTCGGCCAGTGACCAGTTGAAGTAGCCCAGGTCATCGTGCTGACAGGCCAGGCGGGCGCCGGCCAGGGCGTCGGGGTAGCGGCCCAGGCCGTTGTTCAGGACGGCGGTGACGTACCCGGCCATACCCAGGACCCGTCCCTCGCCCCGGGCCCTGGCGTCCTCGATGGTCGCATCGATCAGCTGCACCGCCGAGGACTCCTCGCCCCGCCAGGCGGCGAGGAAGAGCGCGGCGTACCGCATGGGCGCGTTGCCGGTGGCCGCCGTGATGGCGTCGCCCTCCTCGATGAGCGCCGCGGCGGCGGCGAACTCTCCGGCATACACATGCACGCCGGCCAGGTAGACCAGTAGCACGGGCAGGGCGGCGAGCGCGCCGGCCTCGCGAGCCAGCCGGACCGAGCGGGTGGACAGCTCGCGCCACGCCTCGAATTCCCACACCTCGTGGACGGCCATCGACTGCGCCATCGGCGACAGCCGGAGCAGGCGCATGATGTCGTCCCTGGCGCGCGGATCCTCCTGCCGCAGGACCTCCAGGGCGCGCCGGAGAATCGGCACACCCTCGCTGACCCCGGCCTCCGCCGCCTGGTGTTCCAGGTAGCGTGCCGCCATGCCATCCATGAGCAGGTCGCTCGGCCGGGCCGGCCGCGGCCCGGGCGGCGCCGTCCGGACGGCCTCGGCCACCTCCTTGAGGCCGGGCCGGCCGCCGAGCTGCCCGGCGAACATCGCCGCGCCGAACGCCTCGAGGTACGTCTCCCGGGCCAGCACGTCGTCGAGCCCTTCGAGCGCGCGGGCCGCCGCGAGGAACAACGCCGGGGCGTCATTCCCGCGGCTGCGGCGGAAGACGATCTGAGCCCGGAGCCGGGTCGCCTGGGCCCGCTGCAGGTCGTCCAGCGGACCGAGCTCGGCGATGGAGAGCAGTTCGTCGGCGGTGTCGGGCGCGGCCGCCTCGAACTTGGCCTGGGCGGCAGCCAGCGCCCTCGCGGCGCGCCGGGCCGGATCCGGCGTCAGCTCCGTGGCCCGTTCGAGAAACGCGGCCGCCGCGGCGACACCACCGCGGGCCTGCGCCTGGCTCGCCGATCGCTCGAGCTCATCGGCGACCGGCTCCTCCGGGCCCACCGCCGCGTAGGCACGATGCCACGCCCGCCGGCCGGGATCGGCGTCCGGATCGGTCACCTCCGCCAGGGCGCGATGGACCCGCCGCCGGTCAGGCGGGGATGCCGCCCGGTAAGCGGCGGCGCGCACGAGGGGGTGCCGGAAACGCACCCGGTCCCCGAACTCGATGAGCCCCGCCGCCTCGGCCGGGCGCGCGGCATCGGCGGAGATCCCGAGCTGCTCGGATGCGCGCCGCAGCAGGGCACCGTCGCCGACCGGTTCGGCGGCCGCGGCCAGCAGCAGCCGCTGCGTCTCGGCCGGGAGTGATCGGAGCTGCCCGCGGAAGCTCTGTTCGAGGCGGTTCGCGAGCGGCCGCGTGTCGGGTCGGCCGAACCCGCCGGCCAGCTCCGCCGCGGTCAGTCCGCGAGTCAGCTCGACCAACGCGAGCGGGTTCCCCCGCGTCTCGGCGACGATCCGGTCCCGCACGGGTTCGTCCAGCCGCCCCGGCACGACCGACTGCAGCAACGCCCGGGCGTCAGCGTCGCTCAACCCCGTGACCGCGAGCTCGGGGAATCCGGTCAGGTCCCGGTCCGTGCTGGGTTCACGCAGCGAGAACAGGATGGCGACCGATTCTGCCAGGAGACGGCGCGCGACGAACGCGAGCGCCTGCGCCGAAGCCCGGTCAAGCCACTGCGCGTCATCGATCAGGCAGACGAGAGGCTGTTCCGCGGCCGCCTCGGAGAGCAGGCCGAGGACCGCGAGGCTGACCGTGTAACGATCCGGCGCCGCCCCGGCGCCCAGTCCGAAGGCCGTGCTCAGCGCCTCGCCCTGCGGGTCTGGCAGCCGCTCCAGGCCGTTCAGCAGCGGCGCGCACAGCTGATGCAGGACGGCGAAGGCCAGCTCCATCTCGGACTCGACACCGGCCGCCCGCACCACGCGGCAGTCGGGCACGCGGTCCTGCACGTAGTCCAGCAGAGCGGTCTTGCCGACCCCCGCCTCACCGCGCAGGACCAGCACCCGGCTGTCGCCGGCGCGCACATCATCGAGCAGCCGGTCCAAGACCGCCTGCTCGCCATCTCGACCACGCAGTGCCTGGGCCATGAGGACTCGCGCCGCTCCACCACCGAGAGGCGTGCTGATGACGCCAGATCGATCTTGTGAAAACAACGTATCACTGGGGACCCGCGCTGGGGACTCCGACAGATGCGAGCGTCCCGCCCCGGGAGCGACGCTGCGTAGTGACGGCTCCTGACCCCAACCCAAGGAGAAAACCATGTCCGGACAGACCCCCGCCATCGTGCTCGTTCACGGCGCCTGGGCCGATGCCTCCGGCTGGAGCGCGGTCATCCTGCGGCTGCAGGACGACGGCTTCACCGTGTACGCCCCGCCCAACCCGCTGCGCGGGCTGCCGCAAGACGCCGACTACCTGCGTGACTTCCTCACCCAGAACCCCGCCCTGGCCGGGCAGCCGGTGGTGCTGGCCGGACACTCCTACGGCGGCGCGGTCGTCACCAACGCCGCCACGAGCGATCCCCGGGTCAGGGCCCTGGTCTACGTGGACGCGTTCATCCCGGACCAGGACGAGACCATCGGGCAGCTGGCCGGCGCCCAGCCCGGATCGTGCCTGCTGGGAAACCCGGCCGACATCTTCGACTCGGCGCCCTATCCCGGCGGGCAGGCCGGGGACGTGGACCTCTACATCAAGCAGAGCCTGGTCCCCGGCTGCTTCGCCAACGGGCTGTCCCCTCGCGAGGCCGCGGTCATCGCCGTCACCCAGCGGCCGCTGCCGGCCAGTGCCTTCGCCGAACCGTCCGGGCCTCCGGCCTGGAAGACCATCCCGTCGTGGGCCGTGATCGGCACCGCGGACCAGGTCATCCCGCCCGCCGAGCTGACCTTCATGGCCAAGCGGGCCGGGGCCCAGATCACCGAGGTGAACGCCGGGCACCTGTCCATGATCGCCGACCCGCGGACCGTCGCTGAGGTCATCGAGCAAGCGGCCGCCGCGACCATTTAAACCATCCGCGGTTACCCGGCGGCGAGCTTGCCGATCAGGTCGTCGATACCCGTCGCGGCGGGCAGGCTCGCACCGCCGGCGACGGCCCGCCGCCACTGTCGTTCCCGGTCCGCGACCGCCTCGGTCATGGTGAGGACCTCGGCGAGGCGTTCCTGCGGGACCACGACCAGGCCGCTGGCGTCGCCGCGGACCACGTCCCCGGGACGGATGGTCACCCCGCCGCACTGCACGACGACGTTGATCGCGCCCGGACCCTGGTTCGATCCCGTCGCGGGATGGCTGCCCAGGGCGAACGTCGGCAACCCCAGGGCTTCGAGACCGTCGAGGTCACGGACGGCGCCGTCGACGACCAGCCCGTCGCAGCCGAGGCCGGTGAGCGCCTGGCCCGCGATGTCGCCGATCACCGCCGCGTCGATCCGGCCACCGCCGTCGACGACCAGCACGTCGCCGGGCGCGATCAGGTCCACCGCCTTCAGCACGTACAGAATGTCGCCGGGCTTGGTCCACACGGTGACCGCCGGGCCGCACAGCTGCGCGCCGCCGGCCAGGTGACGGAGCGGCGGCGCCATGATCGCGACCGGCCCGCCGCAGTCGGCTATCTGCGTCGTGGCGAACTCCCGCAGCGCCGCCACCAGTGACCGGTCCGGGCGTTCCGCGACCTCGCGGATCGCCCACTGCTCGGGATGGGACTTGCTCACCTGTGTCTCCCCGGATCCTCGGCGTCGCGGTCAGCCCGCCGCGAAGCTACCTGTATTCCGCCGGGCCGGGCAAGAGCGATCGTGCGCGCGTTCCGGCCGGGCCGTGGAGAACCTCGGCCCAGCGTCGCGCCCAGGAGTCGAGGGATTCGAGGGCTGGCGCGAGCGCCGCCCCCAGCTCGGTAAGCAGGTAGGCGCCGGCTCCGTCACGGGTCAGCAAGCCCGCGGCCGTGAGTTCGTCCAGCCGCTCGTACAGCACGCTGGACGACATCTGGTCGCACCGGGCCTGCAGCGCCCGGGCGCCGAGCGGCCCGGCCCGCAGCTCCCACAGGATCCGCAGGGCCCAGCGCCGCCCGAGCAGATCCATCGCCGCCATCAGCGGCCGCCCCGTTGCCGATCCGCGGACGGGCTCGCCGGGACGCGGTACCCGTGCTGCCATGGAAACTCCCTTGCGTTTCGATATCAGAAACGTTACCTTATGCGAGTGTTTCTGAACCAGAAACAGGAGGATAACGATGACGACCCGCGTCGATCCCGTCGGCCCGCCGTATCCACCGCAGGTCGCCGAGCGGCTCGAAGCGATGATGCCGCCCGGCGTGCCGCCGATCATGTTGTTCCGGACCTTCGTGCGGAACCTTCCGATGACGGCCGCCATGAGCGGCTGGGGAAGCTACGAGCTCAGCAAGCGGCTCTCGCTGTCGATGCGTGACCGCGAGATCGTCATCGACCGGACCTGCGCCCGCTGCCGGTGTGAGTACGAGTGGGGAGTGCACGTGGCGTTCTTCGCCGGGCGGGCCGGCCTGTCCGGCGAGCAGATCACCTCCCTCACCCACGGCGGTGCGAACGATCCGTGCTGGGCCGATGAGCGTGACCGGCTGCTCATCGAAGCGGCCGATGCCCTGCACGACTCCGCTGACATCGGCGACGATCTGTGGCTCCGGCTGGCCCGGCTGTTCAGCGAGGAGCAACTGCTTGACCTGCTGATGCTCGCGGGCTGGTATCACGCCATCAGCTTCACGGCCAACGGCGCCCGGGTCGCCTGCGAAGACGGCTCGCCGCGCTTCGCCGACGTGCAGGCGCACCCGGCACATGAGCAAAGATGATCGGCCCCGGCCGCTGATCAGGAGGGCATCCCGGCTGTGCGGGCGAGGACGAGCCGGCATCGCGGGCTGCCATCCGGGCACCGGCCCAGGGCCGCCAGCGGGACCGTCGTCACGGTGAATCCGGCTGCGGTCAGGTCGTCGCGGAGGGCGTGCAGCGGGCTGGTGCGGTAGTACATGACGAACGGGGGCCGCCACAGGGCATTGCGGACGCGCATGGCCAGGTCGAACCCGAGCAGGGCCCAGTACCCGCGCGAGGTGACGGGCGGGGGCGCGGCGACCGGGAAAGCGAAAACCCCGCCAGGCCGCAGTGCGCGGTACACCCCGGCGAACAGGGCGGGCCGTTCGGCGGGCAGGAAGTGCCCGAGCGCTCCGAAACTGACCGCCAGGTCGAAGGCCCCGGCGAAGGGCAGGGCCCGGACGTCGGCCCGGACCCACGAGACGTCCGGGTGCGCGCGGCGCGCCTGCGCCAGCATGCCCGTGCTGAAGTCGACGCCCGTGATCGGTCCGCGGCACGCGGAGCTGAGCACGCGCAGGCCCGCGCCGGTACCGCAGCACACGTCCAGTCCCCGGCCGAACGGCCCGTGCGGGCGCAACGCGCCGGCCGTCGCGTCCAGCACGGCATCGGGGGTGCGGAACGGCGTGTGGTCGAACTTCGGCGCAAGCAGGTCGTAGCCGCCCTCGACCGAGGACAGTGCCTGCTTTATCAGTTCGCGCGCGGACGGGCCGTGGGGCGAGAACACGGCCATCGTCACGGCGCCAGCAACTGCAGTCGTTCCGCGTCCATCGCGCCGATCGCCGCGGCCAGCCGCGCTTCGATCTCGTCTGGCATGGACGTATTACAGCACGCCCCGGGGCGCCGCGCCCGGGTGCGCCCGATGGCGCTGGGCAACAGATATAACGAATTTCTCACTTGTTAAGAGTATGCGCGGCAATCAGCACGGATTAATTTCTTTCAGCCCGGATAAACATCGCCGTGAGTCCCGGTGGCCCACCATCGATGGCCAGGTCGCCCGGGCCCTGGCTTTGACGATCATCGATCTGTCTGCGGCCTCCGGCGCTGGCCCCGGCGCCGGCCTCAGCCGACCGCGGCCAGCGACCCTCACCCGCGCGCGGTCACGGGTCGTTGCTGTTCAGGGACCCGGAGCCTCCTCAGGATCGGCGGGCGGAGCAACCGGGACGGCGGAAGGCGGCGGCGAATCCTTCGACGCCCGCACGATGGCGCAGGTCCGGCCGGGCTGCGCCGCGATAGCGCTCCGGACCGCACCGTGCCGCTTCGCATGACCATCACGCTGATCAGCAACTTCAACAATTAAGGATTTCTATGTCAGTATTTGCCGGACATTTTGAACCCTGTCCCACTAAAGTTTGCGGCGTTCCACATGATCAACAGGAGGCCGTTGATCCGCGTGGGCCGGCGGTGCGGCGTCTTGATTAGAGCGCGTAACCAGCGAGGACACATCAGCGATGGGGAACCACAGGCTGGCGAGCGCCGAACCGCGCGCCGGCGATGCGAGCCAGTACGCCAGCGGGGCCACGGCCTCCACTCATTCCACCGGTCCGCGCGTGCTGTCGCTGCGCGACTGGCCGGTGTCCACACGGCTGGTCGCCGTGATCGTCCTGGCCCTGCTGATCGGCCTGATCTTCGGCGGACGCGAGGTCGTGTCGGCGGTCGACAGCGCGAACGAGTTCGGCCGCGTGTCGCAGCTCGCCGTCCTCGGGCAGCAGGTCACCGGCCTGGTGCAGGCGCTGGAGGACGAGCGCGACCAGACGGCCGGGATCGCGCCTCTCACCGAGGCCACCAGCCTGGACAGCGCGTACAGCGCCACGAACGCCGCGGCGGCCAAGGTCCTGCCGCTGGCCTCCGGGATCGGCGGCGGTTTCCCGGCCAACATCCAGGCCCGCGTCGCCACTATGGTCTCCGACATCAAGGACCTCAAGGACCTGCGCACGACGGCCCAGGCCAGCCAGTCCGCGGTGGCGGTGGACGGCGCCTACGTCCGCCCCATCACCGACATGATCGCCCTGGACGACCAGATCGGGCAGGGCACCTCCGACGCCGGCCTGGTCAACGACGTCCAGACGCTCAACGCGATGTCGCTGGCCAAGGACGCGGCCGCGCAGCAGCGCGCGCTGCTGTACAACGCGTTCCTGCACCGTGGCTTCGCCGATGGCGAGCAGCAGGCGCTGATCACCGCGCAGTCCGGGGAGCTCATCGACCTGGCGGCGTTCAGCACGACGGCCACGCCCGCCGAGCAGGGCGCGTACGACAGCACCGTGGCCGGGACGCGGTTCAACGAGGAGGCCGAGAACCTCGAAATCTTCGTCCAGGGCGCCAGCAGCCTGGCCAGCGGGGCGGAAGCCCTGGGCATCGGTCAGGCACAGGCGCCCGCGGCGTGGTACTCGGCCCAGTCCGGCACGGTCGACGGCATGCAGCAGGTCGAACTGGCCGTGGCCAGGAACATCGTGGCGCGGGCTCAGGTACTGCAGAACGGCGCGAACAGCGAGGCGCTGATTACCGCGATCGTGTCCGCGGTCATCTTGCTGCTGGTCCTGCTGGCCACCGTGGCCGTGGCCCGGTCGCTGGTCGGGCCGCTGCGCCGGCTGCGTGAGGGCGCGCTGAACATCGCGACGGTGGAACTGCCCGAGCGGGTCCGGCTGCTCGGCGAGGCCGAGGATCCGTCGCCCAGCACGGACGTGGCCCCGATCGACGTGCTCTCGGCCGATGAGATCGGCCAGGTGGCCCGGGCGTTCGACCAGGTGCACTCCGAGGCGGTCCGGCTGGCCGGCAACGAGGCCATGCTGCGGAACAGCTTCAACGCGATGTTCGTCAACTTGTCCCGGCGCAGCCAGTCGCTGATCGAGCGGCTGGTCCGGATGATCGACTCACTGGAGCAGAACGAGGGCGACCCCGAGCGGCTGTCCAACCTGTTCACGATGGACCACCTGGTCACCCGGATGCGTCGCAACTCCGAGAACCTGCTGCTGCTGGCCGGCCATGAGCGCGCCCGCAAGTGGAGCGAGCCCGTGTCGCTGGCCGACGTGGCCCGCGCCGCGGCGTCGGAGATCGAGCAGTACAGCCGGGTCACGCTGAAGATCCAGCCGGGTGTCGCGGTCGGCGGCCCTGCCGTTTCGGACGTGGTGCACCTGCTGGCCGAGGTGATCGAGAACGCCACCATCTACTCGGCCAAGGACACCCCGGTGTACGTGACGGCTCAGGAGCTGACCAGCGGCGGGGTGCTGATCGAGATCAGCGACAGCGGGGTCGGCCTGCCCGAGGCGCGGCTGGCCGAGCTGAACTGGCGGCTGGACAACCCGCCGGTGATGGACGTGTCGGTGTCGCGGCACATGGGCCTGTTCGCGGTGGCCCGGCTGGCCGAACGGCACGGGGTCCGGGTCCGGCTG
>Ga0070735_10000944_pt1 | contig 29297 bp, 30 predicted proteins | sample Coa_R1_FD_66443 | JGI IMG/M metagenome (GOLD analysis project Ga0070735, IMG submission 66443) | Surface soil microbial communities from Centralia Pennsylvania, which are recovering from an underground coalmine fire - Coalmine... | ecosystem: Environmental > Terrestrial > Soil > Unclassified ...
AAGGCATGGACCGCGTTCAGGCGAGTGATCGTCATTATCGTGGCCAGAATCGCCACTGCTGCCGCGACATAAAACGCTAGGTCCATAAATAGCTCAGGGCAATAATCGGCGCAGGTCGGTAGCCGGCGCCTCGTTCTCCGCTTCGCCTTTTCCCTTGCCGCCGATATCAACGCCGCAGACTCTCCAATAGTTGTATCCGGGATATTTTCCGGGGCCGTCGATCAACAGTTGTTCTTTTTCGTAAACCAGATTGGGGCGATGGTACTCGCTCATTTCCACATCGGGAATGAGTTGAATCGCATAAGTTGGACAGGCGTCCTCGCAGAATCCGCAGAAGATGCAGCGGGAGAAGTTGATGCGGAAAAACTCGGGATAGCGGCGTCCGTGCTCGTCCTCGGTAGCCTGCAACGCGATGCAATCCACCGGGCAGGCGGCGGCGCACAAGTAGCAGCCCACGCAGCGTTCTCCTCCATCCGGGTCTCGCGCCAGAATGATGCGCCCACGGTAACGCGGAGCAAGGTAGGCTTTCTGTTCGGGGTACTGCACCGTTACCCGGCGACGAAAGGCATGCAGGAAAACGGCCCATATGGTCCTCAGCACACTTAGCATTCGCAACCTGCCTTTCCGTAAAACCGCGCTAGCGAAACGCGAGCACGACTGCACCCGTTACCAGAATGTTGGCCAACGCCAATGGCAGCATCAGCTTCCATCCCCAGGACATGAGTTGATCAAAACGCGGGCGCGGCAAAGACGCCCGCAGCAAGATGAAAAAGCAAATAAAGAAGAAGAGCTTGATAAAAAACCAAACTATTGGCGGCAACCACGGGCCCAACCAGCCGCCGAAAAATAATATTGCGATAAGAGCCGAGATCAACGTGACGCCCAGATACTCGCCGACGAAGAACATGCCAAACTTCATTCCGGAGTACTCCGAGTGGTAACCGGCAACCAGTTCGCTCTCCGCTTCCGGCAGATCAAACGGCAGGCGGCGCGTTTCGGCAATGCCCGCGATAAGAAACAATATGAAGCCGAGAAACTGCGGCACCACAAACCACATTTTTCTTTGCGCTTCAACAATCTTGACCAGGTCGAATGAACCGGCCAGCACCACCACTCCTATGAGAGATAGGCCCATGAAGACTTCGTAGCTGATCATTTGTGCCGCAGCGCGCAATCCACCGAGCAGCGAGTACTTGTTGTCCGATGACCAGCCCGCCAGCACCACGCTGTAAACCCCCAGCGAGGACATGGCAAGAAAGAAGAGCAGACCTACGTTCAAGTCGCTCACGATGATGCCAGGAGCGATGGGAAGCACAGCGAAAGTCATCAATACGGTCACAACAATAATGGCAGGAGCCAGCACAAAGACCGGCTTATCGGCAAAAGGAGGAATCCAGTCCTCCTTAGCGAAGATCTTGATCATGTCGGCCACAACCTGGAGCAGGCCAAACGGTCCGACTCGGTTAGGTCCGTAGCGATCCTGCCACAATGCGAGAACGCGGCGTTCAAGCCAAATCAGCCCCGAGGCAATGCTCAGTGCGACTATGAGCATCCCGATGATCGTCGCAATGGGGTAAGGGCTGGTCATGAAGCACGTAGAGGCTTGCGCTCCGGTTCTAAGACGCTCCTGGCCGGAAGACTCATTCCTCCCAACTCGGGAAGGCCAAAGGGCAGCCCCGCAACACCCAGAGGCAACTCGGTTTTAATTTTGACGGGAAGACTGTAGGTCGCTCCGCCAAGCTTGATCGTGATTTGTTCACCCACCTCGACTCCAAGACGTTTGGTATCTTCCGCATTGAGAGCAACGTAAGGCTTAGGCGCTAGTTCCGCAACTGCCGGGGCCAACAGGCTTAACTCTTCTGATCCGAAGATGTGATACAGCGCAACAAGCAGCCATTCATCACTGCTCGGTGCAAATGAAGTTGGGACTTGACCAAAATATGTACCCTTAGATTGTGGTGCCGGATCAATCAACCGAACTCCGGGATTGCCTTCTCGCAATGGGCCAGCAATTTCGGTTTGATAAAAATTGGTCGACTGGATCGAATTCCACCCCGGCGACCAGAAGAACGGAATCAGTGCGGCAGGAGGCTGGCGGAGCGTACCTTCCATCGAGAATGAAAACGGAGTATCAGGATCATCCGGAGGTTTGGGCTCGTGTACGCTGATATTCGCCAGCATGGCCGTACGTCCGCTGTACCGTTCCGGTTCACGAGGCACTTTCTCGCCAGCGATCCGGAAGCTTGCGCCAGGCGCAGCGTGTCGGACTGGGGCCAGTGCGGGAATGGCCGCAGCCATGGCCTCGATCACATGGTCGATATGCTGCCAGACGGTACCCTGTTTCCGTCCGGCGGCGGCCATCGCATCGCGCAGCCACTGCCAGCTCGCTTGAATGTCTCCTTCGGGAGTAAAGACCTGAAAAAAGCGCTGCGCGCGTCCTTCGCTGCTTACCAGCGTTCCATCGGCCTCGGCGAACGTCCCCGCTGGAATCGTGAGCGTGGCCCTCGCCGCAGTTTGATTCAGCAAGTCATCGAGGACTACCACATCCTTTGCGCCGTTCAGAAATGCATCCACCATTTGTGCTAGCGCTCGCCGATAGAGATCGTTTTCCAAAATCACGATCGTCTCCGCTGCCCCGTCTCGCGCCGCCTGAAATGCTTGGCTCAGCGGCTTGCCATCCATCAACGCCAGTCCGAAGCTGTTGCACTCCGGGACGATGAAACTGAGCGCGGAGGGCACGCCGGCTATGAATAGCGCGCGGGCCACATTCGCCGCCGCCTGAATAATCGCCGTGCTGTTGCAACTGCCTCCTGCGATAACGACCGGGCGTTGCGCCTGCTTGAGCGCGTTTGCGATCTCTTTCGCCAGATCGTGAAGCTCCGAAGACAAGTCCGGAACGGCGGGGGCCTGTTCGTCTAAAGCACCGGCCACTGCAAACCCGAGCCGCGCCACGTCATCCGGCGCGGCGCGATAGGTCTTGGTCGCGACATCATCCAGCCGCGTTGCTGCCGGAGTAGCGATGAACATCGGCCCTTTCGCCTCCTGAAGCGCATTGCGCGCAGAATGATCGTCCCAGAATGGGATATGCATCTTGTCGAGAGTTGCGACGGCGTGCTGCCGCACTGACTGACGCAGGCTCAATGCCATTCTGGGTGCGACGTTAGTGACATCTTCTCCCAGGATCAGCACCGCATCAGAGAGTTCGATTTCACGAAGCGAGGGTGAACGCGCCGGGCAAGTTCGTAGGATTTCGACCATGGTCGAAATCAATTGCAACTCATCGTCGGAAACACCAGCGTAAAAGTGCTCGGGCCCGACCAGCGTGCGCAAAACAAAGTTGGATTCCAGTGAGGCTCGTGGTGAGCCGATCCCGATCGCTTTACATCCTTCTGCAAACAGCGGGGCGAGATGCTCAATGGCCTCACCCTTGCTGATGCTGACCGGATTATCGTCGCGGGTGACGCGTGCATGGCGGATCCGATGCTCGCTATTTACAAACTCATAGCCATAACGCCCACGGTCGCAAAGAAAATATCCGTTGATATCTTTGTTGTAGCGAGTCACGATCTGGCGCAACATTCCATAGCGCTCGCCTGGAGTGGTGTTGCAGCCCAAACCGCAGTGCACACAGACCGACGGCGCCATTTGCATGTCCCACTTTCGCGTGTAGTGCTGCTTGAGGGTTTTGTCAGTGAAGACGCCTGTCGGGCAGACTTCGACTAAGTTGCCGCTGAACTCATTCTCCAGCACTCCATCTGCTTGACGACCGAAGTAGACCTGGTCGCGCAACCCGAACACATCAAAGTCTCTTCCTCCCGCATACTCGCGATAAAAACGCACGCAACGGTAACACTGGATGCAGCGGTTCATTTCGTGATTGACTAGCGGGCCCAGGTACTGATTGCGGAAGGTGCGCTTCTGGAAGGAGTAGCGGCGGTAATCATGACCGGTCATGACCGTCATATCCTGAAGATGACAGTGACCGCCCTCATCGCAAACCGGACAATCGTGCGGGTGGCTGATCATCATGCCTTCAATAATTCCAGCCCGAAACGCAACCGCTTCCGGGTCTTTGATCGAAATTCGCGTCCCGTCAGTGGCGGGCGTCATGCACGCCATGACAAGCTTCCCGTGCGTGTCGTTTTCATCTTTGAAGTGCTTGACGGCGCATTGCCGGCACGCGCCTACCGAACCCATGGCCGGATGCCAACAGAAATACGGCAGGTTGAATCCAAGCGAGAGACACGCGTGCAGCAGGTTCTGCTTGGGATCTGCCGTATAACTTCGGTCTTCCACGTGGATCGTCACCATGCTATTTCCAGGGACAACGGTGTTCACGAATGTGCCGTTCAAAATCGGGACGGAAATGCTTGAGTGCGCTTTGCAGCGGCTCCATGGCGCCGGGCGCAAGCGCGCAAAACGTATTTCCAGGTGCGTTAAATTTAGTCTGAAACTCCAGGCGGTCCAGGTGTTCGGGGCGTCCTTGACCTTCTTCCATTGCAGCCAACATCCGTTCTGTCCAATGGAGGCCGCTCCAGCAGGGCGTGCACCAGCCGCAGGATTCTTGCGCAAAGAAATGTTCCAGGTTCCACACCATGCCGACCGGACAGGTCTGATCGTCCAGAATAATCATGGTGCCGGTGCCCATGCGGCTGCCCGCCTTCTGGATTTCAGTGAAATCCATACGCAAATCCAGATGTTGCTCGGTAATAAAATCCGTCGAAGCGCCGCCTGGAAGCAGCGCGCGAAATTTCACGCCGTCACGCATTCCACCCGCGTGTTCTTCCAGCAACTCCCGTATGGTGGTACCCATCGGCAACTCCCATAAACCCGGACGCTTTACCTTGCCGCTTGCGCCGTATAGTTTCGTCCCCCCATCCGCTGTGCGGCTTAAAGTCTTAAACCAATCGGGCCCGTTGGTGACGATGTGAGGCACATTGCAGAGCGTCTCCACGTTTTGCACGATCGTGGGTTTTCCCCATAAACCGGAGACTTGGGGAAACGGTGGCTTGGAACGGGGGTTTGCACGCTTGCCTTCAAGGGCGTTCAACAGCCCAGTTTCCTCACCGCACATGTAGCGGCCAGCGCTGACATGAAGGTGCATCTCTAGGCTGTAGGTCGAACCGAGTATGTTCTTACCCAAATAATGATTTTCGTAGGCCTCCGCAAGTGCTTTGCGCAAGCGTCGTTCAGACAATTTGTATTCCTGGCGCAGAAAGATATAAGAGATGTCTGCCTGGATTGCATACGCGGCAATGATCATGCCTTCGATCATCTGATGGGGATCTCCCTCCATCAGTAACCGGTCCTTGAAGGTCCCGGGCTCCATCTCGTCGGCATTGGCAACCAGGTACTTGGGATGGGGAGCATCTTTGCCCATAGGCACGAAGCTCCACTTCTTGCCGGTGGGAAATCCGGCGCCGCCACGGCCTCGAAGATCGGATTTATCAACTAGATCGTGGACCTCCGCCGGCGCCATTTTTAGCGCTTTGCGCAAGCCGGCGTAGCCGCCGTTTTTTTCGTACGCCTTGCGGTCCGGAGGTTCGTCTCCATTCGAGGGGATGTTCTTCGTAAGCGGCTTCTGCGTGTCCATGCGCGTGATTATTTGTACTTCTCGAGTAGTCCATCCAGTTGCGGCGGTTCCACGTCCCGATAAAGGTCATCATCGATCATCATTGCCGGTGCGTGATCGCAAACTCCTAGGCAAACAATTGGCAACACGGTAAATCGATTGTCGGCCGTGGTCTCGCCTAAACTCACATTGAGCCTCGAAGTAAGCCCTTGACGTAGTTTTTCGTAGCCCATGATCCAGCAGCTAACGCTGTCGCAGATCAAAGCGACGTGCCGTCCGACGGGCCTGCGAAATACCAGGTTGTAAAAGGTTGCGACTGCATCCAGTTCCTCGGGAGTCATGTCCAGCGCATCACCAATGTCTTTCAACCCTTCATCTGAAACCCATCCGCGGTGACGCTGGACCACTTTCAGCGCTTCGATGCACACGGCCTGCCTGGTTGAATAGCGCGCAAATTCAGCGTTGATCTCTTGTCTTTCCTCAGGCGTCAGCATGGTCTGAATCTCCTCACCGTTGATCACTCATCGCTCATCGGTCTACGTCCGCCAAAACGAAGTCAATGCTGCCGAGAATGGCGAGTAGGTCTGGAACCATCAGCCCGCGGCAGATGACAGGAAGCAGCTGGATGTGTGGAAACGAGGGTGTGCGAATTCGGGTCCGGTACGAGATCGTATTGCCGTCGCTCACCAGGTAGTAGCCATTGTTCCCCTTGGTAGCTTCAATCGGACATAGCGCCTCGCCTGGTGGCACCACTGGTCCCCAGCTCACACCTAGAAAGTGCGTGATCAAAGTTTCAATGTCATGCATCGTGCGGGGCTTTTCCGGTGGTGTGGCCAGGGGCGCAGCAGATTTGTAGATACCATCAGGCATGTTGTTGACACATTGCTCAATGATGCGAAGGCTCTGCCGCATCTCTTCAACCCGCACCACCGCCCGGTCATAACAGTCTCCATGCTGGCCAGTAGGAATGTCGAAGTCGAACTGCTCATAACCTGAATATGGCTGCTTCTTGCGGAAATCCCAAGCGAAGCCGGTCGCGCGCAAATTGGGGCCGGTAATGCCCCACTCGATTCCCTCGTCAGTCGTGAAACTGCCTACGCCCTTAGTGCGCGCCTTGAAAATCCGGTTGCGCAGCACCATGCGGTCATACTCACGCAGGCGGGGTGGAAAGTAGTCGAGAAAATCGCGGAATATGTGTTCCCAGCCGCGCGGTAGGTCTTGTGCCACGCCGCCGATGCGAAACCAGTTGGGATGCATGCGCGCTCCGGTTATGGCTTCCACAATCGCCAAAGCGCGTTCGCGATCGTTGAAGGTGAAGAAGACCGGAGACATCTGTCCGAGGTCCTGCGCGAATGTCCCGTACCAGACCAGGTGACTGATGATGCGAAACAATTCCACCATCATGACCCGGATCATCTGCGCGCGAGGCGGCACTTCGATTCCCGCAAGACGCTCCACCGAGTTGAGGTAAGCGAGATTGTTCATCACCCCGCTCAGGTAATCGATGCGATCGCTATAAACGATGTAAGTGTGCCAACTCTGGCGCTCTCCCATTTTCTCGGCGCCGCGATGATGGAAGCCGATTTCGGGAACTGCATCCACAATCACCTCGCCGTCAAGTTGAAGCACAACCCGCAGCACGCCGTGGGTTCCAGGATGCTGCGGGCCCACGTTGAGGAAGATGAAGTCTTCATCGTCGCGGGTGCGCTTCATTCCCCATTCTTCTGGACGGAAACGCAATGCTTCCTGCTCTGCCTCTTGTTTCTCCTCTGGTAATTGGAAAGGACCCATTTCTGTCGCACGCGCTGGATGATCTTTACGAAGCGGATGGCCATTCCATGTTTTCGGCATCAGAATTCGCGTCAAGTGCGGATGATTGTCGAACCGGATGCCAAACATGTCCCATACTTCGCGCTCATACCAATTGGCCGCGGGCCATATATCGGTCGCAGTGTCCAAAGCGAGGTGGTCGCTTTGGAGCGGTACTTTCAATCGGACATATTCGTTGCGATCGAAGGACAGCAGATGGTAGACAACCGTGAAATCGCTATCCGGCTGGCCCTCACGAAATTTCCGTTCCCGCTCATCAATCGCAGTCAGGTCGTACAGCATCCGGTAAGGCTGCGAAACTTCCTGCTTTAGATACTGCAGCAGTCCGTGGATCTTTTCCTTAGGTACCCAGAACGAGGGAATCCCATCGCATGTCAATTGTGGAGTGAGTGCGCCTTCGCCGGCTTTGCGCTGGAGTTCATCGGCGACGGGCGTGTGGATGGCAGCTTGCATATTCAGACTTCATCGATCGGGCGCAAGCTGGTCATCTTCCCTCGCTCTGCCGCTTTGAGATTGCGCATTGAGGGCAGTGGCGGCCGCTCTGTGCTTTGTGATCCAATCACCCAACTCAATGGCCGGCGTTCGTTACCTACTGCGTTTTGCAGAAGTAGCAGACCTTCCAGAAAAGCGTCAGGACGAGGCGGGCAACCGGGTACATACACGTCGACAGGCAGAAACTTATCCACTCCCTGCACCACGCTGTAGATGTCATACATGCCGCCGGAATTGGCGCACGATCCCATGGAGATGACCCAGCGCGGCTCCATCATCTGTTCATAGAGCCGCTGAATCACCGGCGCCATTTTGATGAAAACCGTTCCCGCAATCACCATGAGGTCGGCCTCTCGGGGCGTGCCACGAATCACTTCTGCCCCGAAGCGGGCAATATCGTATTTACTGGTAATGCTGGTGGCCATCTCGACGTAGCAACAGGAGAGGCCGAAGTTAAATGGCCAGATGGAGTTCTTGCGGCCCCACCCCAACAGGTCTTGCAGCCGAGACAGAATGAGGCTCCGCCGAATTGCTTCTTCGATCGGCCCCTGGTCAGCCTCCGCGGGGTCTTTTCGAGAATCGGATTTGCTCATTGACCAGCGCATAGAATTTCAATCATGCACCCGGAGAGTGCGACGATTTGGATTCCAATCGAGCGCTCCCAAGCGCCACAGATAAAGCAAGGCAGCAAGCAAAACCGCAATGAAAAGAAGGATCTCCCAATAGCCCACCCAGCCTAGTTCGCGGGCGGCAATCGCCCAGGCAAAAATGAAGATGGCCTCCAGATCAAAGATGACGAAGAACATCGCCATCAGATAGAACTTGGCCGAGATGTGGACTTGGGCGGATCCTTCAGAGAGGATTCCCGATTCGTAGGGCTGGCCAGTCGCGTGCTCACGATGACGCTGCCCTAAGATGTAGGAGATGGCAAGCATCGCCGCCACAAGCAAAACGACGGCAACGAAATATACAGCCAGCGTCCAAAGTTTATCTGTCGAGCCGTTCAGCAACATCTTATGAGGCACCCACCCGGAATTACCTATTGCTTCAACGACATCCGACCGACCAGCGCCGGATACAGCCAATATGCTAATAGTCGCCAAGAAATCATTTATGGTCACTTTTGAACACTTTTTATTTTTTGGCGCAATTCGTATGCGCGAGGAGTGAGCCACTTATCGCTCCCTGAATTCTGATAGGTTCGTCTCGCAAGGGCGCGGACCTTCGGCCGATCACTTTTGCGCATTTTTTACTTCTTGATCCAGAATCGCGGGCGTGAGCAATTTGGCCGTGTCCACGACGGCCTTCGGATCGACAGGATACGAGAGTTGTTTTCTTCTCACTCTGGCCCAGGGAGTAAGACCGTGCGCCCGCGTGCGCGTGAGACTTGCGATTTCTTCTACTCGAAGGCCTCGTACTAGAAGTGCATCGCCTATCAAAGAACGATGACATCGCCAAGGCACCGCTTCGGCGCACATTATTGCGGTTCGCCGTTTTTCACCTATTTTGATGAGCTGATCCAGGGCCTTTTGAAATTCTGGTGTTTGCATGTAATCGGCAAAGCCGCGGAAGCTTGCAATCTTCAACCAGCATTGATCGAATCGCGACGCGCATGCCGCAGGCCGCCGAGTGCAGCCATATGCTGGTAATCGATCCCCACCTTTTGCAGCGAGCGCGGTAACCGATCGCGATTGAATTGTGGATTGTGTCGCGAGCGCGGGATAGTTCGAACATCGATTAATTGCTGGACGTCATGAGCGAGAAGCAGGGCAATGAACTCCTTAGCGGTCCGAGTTGAGTGGCCGACGGTGAATATGATTGGTGTGTCGTCGGGACGTATGGTTCTTCGCCCGACAGGTTGACCTAGCGGGTGCGTACGCTTGTCGGCGGGAGAGCGCGGTTTAGTGCGGATCTGCTTGTCCGAAGGTGAAGCCCGCCGTGACGCTTCTCCAGCAGCCCTCGTCATCGGTTCCGTGCTCCTCTCTGCTCCCTTCTTTTTCTTGCTGAGTTGGAGTGCCATTGGACTCAAGCCGGCCTCAGTATTCTGCCTTCCAGGTTGGATGGTTTGGCCATGAATGGGGATCGCATAATGCACGGGGGGAAGACTGCCGATTACAAATAAGCATTCGGAATTCACCCAGACGATCGGGCCGGTCGCCTGTCTACCCCATTGTCATTTTACTGACTGTGCATTGTTGACCAGTTTTGGTAAGAGCACATCGTCGATCATTGGGCTTATGGAGGGGCGAATGACTCCAGACGACGAAACTAAACCTGAATGTCTCCTCTCCAAAACACAGTATTTTCAACCAGCACGAAGTTAAATTTTGAGAGCAAGCAGGAGCGCAATGCGTACTTTTTGGGGGAGATTGGGCATACTTCTTCCCATCTATCGTAGGGTGGGACAAGGACTGACGGACAAGGAGATCGCGAGCCAGCTGAACCTCGCTGATGACAAGGTTAAAAGCTGCATTTCCTGGATGTTGCATTTCCTTGAACTCGGTAATCGGCTGGAATTGGCGCAACACGCCTGTAATGCTGCGCAGCAAACGTCGGGTGCTTATCATCTGGATATCGCGACTCACCGCTCGAAGGCCGGACTGCGATCCGGGGAGATAGAATTTGTGCCGCCAAAATGCGTGACTTCAGCGGGCCCGATCTACTCAGCAGCACGGAAGTATTGATATGACTGCAGATGCCAGCACTTGCCAACCAGGAGAGAGCAGTAAGGACTTAACCAGGCTCCCGCAATTAGCGGAGGCTTTACTGCAATTCGATTTGCTCGACGAACTCCGACAACTCCGTCACGAAGACTCGTGGCAGCGCCAGACAGGACGCAGTTCCAAGACGCTCGCGAAGTATCCCGATCTCCGAATCATTCTGGTCCTGATGAAGGCCAACACGCAAATGAACGAGCATCGGGCCGAAGGCAGGGTTTCGATTCACGCCTTGCTGGGAAGCATTTGTATCCATCTGCCGGATAAGAAAGTCAACATGGCAGTCGGACAACTATTGGTCTTGGACTGCGGCATGGTACACAACGTCGAAGCACTGGAAGAAAGTGCGTTCTTGCTCAGCATCGCCTGGCCCGAACCGCAATCCAATTCCTGACGCGGGAGGCACGAACGACTTTGGCAAGTATGGCGACACATATCTCAGAAGCTCGAGGTCTTGAGTGACTGCCAACAGCACTGAACGCCTGCGTGAGGCTTTCGGCCGACCCGGGATGCCACCCAAGTGGACGTCTAGTTCGAAGTCGGGCGTCGGAACGGCTTATTCAACCTCAAGCCGCGTATGGTTCACCATTTCACACGGCATTCTCAACGAAATCTACTTTCCCACAATCGATCATCCGCAAACCAGGGATATGCAGTTCCTGATCACGGACGGTGAGAGCTTCTTTCACGAAGAACGGCGTGACCTCGACAACGAAATTGAATGCATCGAGGCCGATGCCCTGGGATATCGCGTAACCACCTCGGACCGCGATCATCGGTACCGGATGGTGAAAGAGATTATCTCTGACCCTCACCAATCATGTGTGCTTATCAAAACTCGGCTTGAGGGCGATCCTGAGTTCCTAAAAAAATTGCGTGTCTATGCGCTACTCGCGCCTCACCTGGAAATCGGCGGTTATGGAAATTCAGTTCGCCGATTCAAGACTGTCGATCAAAACGTTTTAATCGCGTGGAAGGCGGGCACATTTCTTGCGATGGGAGCTAATGCCGGGTTCATCAAGACTTCATGCGGTTACGTTGGACATAGTGATGGATGGCAGGACCTTCACAAGGACTTCAAACTGGATTGGGAATTCGACACGGCGGAGGACGGCAATGTAGCCGTTATTGGCGAAGTTAATCTTGAGCGCAATCCGGAGTTCACGGTTGGCATCGCTTTTGGTGAAAGTCTTCACGGTGCGCTAACAGTTCTTGAGCAATCGCTGGCGACTCCGTTCGCAGAACATCGCAACAAATTTGTCGATCAGTGGCACCGAGCCTGTAGTCGCATGAAGAAACTTGATGATGTGTCAAGCGACGGTGGAACCTTGTATCGGAACAGCAGAAACTTGTTGTTAGCGCACGAAGATAAGACATTTGCAGGCGCGTTGATTGCATCGGCGAGTATTCCGTGGGGAAATGCAAAGAGCGACGAAGACGTGGGCGGGTATCACCTGGTATGGACTCGCGATATGGTGAGCAGCGCGCTGGCTCTACTCGCCTGCGATGATATGGCCACCCCCTTTCGCGCGTTGGTGTACCTGGCTTGCTGCCAACAAGCCGACGGTGGATTCGCACAAAACTTCTGGATTGATGGCACTCCTTATTGGCAAGGTATTCAGCTCGATGAAGTCGCCTTTCCAATTCTTCTGGCTTGGCATCTGTGGAAGAAAGATGCGCTGAGAGATTTTGATCCGTACTCGATGATCCGCTCCGCGGCGGCCTACCTTGTCCGGCACGGGCCGGCAACGCAGCAGGAAAGATGGGAAGAGGACAGCGGGTATTCACCATCTACGCTGGCGGTCAGCATTGCTGCTCTCGTCTGTGCTGCAGATTTCATACGTGCGAGGGGCAAGCAGGAGGAGGCGACCTTCCTGCTGGATTACGCAGATTTTCTTGACTCCCACATCGAAAGCTGGACGGTTACCACCGACGGATCCCTGGTTCCCGGAATAAAACGCCACTATATTCGCATCCATCCTGCTGCCATCGACGATGTCTCGCCAGACGAGGATCCCAATCACGGACTGCTCACCATTAACAATCGTCCTCCGGGGCAGCCATGGCAGTTCCCGGCAAAGGACATCGCGGATGGCGGTTTCCTCGAGTTGGTCCGGTACGGTATTCGCAAGCCTGGAGATTTATTAATGGAAGATTCTTTACGAGTCGTCGATGCTGTTCTGAAGGTGGAGACCCCGTTCGGTCCTTGTTGGCGGCGCTACAACAACGATGGCTATGGATCACGTGATGATGGAAGGCCGTTTCAAGGCTGGGGACAAGGACGTGCGTGGCCGTTACTGACAGGCGAGCGCGCGCATTACGAGTTCGCTGCGGGACGGGATGTTCGCAAACTGATTCGTGCTATGGAACAGCTTGCATTAAAAGGAAGGATGTTGCCGGAGCAGGTCTGGGACAGTCCCGACGTAAAGTCGGCCGGAATGTATTTTGGAAAGCCAGCCGGATCCGCCATGCCGTTGATGTGGGCCCACGCTGAGTACGTGAAGCTATTGCGCTCGGTTGCAGATGGCCGGGTTTTCGATTTGATCCCGGTTGTGGCGGAACGATACCTGAAGGGACGCGGCCGAAAAGACTTGGAGGTTTGGAAGCCTACTCGCCAAGTCAGACAGGCGGCCGTGGGGCAAGTGTTACGAATCCAAGCGACAGATTCATTTCGTCTGCATTGGACAAATGATGGTTGGGATTCGACGAACGACACACCATCAAGCTCGACTGAAATCGGAATTGAATTCGCCGATATCGTCATTCGCGCGAACCAAAGTGCTCCTGTCCAATTCACGTTTTTCTGGAACGGAAGCAATCGCTGGGAGGAACACAACTATGAAGTGCGCATCAACCAGAAGCATGTTCTTGCAGTCGCCGCCTGAGACATAAGGGCGTTCCGGACTGGCTTTCTAATGTTGGCAACATGCTCGCGAGACTCGAACTCGTGACCAGCGAATGTGAGGCTCAACAACACCCTGTTGGGTGCTACCGGAAATTCACGGAGGAATCATCATGACTATCGGTTTCGACCACCCGCTGTACATCCTGCCCTTCGACCAGCGCGAATCGTTCCAGACAAAAATGTTCGGTTGGGAGGGTGCGCTGAGCATCGCGCAGACAGCTGAGATCGCCACCGCAAAACAGGTGATCTACGACGGTTTCCAAGCCGCCATCGCAGGCGGGGCGCCGAAGAAGCATGCCGCAATTCTGGTGGACGAGCAGTTCGGTGCGGCCATCCTGCATGACGCTGCTTTCAAGGGATACATGACCGCATGCCCCGCAGAGAAAAGCGGACAAAAAGAGTTCGACTTCGAGTATGGCGAGGAGTTCGCTCGCCACATCGAAGCGATCAATCCGAAGTTTTGTAAAGTACTCGTGCGCTACAACCCGGAAGGCGACAAGGCTCTGAACCGGCGGCAGGTTATGCGCTTGAAGCGCTTGTCGGATTACCTGCACAGCAGCGGGCGACTGTTCATGGTCGAACTGTACGTGGACGCAGAACCCCGCCAACTGGAACGCTTCCACGGCCAAACGGAGAAGTACGATTTGGAGTTGCGCCCCGGTCTCACGGTGCGAACCCTTCACGAACTCCAGGACGCTGGCGTTGAGCCGGATGTCTGGAAAGTCGAGGCGCTGGATCGACGCGATGATTGCGTGGACCTCGTTGCGACTGCGAGACGGAACGGCCGCGATCAGGTGGGTTGCATAATTCTGGGTGGTGGACGAGAGGAATCGAAGGTGCGTACATGGCTCGCGACGGCGGCCAGCGTACCCGGGTTTATCGGTTTCGCAGTCGGCCGCACGACTTTCTGGGATCCGCTGATTGACTGGCGGGCGAACCGGAGCTCGCGCGAGGAGGTTGTAGCGGAGATCGGCCGGCGTTACTTGGAGTGGGTAAACATCTTCGAGAAACGCAAGCCTTCTACCTACTCAGTTAGCACATCTCACAGACCGGACAGTCTGTCGCCGGAAAATGAAGCAAGACATCTCTGAAACCGCGTCACTTCGTCCGAGCAATGACGAGAATCATCGAGGCAAAAGACCCGGTGATTATTCAACAGCGATGAGTTTATCGAGGAGAGCAGTTAAATGGTCGTTGATATTCAGCATGAAAACGAAGCGGTCGCCTCGACTGTCAAGGAAGGAAAACCCGCAAAGAGGGATGCCGGAGCACATCTCGATTCACAGCGCTTGCAGAACCTGCATCGCTACTGGCAGGCGGCCAATTACCTGACCATTGGACAGATTTATCTGCAGGAGAATCCCTTACTTCGCGAGCCGCTGCAACGGGAGCACATCAAGCCGCGGTTGCTGGGGCACTGGGGTACAATCGCCAGGTCTCAGCTTCATCTACGCGCATCTGAACCGCCTGATCCAGGACACCGATGCCAACATGATCTACCTGACGGGTCCAGGTCACGGCGGCCCTGCCATCGTTGCCAACGTTTACCTGGAAGGGACTTATTCCGAGATTTATCCGCAGGTCACGCAAGACACAGCGGGCATTCGAACTCTCTTCCGGCAGTTCTCAACTCCAGGCGGCATCCCCAGCCACGTCAGCGTTCCGACACCCGGCTCCATTCACGAGGGTGGTGAACTCGGCTACGTGCTGGCCCATGCCTTCGGGGCGATCTTCGACAATCCTGACCTCATCGCGGTCGCCGTTGTAGGTGACGGCGAAGCTGAGACTGGCCCTCTCGAAGGCTCATGGAAGAGTGTCAAATTCCTCAACCCTGTGCGCGATGGCGCGGTCCTTCCGATCCTCCACCTGAACGGGTACAAGATCTCCGGTCCGACCGTGCTGGGCCGCGAGCGCGATGGAAATATTCAAAAGCTCCTTGAAGCCCACGGCTACGAAGTCCACATCGTCGAAGGGGACAATCCTTTGCCCATGCACGAAGCCTTCGCCGCGACGCTGGACGCATGCTACGCAAAAATCCGGAATATCCAGAACGCCGCGCGAACTGCAGGGTTTTCAAAACGGCCCACGTGGCCGGCCATCATACTGCGCAGCCTCAAGGGGTGGACTGGACCGAAGGTCGTCGATAGCTTGCCCGTCGAGGGAACGTTTCGCGCTCATCAAGTGCCTCTTCCCAACGTGAAGGACAACCCTGCCCATTTCCAACTGCTGGAGCAGTGGCTCCGTAGCTACCGACCAGAACATCTGTTCGACAACAACGGTCGGTTGGTAGCGGAGTTGGCCGCGCTCGCACCGAAGGGTAATCGGAGAATGGGAGCAAATCCTCACGCCAACGGTGGCAAGCTGACCGTAGATCTTGGCCTGCCATCCTTTCGCGACTATGCGATTCCGGTCACGAAGCCGGCTACCGAGCGGCGCGAGTCCACTCGCCAACTTGGCAAAATGACCAGGGACATATTCAAGCGAAGTGTGCAATCGAAGAACTTCCGGCTCTTCTGTCCCGATGAGACGAACTCGAACCGGTTAGGAGATGTCTTTGAAGTCGAGAACCGGTGTTCGGTTGGCACAATAATTCCGATCGACGACCACGTGGCTCCGGACGGGCGGGTAATGGAAGTGCTGAGCGAGCACCTATGTCAAGGCTGGCTTGAGGGCTACGTATTGACTGGCCGGCATGGCATCTTCGTTACCTACGAAGCGTTCGCGATGATAACGACTTCGATGGTGGTGCAGCACACCAAATGGTTGGAGAAGGCACTCGAACTTCCCTGGCGCAAGCCCGTTCCGTCCCTGAATCTGCTATTGACTTCGACCTGCTGGCGCAACGATCACAACGGCTTCAGCCATCAGGGGCCAGGTCTCATCGACACCGTCCTGGCGGTGAAGGGAACGGTGGGCCGCATCTACTTGCCGCCGGATGCCAACTGTCTGCTGTCAGTCGCCGACCACTGCTTCCGAAGCCGGAATTATGTCAACTTGATCGTCATCGACAAACAGCCGCAGTTGCAATGGCTTGACATAGACGAGGCCGTCAAGCACTGTGCTGCGGGCGCTTCGAGATGGGGCTGGGCGAGTACCGACAAAGAAGGCGAGCCGGATGTCGTGTTAGCGGCTGCTGGAGACATCCCGACCTTGGAGATCGTTGCGGCTGCATGGCTGCTGCGCAAACATGCGCCGACCCTGAAGGTCCGGGTTGTCAACGTCGTGGACCTCATGTGTCTCACGCCTCCGCTCGTTCATCCGCACGGTTTGGAAGAGGCCAAGTTTCTCGAACTCTTCACCGAATCCAAGCCTGTCGTATTCGCCTTCCACGGCTATCAGCGAGCGGTCCACCAGATCATCCACGGCCGTACGAATACGGAAAGATTTCACGTACGCGGATTCATCGACGAAGGGACGACAACCACTCCGTTCGACATGGTCGTCCTCAACAAGATGAGCCGCTTTCACTTGTGCATGGAAGCCTTGCGGCGATCCGGTTACCCGCAGGCCGGGCCGCTGATGGAATGGTGTCAGGAAATGCTGGACCGGCACCAGACCTACACGCGGGAGCATTTCGAGGACTTGCCGGAAGTCCATAACTGGGTCTGGACCGACTTGTAATCGCGTTCGCAAATAACCGATTGCACTCGCAACCGACTGGGGTCAGAGCGCTGATTTGCTTCTCTTAGCGCCGCGTATGTTTTGAATGGAATGTTGACCCTAGCTGGTGATGTGCCTTCGCTCTTGCTCTCGTCGCGCGGACGCCGCCATGCGAGGTTGCGCCATTATTTTGTCGACATGCGCAACCGTGCGTCTCCAGCTTTTTTGCTGTGAGGCCTGCAACATGGCCTTGATGCGCTCGATGTGGATCTGTGTTTCTCTTGCCCCTTGCGCGATAGGGCTCTTTGCTTTTTTCGGACTCCTCGCGGCCATGCTGTTCAGCAAGTTCTTGCGTTCCTCAAACATTCGCAAGGATGTCCACAGTGTTTCCTCGGTTTTTTCTGACTGGCTGGTGAGCAAAGCAGATTCTGTAAAGGAGTGGCCGGTGTGGCAGCGGAATCGCCGAATGTCGGGATGGTCCATTTCCCAGAGGACGCCTCCACAGTTTGGACAGTTGTACGGCACCTGATTCCCCAGGTCGTTCACCTGTGCGACATCACTCAAAATTCGCTCGGCAATCACCGCCTCAGTTCTCACATCCGCGGGCACAGCTCCATCTTTCCGCGGGCGTTCATGAGTGAGCTTGTCAAGTAACCGCCCCATTTCGGAAAGCGGAACGCAATAATCAACGTTGAGATTGTCGAGGGCGCTCTGCGGCATCGCGGGATAGGCCGCATCTTTTGGATCTTGCACCACCGTGACGCCGCCGCACCTCTTTATGGCGATGAGGCCGGCAGTGCCGTCGTCCAGCATTCCACTGAGTACAACTCCGATTACGAATGTGCCATGGGTGACCGCCGCGGAGCGGAACAGTGGATCAATTCCCGGCCGGCGGCGATTTTCGCGAGCGCCTTTGGTAACCAGAACCGTATGGTTTTTGACCAGTAAGTGGTTATCGGGAGGAGCGATGTAGATCCGACCTGGCTTGAAAGTTTGCTCGTTTTTAGCCAGTTGACACGCGAAAGATTTATATTTCCTCAACCTGTGCAACAGGGCCTCTCCAGTGCTCTCGGGTGCCATGTGCTGAACGATGAAGATGGAGGCCGGCAGCTCGGGTGGCAATTGCCCGATGAGATCATCCAGAGCCTCCATCCCTCCTGAGGACGTCCCGATAACGATGATGTTGCGTCCTTTGCCTGGTATTAGAGTTCTTCCTTTCTGCGTTTCGTCGCTAAGACTCTTCGAGCCGAAAAATACTTACCCGCAGTTTGCGAATTCAAGAGGCGTCGGGACATTTCCAATTGGGAAGCACATTGCGTTTTGCCGCGCGTACCAATTTGAGCGAAGATGCGATATCCAGTTTGTTGGATGCGGAATTGCGGGGGCGTCCCTTGTGCAAGACATATTTCGCAATCCGCTTCCACCACGTTTGCGGACGATGACGGACGAGAATTGAACAGGAATGCACGATTGCCACCGAATCTTCTTGCAATGCATCATGCCGCGCGATTGTCGCCCACGGCGATCACGGACGCAGAGGCGGACCGGGGGCCGGAGTATGCGCTCCATCGTTTCCACAAGATTCGCAATGCGGCCATGATTGGAATCGAAAGGTACACGCCTATGATTCCTGCGATTTCCCCGCCGACCAAGACGGCAAAGATCGCCGCCAGCGGATGCAGCTTAAGTCTGCTGCCCATGATTCGGGGCGAGTTGAAATAGTCCTGAGTCAGACGCCACCCGCCAAGAAAAATCGCGAGCAGAAGTAGGTGCGAGTAATTGGCAAGGAATCCGCCGCCGAGTATCGCGACCGCGGCAACCAGCGGCCCAATGATTGGTATGAATTCCATTACACCTCCCAATGTGCCCAAAACAACAGCGTAGGGAACTCTGAGCAGCGACAGGGCAGAGACGTAAACTACCAAGGACAGCGCCGCCAGAATCAATTGTGCGCGAATAAAGCGCGCCAACATCTGGTTGAGATCGTCGAGCAAGCTCGTGAGAAATTGTCGCTGACGACGGCGCTTGAATATCTCCTCCAGCGTCTCAGCCATGCTTCGGCCGTCTTTGAGAAAGAAAATCGCGAGAATCGGGACCGACACCAGCCAAATCCCGTTTGCCAGAAATGCGGCTACCCATGCCCCCAGGCTTCGCGCCCAAGCAAGCAGTTCGTTACGATGATTTGCCAGCGCGTGCTCGATTCGCAGCTCGGTGTAGTTGCTCCACCCTCTTGTGGCACCGATTTGCCAAGCGATCTTCCCAGAGGCAAATTTGTCGATAAGTCCGGGAAGGTCAGAGCTAAATCTACGTCCTTGACTGACGATGTGCGGTCCGGCGAGCACCAGCACGACGGCAATGATGATCCCAAACACCACATAAACTTCAAGGATGGCAATGCTGCGAGAACCTCGGGATGATTTACGCAAGAGCTGCAAACGCGAAACCAGAGGTTCAAGTAAAAATGCAAAAAATATCGCAAACAGGAAAACGATCAGGATGCGGCCTGCAAGATAAATGAACGCTCCGACTGCGGCGAAGAGAAGGATTGTGCTCAAAACACTGGCCGTGCGCTTGTCTATGAACCGCATCGTGATGGGATCCAATATCGCCGCATTTATCCGCCCAGCCTCTTTATGCCGCCAAGTCTGTTTTTTTCTCCGCTTTCAGTGTCACGACACGCCGGCGGTCCTTGAGCAGCAGGCTCGTCTTTCCGGTTTGTTGGAGCAGCTTCGCATTGATTTCGGCTCCGATTAGCATGATGAAGTTGCTCCAAAACAACCACACCGAAAACGCAATCGCAGCACCGAGAGTGCCGTAAGTGGCATTGTAATTCGCAAAATCTCGGAAGTAGATTCCCAACAAATAGGACAGCCCAATCCAACCCCCCACAGCAATCACCGCTCCGGGCAGAGTTCTCAGGAATCTCTGTCGCACGTTGGGGGCGCAAAAGTACAGAAGTTCCACGGCAATCACCGTGAACCCTGTCGCTACCGACCACCGAAGGTAGGGCCAGATGGCTGCAAACGCCGGACTGAGCCCCACCGTGCCAGCGAGCCATCCGCCGAACTTTGGTCCTACGATGAGCACAAAGAGGGCAATGACGAGTAACGTCCCAACCAGGAATGCGAGACCAACTGCTAACGCGCGAGTCGTCCAGATACGTCTAGTTTCCGGCACATTGTAGGCCACGTTCAAAGCTTCGATCATGGCCGCGAAACCGCTGGATGCCGAAAAGATGGTGAACACTATGCCGAAGGTCAGCAGGCCGCTGTGGCGTGACAACAGAACGTGAGCCAAAAGCTTTTTGACCATGGCCATGCTTTCAGGTGGCACCAGGGTGGCAAGCACGCCGACAATTTGGTTGAACAGACTGGAAATGGGCAGATACGCGACCACTGCCGATACAACGATCAATAGCGGAAAAACCGAAAGCACGAAGTAGTACGACAACCCCGCGGCAAACGCCATGATGTGCTTCTCGTCGACATCACGAAAGACATTGGCAACGATATTCTTGATGTGTACTGCCAACCTCATAGGCCTTGATTCCGCCTAGCTCGGAACTTTACTAATCGAAACAAAGCCTCGCCGTGGAAATTGTGATATTGCGGGTTGTTTGCGAGCATAGCGTTGGCGAAATTGACAGGCGAACGCGCTGGACACGCATTCCTCCGGCTGGAATCACTAAGCCAGCACTTTCAATGACCGTAAGTAGTGATTCCGCCCTGCAGATGCGACTGCAAAAAATAAATGTCCTTATCTGCGGCGCGAACGATCTCGGTGAACACGTCCGCAGTAGCATCGTCTTCGAGAGAGGCGCACTGCTTGATCGCTTGGCGCGCGGCGTTCGCAACGTCGGAAAGGTGATCCAGCAAAGCGCGGACGTGGTCCATGCCGTGCATCACGTTCAAATCGTATTCTTTGATGCTGGAGTTGGCTGCAACTTGACGAGCAGTGCCATTCGCCCGACCGCCGAGAGCGGTAACACGTTCGGCGATCAAGTCAACAGCGTCTTCCACGTGCTCTGCTATGGAATCGAACAGCAAATGCAGTTGATAGAAATCTTCTCCCTTGACGTTCCAGTGCGCGAATTTCGCTTGCGTCTGCAAGTCAATCGTGTCCGCCAAACGAGCGTTTAGAAGATCGATTAGTGGACGCCGATTGTTTTCCGGAACACTGACTTTGCTCTCGAATTGTCTCTCATCGCTTTTAGCTCCGGGATGCCTCAACACCCGATTGCTATTAAGATTTGGCATTGCTTTTCCTCCGTGATCGATGATTGTGTCACCTGCGAACTGAGAACAGCATTACGCTGCCCGCTTATGCGCAGGAGTTTTCTTGTGCATGTGTCGCTGCAGAAATTCTTGTAACGCCACGGCATTGTTGTGCTCAGTATCATGCGAGCTGTAGATCAGGGTTACAGTTCCGTAGCGAGTTGCCTCCACTATCGGCTGCCAGGCAGCGGGATTTGCTTTCAGTTCTTCAAAGTAGCGGCTGCGGAAAGTGTCCCATTTAGCGGGATCGTGGCTGAACCATTTCCGCAGCCCCGTGCTGGGAGCCACATCTTTAATCCAGCTTTTCATCTTAAGCGAAGTCTTCTTCACTCCTCTGGGCCACAGACGTTCGATCAGCAGCCGCGTACCGTCACTACTGCTCGCGGGCTCATACGCGCGCTTCAGATTAATCATCCCAACCCCCTTCACGCCGACTTCGATAACTCTGTAGCCGCTGCTCTGCCCGGCGGCACTACATGCGTTTTGCAAATTGGCTTACGAACTTCAATGCGGCCGTTGCGCACACGGGTTTCGAGACACGGTTGCGGGTGTACAGCCGGTCCATCGAGCACCCGGCCATCCTCCAACGCGAATCGCGAATGGTGCCAGGGACACTCAATGCTGTCGCCCACAAGCTTGCCTTCCGAGAGCGGTCCGCTGAAATGCGAGCATGTCTCAGCCAGAGCAAAGATCCGAGTTCCACGCCGGACCAATAAGATCGGAACACCATCGTGCTCGGCGCGCTTCGGCTCGGACTCTGCCAATTCGGATTCCGCCAGCACAGAGACAAAGTCGGCGGGAAAAGTTTGGCTGGCGGTACGATCAACCCCTACTCGGTGTTCGTAAACCATCTTGCCACCTAGACGAGCCGCGGTGGTCATCACGCCATATCCCAACACACCCAGGATCCGCCCCACAGTCCGCGATTTTCGCTTGCGCGAAATCAGTGAAGCCGCGAACAGAGCAGTTCCGCTCAAATTTAGGATGCCGTGGATCATTCCCAGACGGCGCGCTGGCGCATCCGCGTCCTGCCAGTCAGTCACGCCCGTCACCGCTGCACCGAGTGCACCCGCTATACCGATAGCGACGGAAGTGTCGGCTGCTGTGGCGAAGTCGTCGCGACCGCTGACCAACTGTAATGCATCGAAGACCAGCGCCGTAGTCCAGGCGCCAATGGGGACGTCTGTAAGAATCACGTGCAGTGGATGTCCCAGCCAGGTTCCGTTCAGGAAGTTTTTTATCTTTTGACCGCTGGGACCCGTTCTCGCGAAAGCGTTATGCACCAGTTTCTGCAAACTTTCCTCAACTGCTTTGCTCTTCTTCGATTCTTCGCAATCAAATCCGCCAGTAATGTCTGGTGTTGCCATTGTGGTTCCTTTCTGCAATCAAGCCCAGATTGGGAACAATCTCGATTCAAGACTGCCAAGCTGCTGAGGCGCTCGTCCAAACTCTCGTGATGCCGGACGCGCCAGCGCTTAGCTGCTTTTGAGTTTCTGCGCCAGGGCCCGAAAATCTTTTGCCTGTTTATGGATTTCTCTAACCTGTTCCTCTGCAAGTTGTCGCGTTCTCTGATCCGGCAGCAATGAAACCATTGCCTCAATCTCAGTCGCGGCGCTGTGTGCGTGCTCAGCCTGTTTGATCATCAGCCGTTCAAATTTGCGAGTCGTTTCATTGTGATCCATTCACTCTCCTTCACAAGTTATGTCGGCCGCTTTTGAGAGGCCGAGGTCAGACTCCCAGGCGGGTGGGTCACTGGCTGGAAAACTGTCGGCAAGGGTCTTGTCCATCTTCTTATCTTTCCTCTGCTGCTCATTGCAGTTGTCAATTACGCGGTCTTCCGGGTCGAGCAGATGTTTTTCCTCGTTGTTGTCCATTGTTCTCCCCATCGCGCAATATGGCTATCCTCGGGATTGAAGGGGAAAGTCATCTGACCGCGCGTAATCCTCCGTAATGCGTACAGGTTTCTCCGGGTGGTCAGCAGCATCCTCGACGCCGCCGATTGCCTCTGCCTCATATGCTTGATCAGTATCGGCGAGTTCTTCAACGCTTACGCTGGCAGCGTCTGCGATTTGGGAGAGGCCCTGAGTATCCCCAGATTGCCCAGCACTGTCCGAGCCTACCTGCCCAGGGTCGTTTCCCAGCTCATCGGGCTGGGCTTCGTTATCGCGCGATTCATGTTTAGCCACAGAACCTCCCAAGCACATTTTGGTCCAACCTTGATTGGATCTCCATTTGCGATCTCTCCATCCCGGCTGTCGTTCGTGAACAGCTACCATACAAACAGGCGCGCCCCGCCACCGGAAGAACGGATCCGCCCGGTTTGGCCAGAGCTACTGCGGCCCGGAGTCATCGAACTATGGAGATGCGATTCCGACGCGCGAAGCTCTTCAAGCTCAACCGCGCAGTGGCGGTTCATAATTTCAGCGGCCGTGTCCACCTTCTCGTCCGAACCCGAGGCAAAAACGATGACGCCCCCACCTCGGAGCCCTTTAACGTAAGCTTCCGCGTCCGCTTCGGCGGCCCCGGCCGTCCTAAGCTCCCGAATGAAGTCCACCTCAAAATCGGTGTGTGGGATACTCATCATCCCGCTACCCGCCATATCCTGCGGCTCGCTCAAAACCCGGATGTCATTGCGTGGAAAACCGCTGGCCTCTAGATCGTGAATGATTCCATCGACCGACTGCGAATTCTCAAACAAACCAACTGCCGCTCTTGCCATGTTGACCTCCACCAAAAGTAGTCTGCTGGACCGGATATCTCCGAAGCCCGAGGTTCCTGATAAGAGGTTCCTGATAAATAGAGCATCACTCCAGAGGTGTGCTGGGCACCGATCTTCGGCTCAGGCCTTACAAGTTCAAATCTATGCTTCGGCCTCTTCGACAAACTGGTCACTATTGAACATACCGGGACGCAAACCAGTATGGTTCAGCGCTTCGAAACTCCACGGTAGCGAAGGTACAGCTGATCGGATTTTTGTTTGATGCTGAAAATCTGAAACCTCGGCGCACTATCGGGCAGGAATTCCATCCCCTATGCCGTCCAGCCAGTGCTACGCCGCTTTCAATTGGAGTCCGGTTCCACTTCCACTTTTACGTGGCCAATGCGATTCATGACATTAACCGTTACGGAGCCGTCGCGAGTGCGCTGGAAGCGCAGGTCCAATGTGCTGTCGCCAATCTTAATGCGACGGAATTCCAAGTTGCTGACTGATGACGGCAGCACTGGCCGGATCACGCGCAAACGATTATTGAAAGCATCTGCGCGGAGACCCAAGAAGCTGCTCACCATGAACGGAATTGAGCCGGCGGCCCATGCCTGCGGATGGCAGGCGACGGGATAGCGCACTGGCAGAGAAAATTGGTTTTGCGAAAAGCCGGCAAACACTTCCGGTAAGCGATGATGCTCGAAGTTCTCCGCAGCTTTCACAATGCCATTTAGGATATTCACTGCCTCACCATCAAATCCATATCGACGAAATCCTGCGGCGATGATGGAATTGTCGTGCGGCCAAACCGTCCCAACGTGGTAGCCAATCGGATTGAAGCGGCGTTCCTGCAAGCACAGAGTTCGAATGCCCCAACCGCTGAACATGTCGTCAGAGGTGAGTTGGCGCACTACAGCTGCCGCTTTTGAATCATCGATGATTCCCGTGGGGGTTCCGCCAGTGATCCATCGGCATTCATTACGGAATCGCCGGAGTCCTTCCAGCCCTGGTTGCCTAGACCTTTGCTCGATTTACTTGAATAAAACAGGTATCTGCCATTCGCCTCATGGCAGCAGTTGTCGATCCAGCGCAAAGCCCGTTCGATGTTTGTTCCTATATCTCTGAACAGACTCAGGTCGCCAGTCCAGTTTGCGTGCTCTCCGACCAGGATCAGAAACAGCGGAGTTGAATCCACCGAGCCGTAATAAGGCGTCTGCGGAATCTCATTCGAGTTCGCCAGTTCGCCTCTACGAAGTTCATGCAAAATCTTTCCGGGCTGCTCGTCTCGCCAATCATCGGTCTTACTTCCCTGATATTTCGCGAGTAGGCGGATTGTTTGCTCCGCAATCTGCGGCTGATAGGTGAGCATCTGCAGCGCGGCGATGATGCTGTCGCGTCCGAAGAGCGTCCCGTACCAGGGCAGGCCGGCAGAGAAGAATTCCCAGTCGTCAAGTGAGCTCTTGAGGATTCCGAGATCCAGCAAACTCCTGGTCATTACCCTTTTGAGCAATGTGCTGTCGGTTTCGACCTCAGTACACTGCGCAAGCCACTCCTGAGAACGGTGGTCGATTGCGTTCGCGACACGCACAGGATCCGACCTCAGAGCCGCAGGGGAACTTGGTTGCTCGCGGGATTCAATAATGCAAAGCGTTAGCTGAATTTTCCGGCGCTCGCCGGCTCCTAATTTGAGAATGAACTCTGCACCCGAGGCTGGCGTCTTTTCCGGCTTCGGATCGGTATACACCTCGAGCCTGCGGTTGATTCGGTCGGCACCGACGTAGCTCAGAAGTAGCAAACCGTCATGCCATTCGGGCTTATTCTCTTTGCCCACCTTCTTCGGATGAAGACCGCGGATCTCAAATATGTCCTCAAACGCGGACTGGAAATGAAACGAGACGGGCAGCGTATGCTCCTGCACGTCATAGTTTTCAAACGTGAATACGTCATGGACCGCTATATCACGGCCGTCGATAACGCGCCGGAGAGTGATCCCGAATGTTTGCTGCGCAACCTGCGTGTCGCCATCCAGTTGTAGTGTCTCGTTTGTGAGTTCGAATTGCGCAATCGAACCCCGCTCGGAGCTGCAGAATAGAGCGATGGGATTCGTGCCTGCGAGCCGCAATTCGTAGCCATTGAGGAACCGACAATCGTGATAATAGAGACCGAAACCGTCCTGATTGCCGGCTGGGACTGCTCCGCTGCGCTCAGCAAGAAAGAAAACATCCCCTTCTTTGATTACAACGGCTCTGGCTACGCTCCGCGGCGCCGCTCTCGCTTGCTGTCCCTGACTCGTGTCCATACTTTGTGGAACATGCTCTACGTTGAGATGCGTAAACAAATGAGAACGAACTTCCGTTTCTCACGTTGCTTCTGTTGTGGGCGCTCGTATGGCCGCTCGCTAGCGTGCTTTATTGATCTGTGTATACGGTGCCGCAATGTAATGGTCTGCCTTTCAATCGTGACCGTCGCAGAGTGTTGTTCTGATCAGCAGACTGGTTCTCGACTGCGTCTTTGCTCTCGCAATACGAATTCTTGTCGAGGGATGGTGAATGTTGCCTAGACTCGTTGACGCACCATCTCTCCTTTACTAATAGGTCCCCCATAGCATCCTTTATGAGCATTTCTATACAGTGCTCCGGATAACATTAGGCGTGTAATCGAAGATAGGCGCTAAGAAACAGATCCGAAATTGTCGGCCAGAGACGATTTAAACGCTAGCCGGTAATCCATTAGAGAGGTAAATTGACATGAAAAAAAACATCTCATTTCCAGTATTGATATTCATCGTAATCCTCGGCATTGGGGCAGCCTTGGCATATGCTGTACATCGAGTTTCGCCTGGCTTGCTCTCTTTCCTAACCATGGGTGCTGCAGTTGTGCTCGCCTTTATCGTCTCTTCAGCAATTCAGGTTGCGGATCAATGGAGCAAAGCGGTCGTCTTGCGGCTTGGTAAGTTTCGCTCGCTTCAGGGACCAGGGCTATTTTGATTATTCCGCTCATTGACACCATTCCCTACTGGATTGACATCCGTGTCCTCACGAGTTCTTTCAAGGCAGAAAAAACTTTGACGAAAGACACGGTCCCCGTTGATGTAGATGCAGTACTGTTTTGGAAAATTGTGGATCCCAAGAAGGCAGCCCTGGATGTGGCCGACTACCAAAGCGCGATAAGCTGGGCTTCTCAAACGGCCTTGCGCGATGTCATCGGCAAGACGATGCTTTCTGACATGCTCGAGGGCCGGGACAAGATTAGCAACGTCTTGCAGACAATTATTGATGAGCGCACCGAACCATGGGGCATTAATGTCATTTCCGTAGAAGTCAAGGACGTGTTGATACCGTCGGCCTTGGAGGATGCGATGTCGATGCAAGCCCAGGCCGAGCGAGAACGCCAGGCCCGCGTGATTCTGGGAGATTCAGAGCGCCAGGTGGCGGAAAAATTTGGCGAAGCAGCCAAGACCTACGCCAACGATCCAATCGCGTTACATCTGCGCGCCATGAACATGCTTTATGAGGGTTTGAAGGAAAACTCAACCATCGTCATTGTTCCCAGCACTGCCGTCGAATCGATGCAACTGGGCGGTCTTGCCGGGATGACAGCGCTGACAATGGGATTGGGTCAGTAACGTGCCGGCAAAGAAAAGGAAAGCGAACTCGTAAGCAGCAACAATGGTGCCCATAAATAACGGCTCGGCTGCCGAGTCTTAGTGTGATGGACTTTGGACCATCACATGATCGCCAGTTGGCTCCAGCGGAAGGACCTTTCGTGCGCTGTTGCCCAGAAGAGAGAACGCAAGCGCGTTGAGGCGGACTCGGAGTTTTCCGCCGTACTACTCCACCTCTTTGACTCCCTTTCGATTGCTTCTTCATGGTCTCTTTATTGTTAATGGCTCGTTGGATTACAAGGCGCAAGAGCCTCGCAGAAACGCGAGCTCGATCACAGTGGTGTGGGCCGAGCTTAGTTCCGGGCACGCCCCGCCTTCGAGTAACTTGTAGTCGTTTCGATGCAGAGTCTCTGTGGCGGTGTAGCCGAACAGCTTTTCGGCGGCATGGTTCCAATATTTTGATTTAAATCGACACGAGATGCTGATCAAGAAGCACGAAGAACTTGCGCGCGAGCTAATAAAAGTTTCGAAGGAAGTCGTCGACATCAGGGGTGTGGGCAAGTCCCTTCCGGTTGGAAGATTGTCGAGGCAAGGAGATCCGCCTTTTGTGATAGTTGGCTTCAGGAAAACAATCGCCTGACATTGCACGCAATCTGGTTATCAGTCCCGCCACGCCGCGTAATCATGGGCACCAGATCAGCGAGAAACTTGGCACGTACACTCGGTTTGAAGCTGTTGTTCACGCGATCCCATCGCAAATTGATCTAGCGCTACTCGTCGCAATCAACCCACGAGCGGCACATCAACAGTACATTACAGGATAAAGAAACGCCCTTCTTATGCAGCGAACCGCGAGGTTGGGCTGAATACGGGAGGACAAGAGAGGTCGCGATGCAGCCGTAATGAAGCCGAGCTAATGTCTGTGAACCGTGGATACTGACGTAGCGCTGAACTGGCCGCTCATTCACATGTGCAGAAAGACGCAACCAGGGCCAGAGCAGCACTGAGTTTTCGATTGTATGCCAGGCATCGGTCCGCCGCTCGCAGATGCAGTGTCCCCAGAAGGCGAAGGAGCCTGAGATAATATATTCGTACGGATGGTCGTGATGGCGACCCTCTGATTGCCTGAACAAGCGATATTAGCTGGATTATGACGCCAGTCAGTGCAAGTAAGAAGAAACGTAATTTCAACCCGAAAAAGTTCCTCACCACGATCGGTGAGGGCCGGAAAGTTGTGACGTTTCCAAAGAGAGGAACAATCTACACGCAAGGCGCAGATTGTGATGCGGTCTTTTACATCCTGAAAGGGAAAGTAAGGCTTATCGTTGTTTCCAAAAATGGCAAGGAAGCTACGGTCGCCATATTGAATCCGGGCGATTTCTTCGGAGAAGGCGCGCTTGTAGGACAGAAGTCGCGCATGAAGTCTGCGATCGCGATCACAGATTGCGAACTCACGCGAATTGATAAGAGCGCAATGATGTTTGCGCTTCACCGTGAGCATACATTGTCCGACATGTTTGTGGCGTATCTGTTAAGGCGCAACCGCCAATACCAAGCGGATCTGGTTGATCACCTTTTTAATTCCAGCGAAAAAAGACT
>Ga0070735_10000946_pt1 | contig 29214 bp, 27 predicted proteins | sample Coa_R1_FD_66443 | JGI IMG/M metagenome (GOLD analysis project Ga0070735, IMG submission 66443) | Surface soil microbial communities from Centralia Pennsylvania, which are recovering from an underground coalmine fire - Coalmine... | ecosystem: Environmental > Terrestrial > Soil > Unclassified ...
GTCCGTGCCCATGACGATGTGGTTCATATTCCGGGCGAACCCGGTCATCACCACCATTGTCACATGCGCAATAATGAATACGACGAAGGCACACATTATGAGGAAGTGGATCGACCGGCCGATCTGCCGGTTGGCTGGCAACTTCGGATACCACTTGAATCGATTGGTTAATGCCGGCGACATCGCCGGTCCTGTCAGCATCGCCAAGGGCGCCAGGACGAATACCACTCCGAAGTACGCGAGTTGCTGAAGGGCGTTATAGCGGTAGAAGCCGTCGGGCTCCGACGGCATGTGCAAGGTGGCGTAGTGGACGAAGACCGCCCACGCATCGGGCACGATCTGCCAGGACGTTGGCACCAGGCGTTTCCACTGTCCGGTGCCGAACAACAGCACCACGAAGATCACACCGTTGCCCACCCAAAACATGGCGCTGAGGAAATGCCAGTGCCGGGCCATGCCGACTGTATGCCTGTAGCCGGGCAAACCGATCCAGGGAGACAGATGGCGAGCGTCGTCCTTGGCCGTCCAGACGCGGTCCTTGGGTACTCCGACCGGTGTTAGCCGGAGCCACTCGGTGCCGGGAGTGCAGTGGACGTTCCAATACAGGCGGGGATGGTCCATGAGGATCTGTAAGCCGCTACGAATCAGCAGGATCATGAACAGGAAGGTGAGATAGTGGGTGACGCGCAGCCAAGCCGGAAAACCATAAGGCTCGGACCCGGTTTGAGGAATCATCGCGTGACTGGTCGTCAGCGTGGGGAGACCCAACGTCCCCCACTGAACATAAGCCGCGGCAACCAGCAGCAACACGGGTGAGACGAGCAGGAGAATCGTCTTGAATCGAAAGCGCATCGTCATCTCGGAAGAGTGAACGATGAATCAAGAAACCGGCTGATTCATCCTTTATGCTTTTGTTCTGTGGCCTTCGAGGACGCTCTTTAGGACCTGCGCCTCATTGTGCTCCTCATCTCGCGCGCCGTAAACCAGCGTGATGGTGTGCTCTTCGCTCTTTTGCTTCAGCAGTTTGAGGGCCTCCTTCTTCGCTCGGAGTTCTTTCCGATAGCGGGTCTGAAACTGCTTCCATTTAGCAGGGTCGTGGCCGAACCACTTGCGCAGTTCCGTGCTCGGAGCCACGTCCTTCAGCCACAGTTTCACCGCCGCTCGCTCTTTGCTCAAACCTCGCGGCCACAGCCGATCCACCAGGATTCGGACGCCATCCGTTCGAGAAGACTTTTCGTAAACTCGCTTCAGTCGGATCATTTGCGTTCCCTCGCGATCTTGGTGGGCCCGAGCAGGTAAGACTTTCCGACAGGCATTCTCCACGGTCAAAACAGTACTCGCGCATTCGACCTCGTCACCTCTCGAAGTAACGTCGCTGCTCGAGAAGTCCCGGGTGCTTGTTAATCAGATAGCAGACGGTCCGCTCCGCTCGAAACCGCGAACGTGAGTGCTAGGCTCTGCCTCCAGATTACGCAGATTGGCGGCTAGGTCGTAGTTCTGATCGCGATACAGCGCCGGACTCTCGCCGTGTCTCACTTGTCCCACAAGCTTCTCAACTGTGGCGAAAGCTCCACAGTCTTCGCGTTGAGAGCTATTGGTGATCGTTCAAACGGCACTTCCGTCTCGTCGAGCCTTCGGACGCTCCTGCTGAATGTTCAAGTGGTGCAACTGCCGTGCCCTTTACTGGAAGCGCCATCGGGGAACCGAGATGGCCAATTCCGAGGGAAAGATTGATCCGATCAATTCAGCTCTACCGGTTCTCTGTGGCCGAAACCGTGGACTCTCAAATGCTCTTCGATCAGTGAGCTGCTAGTCACTCACGCCGTGGCCAGCCCATGGCAAGTTGATGTCAACTCAGAACGGGTAGCGCAAGACGCCGCGCGGGGAGCCACAAGCTCATGGCGCAGCGATCGTCGTCGCAACGTGGCGCCCTTTTTGCTCCGCTCTGAAAGGTCACCTTCTCAGAGTCTTCCAGTCCCTTCAGATGAACATAATGGAGACTAGAAAGTAGACCTGAGAGAGAAACCCAAAACAGCTTTGCGCATATTACGAGCAACGGCAAAGAAACCGATCTGAAAGTAAGAAGGCTAAAGCCATGTCTGAGACGAATTCAGTTGTCGCGATCTACGATACCCATTCCCAAGCAGAAGAGGCCGTGAAGAATCTGCAAAGGTCCGGGTTTAATATGAAGAAGCTGTCAATCGTCGGAAAAGACTATCACTCCGAAGAGTATGTCACGGGGTACTACCATACTGGCGACCGCATGAAGTACTGGGGCAAAATGGGAGCGGTGTGGGGCGGGTTTTGGGGACTGCTGTTCGGCGCCGCCTTCTTCGCCGTTCCAGGGATCGGGCCCGTGTTGGTAGCCGGTCCTTTGGTCGCGTGGATTGTCGGCGCTCTCGAAGGCGCGGTGGTGGTGGGTGGCTTGAGCGCGGTCGGCGCGGGACTCTACAGCATCGGCATTCCTAAAGGCAGCGTCGTAAAATACGAGTCGGCGCTCAAGGCTGACAAGTTCGTTCTCCTGGCGCACGGCACAGCAGCTGAAGTGGCCAAGGCCAGGGACATTATACAGACCACACACCCGGCGGAGCTTGCACTGCACGGGACCGAACGCGAAGAACACCCCGGATTTCCTGCCCGATAGCCCTCATCAAAAGCCGAAGCTCTTACTGCTTAGTTCTGAACCAGCTCGAAGTGAATGGCAGAGGAAGTATTTATCTCTGGAGGAAGCTGGATCTTAAATAGTTCGTTGGAAATGAAGCACGTGAAAGTCGATGATCAAGTTTAGATAAAAGTCGCCGAGGATTTGTTGTCCAACAATCAGCGAGTAGACAAGGCACGAAGAGCACGATACTTCGACAGCCAGTCTCAGCGCGCAGAGGTTAAAGAAACTGACGCGAAAGAGTTCAAATCGATCCTGGCAGTAGAAAGCGGTTCGATTCGACTAGTTTCTAAGCCGAGACCTGGCCTCGTTATCCGGATAACCAGACCGCACGACCATAGTATGGTTTTGCCGCCAGAGTCGTGTATCGTGAGCAGGGACCGCCTCCCATACCGCACTAGTGGAGCGCGAGCCATAGGGGTCAAACAAGTCAATCCTTCGAGCAATCTATCCGGCGGCAGGGTCTAACAAATGGCAGAAGAAAAGAAACTAAGCGGACCAGACTTTGCGCAGGGAGTCTCTCTCACCGAGCTTACCGAAGGCGCCATGCTGCAAGGGCACGCCAACGGCGAGGCGATCCTGGTAGTTCGGCGAGGCGATGCACACTTCGCTATAGGTGGAATTTGTACACATTATGGCGCTCCGCTCGCCGACGGTATTGTGGTGGGCGATACCGTCCGTTGCCCTTGGCATCACGCCTGTTTCAGTCTTCGCACTGGTGAGGCGCTTCGCGCGCCGGCGCTTGACCCGGTCACATGCTGGAAGGTTGAAACACGCGGCGGCAAGCTCTTCGTAGGCGAGAAGCAGCCCGAGACGAAGACGGAGAAGAAGCAGGCGACCGGTTCCGGGACGGCGCCAGAGAACGTCATCATCGTGGGAGGCGGCGCGGCGGGCAACGCTGCGGCTGAAATGTTGCGGCGCGAAGGACATTCAGGCGGCATCACGATGATCAGCGCGGATAATGCCATTCCTTATGACCGGCCAACTCTCTCGAAAGACTTTCTTAACGGCACAGCGGGCGAGAAGCTGATTCCCCTGCGATCCGTGGACTTCTACCGCGAGCACGAGATCGAACTGCTGCTGAATACGCGCGTCACGGCAATAGATCCGCGGGACAAGAGCGTCGCGTTGGCCAACGGCAGCAAACGCAAATTTGATGCGTTGCTCCTCGCGACTGGCGCCGAGCCCGTGAGGCTCAAGATTCCCGGAGCGGATTCGCCGCATGTCTGCTACTTGCGCTCGCAGAGTGATTGCCGCGCCATCATTGATAAGGCCGGTAAGGCTAAGCACGTGGTGCTGGTGGGCGCGAGCTTCATTGCGATGGAGGTTGCGGCTTCGCTGATTCAAAGAAAGCTGCAGGTCCATGTCGTCGCGCCGGAGGCAGTGCCGATGGCCGCGATTCTCGGACCGCAGGTGGGCGAATACCTGCGTCGTCTGCACGAGCGCAACGGAGTGGTGTTCCATCTGCAGCAGACTGTTGTCGCGATTGACGAACACAAGGTCATGCTCAAGGATGGCCACTCTGTTGAGGCGGACCTGGTCGTGATCGGGATCGGTGTCAAGCCGCTGATCGATCTTGCCGAGCGGGCGGGGATCGAGACGGACAAGGGCGTGTCGGTAAACGAGTATCTCGAGACCAGCATTCCCAAGATCTTCGCGGCCGGAGACATCGCGCGCTGGCCTGATCGGCGAACCGGCGAGCATATTCGCGTCGAGCACTTTGTGGTTGCCGAACGCCAAGGACAGACGGCAGCACGCAATATACTTGGCCAGTGCGAGCCGTTCGACGCAGTGCCATTCTTCTGGACGACGCAGTACGACTTTACGCTTAACTACATCGGTCACGCCGAGAAGTGGGACAAGGTGAATTTGGACGGCAGTATCGAGGAACACAACTGCAAGCTCTCATTTCAGCGCGGCGGAACGACACTCGCTGTGGCTACCATTGGGCGCGACCGCGAAAGTCTCGAACACGAACTCGCAATAGAGCTATCCAAGCGGCGCGTTGTGGTCGCCTGACCAAGCACTAAGACACATGGCAGCATCCACGAAGGCAACGATGTTTGAGTCGCGCGAAACCGATTGTTATCAGCGCGGAGGTCGAGAGCGATTGAGATATATGGGCGATTGAGGAACGTTCCTGCGGCTCGATCTCTCCCGCATTCGTCAAATCGAAGGGCAATTTTTGAAGAATTCAATACTTTGTGCGTTCAGATCGACCACTGCACAACCTCAGCATAATTGTGATGCTAACGGACGCTGGTCAGATCTCTCGACTTAAATCTACAACTTCGGACAGCAACTCCGACAGGTCGCGCACCTTTATGGTCTCTTCCAGCGAACGTGCTTTGACTGCATCTTCGAGCATCGTCATACAGAAAGGACACCCCACCGCGACCGTTTCTGGCTTGGTCCTTGTGAGTTGAATGAGTCTGTGCTCGTTAATGCGAGTTCCGCCGACTTCCTCTTTCCAAAAACAACCGCCGCCCGCACCGCAACAGTAGGTACGGTTTTTCGATTCGGCGGCTTCCTGAAGTTCAGTTTCAGGAATGGCGTTCAACGTTGCTCGTGCGCTTTCCCATTTACCATCGTGCCGCGCCATGAAACAGGGGTCATGGTAGGTGATCCGTGCCGCAAGAGGTTTCTCGAAACGGAGCCGGCCTGCACGGCGGAGCTCATCGAGAAATTCTGCTTCGTGCAAGACTTCGTAACCCATGGCGCCGAAATCGGGGTATTCCTTCTTCAAATTGTGGTAGCAATGGGGGCACTGCGTGACAATTCGCCGCGGCTTATACCGACTGAGGGTCTCGATATTGTGCCGGGCGACGGTTGCATACAGATACTCGTTACCGAGGCGCCGTGCCGGATCGCCGGTACAGGTCTCTTCCTTCCCAAGTATGGCGAACTTCACACCTGCCCGTTCCATCAACGTGGCGAAGGCACGACTCACCTTCTGGTTGCGCCCGTCGTAAGATCCGAGGCATCCGACCCAGTAAAGCGCGTCGATTTGTCCAGGGTCTTCAACCTCTGCCATTAGCGGTATCGCGAGGCCCTCGGCCCAGTCCGCGCGTTTTTCCTGGGCGAGCCCCCAGGGGTTTCCCTGAGTTTCGATCCCTTTGAAAGCCGTGACAATCTCATGGGGAAACCGGCTCTCGGTCATGACAAGATGCCGGCGCATATCGTCGATCCGTCGAATGTGTTCGATTCCTACCGGGCAGCCCTCTTCGCACCACCCGCAATTGGTGCAGTCCCACACCGCCTGATCGGTGGCCACGTCGCGGATCATGTCGGCATCCGCCCGCACTCCTTTCAAGGCGTCCGAAGCGTCAATGCTGTCGTCGTAAGTTTTACCCGCGTAAGTTTTACCCGCCAGAAGTGCTGGAGCTTTCGCCAGAAGATGTTCACGCTGTTCGATAACCAGGTACTTGGGATTGAGGGCTTTGCCGGTCGTCGCGGTGGGGCAGTTGATCATGCAACGGCCACATTCGAGGCATGCGGTCATGTCGAGCAGCTGTTTCCAGGTGAATTGCTCGATTTTTCCGACGCCGAACGTCTCGGCATTCTCTATATCCTTAATCGGGAAAAGGCGGCCACGCGGCGTGAGGTCTCTGAAGAAAAGGTTTATGGGTGCGATGATAAAATGACGAAGCTTCGAAAATGGAAAAGCGAATAGCAGCGCATACACAAAAAGCACGTGTATTAACCAGAGCCACCGATGAAAGGACCTGCCTGCTCCAAGGACGCCCTCAAGACGCCCTAATTCTCTTCCCAGATATGCCCACTCGATAAAGCGCGGACGGGTAGCATTGATGCGTGCACCTTCGAGCATCAGCCCGGTAACCGCAACCAGGACCAGCATCAAAAGTGGATACCCGTAGCCGATCCGATTTTCCTGATTGTCGAGCAGTTTGTTAGCCGGTGGCTGGCTTAAAATCCAAGGCTTGTAGATTCTCCGACGATAGGCTGACGCAATCACGCCCACTATGAAGATCACGAAGAAGCTGTCCATCGCGGCCTTGAAGAAGAGATAGAAGCCACCGAAATAAAAATAGAGCGGAAGACCGAACAGACCGGCGAGATCCCTCACGTCGCTGTTCAAAAAAACGATGTTGGTTCCAATGAAGAGACCGACGAAGCCAACGAACATCGCATAGTGCATCCAACCCCAAGTCTCGCGGACCACATAGCCTTGGCCGATCGCGTCCCGCAACATGAGCCATGCGCGAAGCAACGGACGATCCGAGCGACATTCCGGCCTGCCGAGTTGGACGCGGCGGTACCAATAGGCAGCGGCGAATACGCACCCGACCAAAAGCGCTCCCAGCAGTGCGTACATTATGACAATAAACGCTACTGGCACATTCCAGAGGATCTGACGAGTGACGGCCTGGTTCATTTGGGGAGGCTCCTGACTTCCGAGAACGAGCAATAGCTAAGTTTATCGCGATCGCGAAACCGAGCACGAGATTCGTCGGCATATCGCGAAAGATCTTTGCGCGATGTCGGATCGAGAAACCGATTGCTTTTGGCAACAGAGTCGCCAATCCAGCGACTCGGCGCGGTCTCAATGATTCTTTGACCCGTTCCGCGTTTACCAATCTCGGTAGCCTCTAGATCGGCATTCTCGACGACCCCAATCTTATGCTCGAAAGTTATCTTCCCGCCGATCCAACCGGAACTCCCGAGAACGACCAGAGCGACTCTTCTTTTTATCAGCATTGCTTTGGCGGTCTCGAAGATATGCTTAGGCGTGAAACCGAATCGGCAACACTTCGCGTGGTACGGTCGCCGTCCGTGAGCAACCCTTACCCTTCGAATCTCACGCCCGGTTTGCTGTCGTCTTACTTCCGAGTGTGGATTTGTGTCTCTCCCGGAGTCGGATGTTTCTCACACTTGGAGAACTTGAAGCGGTACGAGTGTTTCAGAATTTAACCAGTCTCCTCAGACAGGTTTTCAAGCCTTTCAGCAGGCCTGGCCCGACAAAGTTGCAAAAGAGACGCCACGTTGCGACTACGATTCCTGGGCAACAAAGACGCCCGCGGGCGAGTATTCGGGCAATCGACGACCGTCCTTTGCGAACGAACACGCCTAGCGTTGCCGAACGATGCTGACACGGCACACTTGCTGCTTCTCACAAAGACAGAATTCGGACGTAAAGCTTACGTCAAACGCCAGGCCACGCGGGTTTTCAGCAAAATGCAGTCGCTTTCGGCGGCCGGGCAAGGTCCACTCGAAGGAAAGTGGATTTCAAAGTGTTGAGTGGAGATCTCCATGATTTTCCACGATTGTGGAGATTCTTACCCAACGAGGGATGGAACAAATTGCTGTTTGGCCCGCGAGCCTGATCGACTTCGCGACTTCGGTTGACGAGCCCAACGCTAAGCCGCGCGAATTCAATCGGCGAGAGGGGAACCGACCGTCGTTACTTCGCCAGTCGTTCGAGATGGCGTATATCTAACACTCGTACCCACACCGAGCAGGTTTTTGAACAATGAACTATAAGCCCGATGCTGACAATCTTACGACGAGCCTCCAATGGCGACGCACGGTCGAAAGTACCGGCCACTGCTTTGCGAGAGTTGCTTCGTGGACGGTTCGTGGAAGCAACGTAGTCGGAGAGATGCAGGGATGTGTACGCTGCGGCCTTATTCTTATCAATGATCGACGTGGCGTACTGCTAATAGCGCCTGGTGGTTTCAATCGCATGCACAAGCGCATCTTCCCCTGTCAGGGCCCGCCCTTGTGCCAAGGTCCACCATTTTGTCAAGGTGCGTCGCGAGAGAGTGACGATCCGCTTATCGAATTACGGCGCCGGCTGGAGCAAAAGCATGATCCGCGCTTTAGAGTCTATGAGGGCTTTGCAGTCGCGATTTCCGAAGCGTGAAAAAGGGAAGGCGCACGCAAGCCAAAACGGTTGAACGCGGTGGTCACTCTGAGTGGAGATCAGAAACCGATGTGGCGTCATCCCCGAAACAATTATTCCTGAATTTACAGTTCGAAGGCGACGTGCGATGCGTCAGCACACAACGATGGCAGCCGTCGAAAAAGCGCTCGCCGACAATGACCCGAGCGTCGCGTGGCCCGACCCAGCCCGCGCGCTAAGGCACGCTGGGCGCTGGGGTACGACCGTCGGGATGAAGATCTTGATGGCGGGGACCGGTATCGTCTTGATGGTCTTCCTGGTCTTCCACCTGGCCGGCAATCTGCTCGTGTACCAGGGACCGGCGGCGCTCAATGCCTATTCCGCGCTGCTGCGCCGCGAGCCGATGGCGTTATGGCTCGCGCGAGCCGTACTACTTGTATCGGTCATGGTGCATATCGTTGCTGCCGCGCGGCTGTGGTGGCGTGACTGGCACGCTCGGCCGGTGCGCTATCGCCGCGTGGTCCCGCAGTCCGCCACGCTTGCATCAAGAACGATGCGATGGAGCGGCATCGCAATCGCCGCATTCATCGTGTTCCACATCCTGCACCTCACCACGGGGACAATCCAGCCAGCGCCATTCGACGAGCTCGACGTGTACCACAACGTCGTCGGCGGATTCCGCCTCGGCTGGGTGGCCACCGTCTACCTCGTCTCCATGGCGCTCGTCGGAGTGCACGTCTGGCACGGGGCCTGGGCATCGCTTCGGAGTCTTGGGCTTTCGCGCCCCTCCCTCCAACCGAAGCATCGGGCGATCGCCTGGGTCCTTGCGCTCGTGCTCTGGGCCGGCTTCACCAGCATTCCGGTCGCGGTTCTGTTGGGGGCGGTGCGTTGACAATGGAGCTCGACGCGAAAATTCCGCCAGGCCGACTCGAGGAGAAGTGGGAGCGACGCGAGCACGAGGGCCGCCTCGTCGGTCCGGAAAACCGGCGGAGGTACACTCTGCTCGTTGTGGGCTCCGGACTGGCCGGTGCCGCCGCGGCGGCCACGCTCGGCGAGCTCGGCTACCGCGTGCATTGCTTCTGTTTCCAGGACTCGCCGCGCCGGGCGCACAGCATCGCCGCTCAGGGCGGCATCAACGCGGCAAAGAACTACCGGAACGACGGCGACAGCGTCTGGCGGCTCTTCCACGACACTATCAAGGGCGGCGATTTCCGCTCGCGCGAAGCGAACGTCTACCGGCTGGCCCAGCTCAGCACGGGCATCATCGATCAGTGCGTCGCGCAGGGAGTGCCGTTCGCACGCGAGTACGGAGGCTCTTTGGCAACCCGTTCGTTCGGCGGCGCTCTTGTCTCTCGGACCTTCTACGCCCGTGGCCAGACGGGCCAGCAACTTCTGCTTGGCGCGTACCAAGCACTCGAGCGGCAAATCCAAACCGGGCAGGTGCGCATGCATCCGCGCAGCGAGATGCTCGACCTCGTCGTCGAGAAGGGTCGCGCGCGGGGTATTGTCGTGCGCGGCCTAGTCACCGGCGAGGTTTGCTCCTTTGCCGGAGACGCGGTGCTTCTTGCGACCGGTGGGTACGGCAATATCTATTACCTATCCACTAATGCGCGAGGCTCCAACGCAACCGCCATCTGGCGCGCGCACCGCCGTGGCGCTGCGTTCGCCAACCCTTGTTTCACGCAGATCCACCCCACCTGCATACCCGCCAGCGGAGCGCATCAATCGAAGCTCACCCTGATGAGCGAGTCGCTTCGCAACGACGGCCGCGTATGGGTGCCGAGGAAGGCGGGCGACATCCGATCGCCGCGCGACATCCCCGAGGGCGAGCGTGACTACTACCTGGAGCGTCGCTACCCGACCTACGGAAACCTTGCGCCGCGAGACATCGCGTCGCGGGCGGCCAAAGAGGTCTGTGACCAGGGCCTCGGCGTCGGACCGGGAGGAAGGAGTGTCTACCTCGACTTTTCCGAGGCCGCCCGGCGGCTCGGAGTTCACGTCATTAGCGAGCGCTACGGAAACCTCTTCGAGATGTATGAACAGATTACGGGAGAGAATCCGTACCGAGTACCCATGCGCATCTATCCGGCGGTCCATTACACGATGGGCGGTCTCTGGGTGGACTACGACCTCCGAAGCACTCTTCCTGGGCTCTATGTACTCGGTGAGGCGAACTTCTCCGACCACGGGGCGAACCGACTGGGCGCGAGTGCGCTCATGCAGGGACTCGCTGATGGCTACTTCATCGTGCCGAACACTATTTCGGACGAGCTCGCCCCGCAGAGACCAGGTTCTGGTGAAGTGGACGGGTCGGCGTTCCGTGACGCCGAGCGCGATGTGAAGTCCAAGCTCGATCGGTTGCTCGCTTGCCGCGGAGCACGGACCGTCGACGAGCACTTTCGCGAGCTCGGGTCTCTCCTGTGGGAACACTGCGGGATGGCGCGGAGCGAGTCTGGGCTCTCGCTGGCGCTCGAGCAAATCCCGGCTCTGCGCGCGGCGTTCTGGCAGGATCTCCGTCTGCCGGACACAGGCCAAGAGTTGAACGAGTCCCTCGAACGGGCCGGGCGCCTCGCGGATTATTACGAGCTCGCCGAGCTCATGTGCCGGGACGCGCTCGAACGGAATGAATCCTGCGGCGCGCATTTTCGCGAGGAGTACCAGACCGCCGACGGTGAAGCGAAGCGCGACGACCAGCATTTCGCCCATGTATCGGTCTGGGAGCACCGGGGCGGTGAGATGCCGCCAGCCCTTCACAAGGAGCCCCTCGCATTCGAGACGGTCGCTGCCGAAACGAGGAATTATAAGTGAGAAAGGAAGGCGCCATGACCCTTGAAGCTAAGTGGTCCATTTGTCCGTTGAAACTGAAACGACGCTCCGAAGTGACTCAACGGACGCTGGAGTTCCGATTTGACAAGTCGCCACGGATAACTTTCAAGGACGGCAACGAGTGAACCTCGTCCTGCTCATTTGGCGGCAGAAAACTCCTCGAGGAAATGGCGCGTTCGCCCGCTACGAGGTCCGCGGCATTACGCCCGAGATGTCTTTTCTCGAGATGCTCGACGTCCTGAACGAGAAACTCGCCAAGGAGGGCGCCTCGCCCGTCGCTTTCGAAAGCGACTGCCGCGAGGGGATCTGTGGCGCGTGTGGCTTCATGATCGATGGCGTTGCACACGGTCCTATCGCGGGCACGGCCGTCTGCCAGCTCCATATGCGGCACTTCACCAACGGGGCGGAACTCGTGATCGAGCCCTGGCGGGCGCGCGCGTTCCCCGTGCTGAAGGATCTCGTCGTCGATCGGAGCGCCTTCGATCGCATCATCGCAGCTGGCGGCTTCATCGCCGCACCCACAGGCGCCGCGCCAGAGGCAAACGTATCCTCGGTGCCGAAGCAGAGCGCCGAAGCCGCAATGGACGCGGCGGCCTGCATCGGGTGCGGGGCCTGCGTCGCGGCCTGCCCTAACGCCTCGGCCGCACTGTTCACGGGGGCGAAGATCGCCCATTTGGGAATACTGCCGCAGGGCCAACCCGAGCGCGACCGTCGGGTCGTGGGCATGGTCGAGCAGATGGACGCGGAGTCGTTTGGCAACTGTTCGTGGCATGGTGAGTGTCAGGAGGCCTGCCCCAAGGGGATCAGCATCGATGTTATCGCTCGTATGAACCGGGACTACCTCCGCGCAGCGATATTGCAGTCGCCGGACCGCGGGGATGGCAACTCTTAGGCCCATATGCGCCAGGCGCGGATTCGGGCTGCGCGCTCCTCGCTCCTACTTGCGGTGCCGCTCTTGCTCCTCACGCTCGCGGACCCCAATCATCCGATGAGCAAGCTGGTTGCGCAGATCTTGTGTGTGGCGAAATACAACTCAAGCGGCGGCGGGAGTCTGAAAGAGGCCATTGCAGTGTTTTCGCCAGCGGTATGAGCCAAGGTTTGCGATTGGTTCGGCAGGCGCGCCACCGCGCTGTGTCGGAGTGATTCCGGCCAGTCCGGTGTGGCAGCGATATCGATTGTAATAAACTTTGTAGCTATCGAGTTTGCGTTCCAGATCGCCTTGGGGTCCAAAACAAAGTCTGATCGAGGTAGTCGCGCCGGATGGTCCCGATCAACCGCCCGATGAAAGTATGCGACCGGAGCGCGCCGGGAATCGACTTGATCTCGTCAATCTCAAGTATTCGAAGGTTCGCCAGCCAGCGTTGAAAACGAGACTGCGGATCATGATCCGAAGAAAGATGCTTCGGCGTGCCCTGTCTCGCGATCGCGCGGTTGAAGATCCGGCACACGCTGGGTCCGTCGAGATTAGCGGTACCGATGCCAAAGCCGATGATCCGGCGAATGAAGACGTCCATCACCACCATAACCCAGTAGCTCTGGAGCAGAATCGACTCACAGCGGGAGAGGTCGACGCTCCAAAGGCTGTCTCGGGCCTGCCCGACGACGGAGAGCCAAGAGGGGCCATCGCCGCTTGGCGCCGGTCGGTAGTACCCGATGAGTATGCGCCTGACCACATCTTTGTTGATCGCGAGGCCGAAGGCACTGGAGATTTGCTCGGCAATCTTACGTCAGCCCCAGCGCGGGTTTCGCCGTTCATCTCGATGACCACAGCAAATCAGAAGCTCGCTAGAGGGACCTTTTGGACCTGGGCGACGGGATCGGTTGGAGCCATGTAGAAGATGATATTTGAGCTTCACCAAAGCATGGTGAAGGCGCAGCAGCGTCGAAGGCTTGGTTATCACGGCCATTTTACGTAAGCGCTTCGGCGATACCAAAAGCGTATAGAATCCAAGCATCAGCCGATCCCACGAAGTCAGATTGGGGAGCTCCACGCCCCCATCCAAGGCGCCAAATCGATGAATTTCCCTGTAGATCAACCCAGTCAACGGAATTCCACGATCGTGTTCGGCGGGGTTGTGAGCAAGATTCTTCCGTCAACGCGACGAAAATATTGACCGTCCCAGCGGTCGAGTGGTCTGGAAATATACTCTGCGAGCTCTCGGCCGTCGCCGATTACCCTCACTGGTTCAGTTACCTCGAACTCGAGAGAGATGCTTCCGTTGTAAATCTTCGGGTCAAGCTGAGTGAAAACGCAAAAACTCGCTAGCGCATCGCGTGACTTCAACTGCTGGACCGACGTTTGCTCCGCCAGAATCCGGTACGCGTACAGCGGCCCCATGGGTACGTACCAAACGTCATCGCGACCTCCGATATAGGCCAGGTGTCGCTCATAGAACCCGTCCGGACCATATTCGAGCATTTGGGGATGCGAGACGAAGCTGTATATACCGCCGCCGGCATGGACTTCGTCGAATTTTGCATTCAGCAAACCTGGATCGTTTCGTCCCGCTATGGCGACCTCACCCTTCTTCGCAACGAGCTTCGTGTAGCCATTCTGCACGACCTGCGTGTAGCGGGCTGCGTAGGGATTGGTATCGTAGGTCTGAAGGCCCGGGGCGAGATGGCGCCCTTGCAACTCTCCCGGATAGGCACGGGCGGTAAGGTAACCGGCGCGCGCAATCTTACGCTGAACAAATGCGTGACCGGAGCAGTGTCCGCATGGGTAAGCCCAACTCCAGACATAGGGCTGGCTGGTGTGCTCCAGAATATCATCCCTCGATCCTTCGATCTCATACCGCGTGAGGATCCGAAAGCAGGAGAAGGACGTATCCGGCAGACGGCACATGTGCCTGCGGGAATGTGAGCCGATCTCATGGCCGTTGGCGATGGCTTGCCGTAGACGTGGCCATAACCGCTCCATCACCTGCGACTTCGTATTTACGAAGGCAGTGGCCTTGATTCCATATTGATCCATGGCATCGAGACAGGCGGTCAGGTGTTCTGTCGCGTCATCGACGGAATGGGTGACCACTGTTCTGGCGCCGTTCAGATACCGGGTCTTTCCAATGAAACGCACGGCACTGGCCGGGTTGCCGAGGTCAACGGGGGTGACTTGCAATCGGATCATTTGATCCCCGGGAACTCGGCGTACCAGCGAGGGCTTATCCATCAGATCGACGATGTCCTTCCAGGAAAGCGAGCAGCCCTCGGACGTAGCGCGCGAAGGCACGCACCCTGCCTTGCGGCCGCTTGTCCATTCGCGGTCGGAGTCTCGCTTCTATAAAATATAAGGTGTGGGCGGCACGTTGAATAGTCGCGAGTTACTCGTCCGGCTATTGCTCGCCGATGAGGTACAGGCTCGATTCAGCTGCCTTGAGTTCTCGCGCTTGGACAGGTGGCCTGAGGCCGTTTGTCTCGCATCTCTCTGGAACGTCGTCCCGACTCTGAACCGCCGGGTTGCTGCATTCGGCGTCGATGTTGGAGACTCCGCTCGATCCACGCTACATCGGACGACGGCCGCCCGATTCGTGCGGTCCGCTTGGGTGGCGCGGAAGGGCGTGAAAGCCCTAGTCGAATTACGGCAGAAGGGGATTCCGGTAGCAGCATTCAAGGGACTTGCGGCTATTGCTGGCCTTTACTGCACCCCGAGGGATCGCTTTATTCGAGACGTCGACGTCCTAATCCGCGAGGAGGATTTGAATGCCACGTTGGTATGCCTCAGAGCGCTCGGGTTCCAGCCGGACCTGCCGGGCGAGTTTCCGGATTATGTGAGCTTCATGCGTCACTCGCCGGCATTTGCCGGAAACTTCAGCGTCGCCTTACGGGACGCCGATGGCTGCGAGATCGATGTTCATTGGCGCTTGGGGATCTCGGGGCAAGCGATGGGGACCGGGCAGTTCATTCAACGCACCGGAGAGGCAGAGTTGTTCGGCACCGCAATCCCTATCGTGGCGGTCCCTGACAGCTTGATTCTTACCTCTCACCACGCGTTTCGCGAGAACCTCGCCCCCGACTTTGCGCTGCGCGATGTGCTCGATATCGAAGCGTGGTGTTTAAAACTAGCCGCGTGCGGAGAACTCCATTCTGGCCTAGGGTACGTGGTCTCGCTCGGTCTGGCTTCACCGCTGCTGGCAAACCTGAGTATCCCGCTTGAGTTCAACTCCGAGAGTGCCATAAAGCCGGCGGTAGAGTTTCTCCGGGGGCTGGTACGGAAGAATGAAATAAGAACCGCCAAGGAACTTACGGATCTGTTTGTGCTACAGGTCCGCCAAGGTCCCCTTAACAGGGATCTGACTTATCTATTTCATCCGGGTTCTGTGCGACAGATAGCCGCCGGTTTTTTGAATGGTTGGTCCGGGCATCGCTCCTTCATGCAAGATATGGAAATCAAGAACTGGGGCGGGGCACTGCCAATCTCGCGTCGCATGCGACTCTTCTTTCGTGCGCTCGCCGGAATCACTCCCGCTCAACTGCGCATGATTCTGGCGCTAGCTAAGGTCAGGGGAGCCTATCAGCGTTTTGAACCTCAGCCCGATGATTGACAGTGTTTCGGTGCCACGCTAGGAGGTTCGTGAGGCTCGATGTCGTGAGCCGTTGGAGATTGAAACTATGGCTGTAAGACGTTTCCGAGTGAATGGCCCGAACATCGTCAACGAAATCATCGACGGCGAGGCAGTAATCGTGAATTTGGAGAAAGGGAGCTATTATAGCTTGGCCGGAGCCGGTGCCGACATTTGGAGCGCGCTCAAGGACGGAGCCTCCGAGCGGGAAATCGTTGAAAGTCTCCTCGAGCGGTACAGCGGTGAACGAAGCAATATCGAAAGCTCCGTGGTGGATCTGATCAGCCAATTGGAAAAAGAAGGCGTCATCGTACAAGAAACGCAGGAGAGCGAAGACTGTCGGGCCGTCCATCCCGGTTCTCTCAGTGCCGAAAAACCCGCATTCGAGTGCCCTGCGCTGCACAAGTACACCGACATGGAAGCGATCCTGATGCTAGATCCGATTCACGTGGTGGATGAAACAGGCTGGCCTAGTGCAAAGCGCCCGGGCTGAAATCGCTGCCCCATATAGCTATTTCGACGAAGTATTCGAAGCTTTTCTAAAAGCTGCCGTTTCGGCCGGTGGAGCGGTAGATCGGTTCTTTTCGATCGGAGGACACACCATCCGGATTAGCTTTGCCGGAAGTGCATTGATCTCGAAGCTGACCCGGGCGCTCGCTCATCTGTCTAGTGAGCCCTCACCGTTCCCAGTCTTCTCCATTTTCGTTTGGGACAGTTCCTCCACCGGCATTGCCTTACCAGAACCTCCCGGAGACGCTCAGAAATTCCTGGAGCGGCGGGAGATATGCGGCGTGCACGGAGATCGGATCTGCGCCGCTTTCGAATTCGCCGAGCGCATGCGACTCAGCATCCTGCATCGGGACAAGCACGTCGCTGTGCATTGGGTCCCCGATTCCACGAGCGTACCGTTTTACGAAAGCGCCGCGCCTTTCTTGACGATTCTGCATTGGTGGATGCGTGACCATGGGCAGCAACTTGCCCACGCGGCGGCGGTCGGTACAGCATCGGGCGGCATCTTGCTCGGCGGCAAAGGGGGCTCGGGTAAGTCGACCACGACGCTGGCCTGCCTCGCTTCGGGGCTGCGGTGCGTCGGCGATGACTACGTACTGCTCGGCGCCTCCGATCCATCGCCGGCGCGTACCGTGTACAACACGGCCAAGCTGGAGGGCCACCATCTGCTTCGAGCGTTGCCGGCCCTGTTGCCTGCAGTCAGTAATCCTGACGAGATGGAGAGGGAGAAGGCGATCTTGTTCCTCCACGAGCACTTTCCGGAAGCGCTCATCCAGGGTTTTCCAATAAAAGCGATCGTGTTGCCCCGAGTCTCGGGCTCAACGGCATCCCGCTTGACCGAAGTTTCGCCGGCTTTTGGCTTGGCTGCGATAGCCCCCAGTTCGATGTTCCAGCTTCGCTGGTCGGGACAGGAAGACTTCAGCAAGATCGCAAGCGTTGTGCGGCAGGTTCCAAACTACGTCCTCGAATTGGGCACCGAACTGGAGGAGATCCCTGAGCTGATCTTCGGACTGCTAGCGAGAAGCTCATGAACACCGACACGCAGGAGCTGAGCGTAATCATCCCAGTTTACAATGGGGAACGCTTCATCGCCCAAGCCGTGGCCAGCGCCCAGCACCTTAGCCCTCGCGTGGCGGAGACTATCGTCGTCGATGACGGTTCAACGGACGCAACGGCGAAAGTCGTGAAAGGTCTTGCTGGCGTGCGTTACGTCTATCAAACGAACCAGGGGCCGGCCGCCGCGCGGAATCATGGTTTTCGCATCTCGCAGGGCAACCTTCTCTGTTTCCTGGATGCCGACGATCGATTGACCGGCAACAAGAACGAGATTCAGTTCCCCATGCTGGCGGAGAATCGCGCGCTGGATATCGTGATTGGGTTTTCGCAACGTGTGGTCATTGCGAGATGGGACGGCGCCGAGCCGGTTTACAATGAGATTGGCGACCCGGTGTTCTACTTACACCTCGGTAGTGCAATCATTCGCCGCACGGTTTTTGAAAGGGTCGGTCTGTTCGACGAACATTTGGCCGTGGCGCCCGAGCATCGATCGACAGCAGCGGTAGGCGAAGAGGTGGAGTGGTATCTGCGTGCCAAGGAAAGCGGAATCCGAATGCGCTTTCACTCGGAGGTCATGCAGTACTGCCTGCGGCACGACCGTAATGTGACGCTCCAGCGTAAAGTGATGAACCAATACCTCGTCAGGATCTTCAAACGGTCTTTGGACCGGAGGCGGAGTCGGCCGGTGGGAACAGCGTCGATCTCGTTGGACTGGTCCGAGGAAACGCAAGGGCTTTTCGGACCTCTGGTCGCTCCCGGCTCAAGTAATCAGAAATGAAAATGAGCGAATCCTCGGTCAGTGCCATTATCCCCGCGTACAATGCCGCTCCGTATCTCGCGGAAGCGGTGGAAAGCATCCTTGCGCAGAACTATCAACCGCTGGAAATCCTGATCGTGGATGATGGATCGACAGACGGTACTCCGGAGGTGGCGTTGCGATTCGCTGGAAGCAATGTGCGACACATCCGGCAGCCCCATAGCGGTTTGCCGTTCGCACTGAACAACGGGCTGAGAAATGCAACGGGAAATCTGATCTGTTTTCTTGATAGCGACGATGTTTGGACCCCGGACAAGCTGGCCCTCCAGCTTCCTCTAATCATGCAGGACGCGACGGTTGAAATTGTGTTGAGCCACCAGCGGCGCGGGTGGCGTCCTAAAGGGAGCAGCGACTACAAGTTCACGGCACCCGAACTTGCTCTTCACCCGCAGAGCTGCGTTTTCCGGAGAAGCGTATTCGACAAAGTCGGCCTGTTTGACACCGCGTTCAAATATACAGCCGATTGGGACTGGTTTATGCGCGCCCGCGAGCTTGGCGTAAAATTCCTCGTTCATCCAGAAGTCACGAATTTCTACCGGAGGCACGACAACAACATGTCGGATGATAAGGCCAGCGTCAAAGATGTCCCGCTGATGCTGAAGCGCTCGCTCGAACGCCGGCGGGCGCGAGGCGGCACTGGTATCGCTCTCTCGCTGCCGAGTCTGTTGGAATCACTTCGCGCCAGCGTGGGCCGGCCGCGCCAACTGCCATGAAGCGCGAGGAGTAGCTGTGGAACCGGGTCTCGTGAGCGTAATTATCCCGGCGCATCAGGCCGAACCATACATCGCCCAAGCCATTGACAGTGTGCTAGCACAAACCTACCGGCCCATGGAAATCATCGTCGTCGACGACGGTTCGAGCGATGGTACACACGCCGTGGTCGAAGGCTATGGATCGTCCGTTCGATACGAGTGGCAGCACCACGCGGGGATCAGCGTGGCCAGAAACCGCGGAATCGAGCTCGCCGTGGGAGAGTTTCTAGCGTTTCTCGATGCCGACGACTTGTGGGCGGAAGACAAGCTCGCGTGGCAGACTGCAGCCCTACAAGCTGATTCCGAACTCGACATGATTTTTGGATATGTCCAGCAGTTTCCGAGCCCGGAACTTGCCAGCGAGATTGAAAAGAAGATTCGTTACATCGCGGAACCGATGCCGGCGTATCTGGGTGGCACGATGCTCATCCGACGAGACACCTTTCTGAATACTGCCTCCTTTGATACGCGATGGCAGGTCGGAGAGTTTGTCGACTGGTACTTGAAGGCGATCGATGCCGGGCTGCGCAGCGGCATGCAGCCACGGGTGGTGCTTCTGCGGCGCCTGCACGACGCCAACCACGGCATCAGAAAGAGGGATGAGCGAGCGGATTATGCGCGCATTGTGAAGGCGGCACTCGACCGCAGGAAAGCAAAGTAGTGCCTTGCTCCAAATGCGGGGACGGCTCGAAAAAAAATAGTGGATACCCGTTGTCGATTACACCGCCGGTGCAATAAACGGCGCCTCAACCTTTCTATCTTCAGGCAATATCGTGGGCATATTGACCTCGGCGGTTTCGTCGGCGGGTGCGGGACACGTCTTTCACATCTTTCTGCCGCAAGGTGTTGATACCTGCTTGGACCCGGATAATACGGTCTGCTACTCGTCTGACAGCCCCGCGCGACGTTCGGATTCTGCGCGTATCACTCAAAGATTATTGGCAGCGGAGTCGACGTTTTCTATACCGTGATCCCCTATGAAGGCGTTGTCGAGTGCATGCTCCCGGCGCCCAATCCCAATGGCGCGCTTATCGACACGGCCAATTCGGCGTCGTTACATGAGCTATTCGAGACCATCAGCGAACCTTTAGCGGGCAGCGGCTGGGTGGCAGATAGTTCCACATTAGATTCCGGCCTTGAGATGTCTGACATCTGCCAAGGACAGTATCCCTCCTACGTCCTGGTGAAAGGGCGCACCTACCAGACGCCACTTGTGTACCCAACGCCCGCCATGGCTGCGTGGACGGACCGTGATTCGCCTGCGGTCGGCCCTCGCCTGAGTGGCGGGATTCCCTACCGCGCCTCGGGGCTACCAGAACGTCAGCCGCGGGAGCCATCGTGGGACGTGGCGCCTGTATTCGAGGCAGTCGTCGCCGAAGCGCGCCTCGAGCCCAGGCTCTTCCGATAGCGGTGTCAACGCATTTCGGACAGGGTTTTCCAAATGACCTGCCACAGTCACAGGCCGCCGTATTTGTTGCGCCAGATGTAGGAGGTTGCGTTCGAGATCCCCTGGCGCTCGGTATTTCGACGTGGAAGCGAATTCACCTGAAGCCGATCATATCGTGACCGATGTCCCGTCCAGCTTGGTAAAACTAAACTCGCCGAGGATCTCGTTGTAGCATGGCTTCTGGTCCCGCAGGATGCTGATAGCGACCGCCTCCCCCAGCTTCATCGCTTCCTCGGCATCGGAACGCCAATGCACTCCCGCGATGTTGCGCGCGAATGCCACGTTGAAGGCGAGCTTGTTCAGTTCGGCGCCGACCGTGAGCAAATTCGTATCGCTACCAGTGTAAGCCTGCAGCGATAAGCCATCGTCGCTGGGAACAACCGGATTCGGCAATACCGTGCGCTCGTCGAAGAAAGCTTTCAGGACCGTGATACATGCTCCAGCGACGGTGGCGTGACCGGATCCGTACGCGGGATGCTGAGGACATCCCTCCGGAAACGCCATCGGAAGAAGATAGCTGTTGTACTTGGCAAACACCTGCGGCAGCGCCGTCGAGTTTATAACATCGCTATGGAGCGGATAGGTCTTGGTCTCCGTCTTGGTCAAATGTACCAACCCGCCGAATGCCTCGGGCCGCAGCGCGCGATGCACGAACCATTTCTGGAACCATTGCGCCTTGAGTGCGCGTGAAGCGACTTCGGTCATCAACGCCTGGATGTGCGGACCACCGAAAGTGCCGAAACCGGCTTGATTGGCGGAGGCGGGATTAGGCGCCACGTATGGATTGCCTGGATTGAAGGGTGCGCCGATTTGCAGCAGGTACAGCATCGCGCCGAAGTACGCCTGGTAGAGAAAATCCACGTGCACCCAAGCGCCGACATCGCGTCCATTGCGCAGAAAGCGCACGGTCGGGTCAACCGAGTTTTTAGCGAACGGTCCGATCCCATTCTGGCAATCCAGGTACGATGCGAAATCGGTCATGTAGTCTATGCCGGTAACGTAGGTCTTCCATTGCTGGACCACCTGTCCGGCGCCATAGGAAATGGTGGGTAGGAAAAACTGCGAGACGTAGGGGCCGACATCCAAACCGGCAAAGTTCGCGCGAAACAGATTCTGCGCCGTCACCGTGCCATTGCGATGCGGGAAGTCAGTAAGATTGTTGAGGTCCGCCATCGCAGCCTGCGCGATCGAATTGCTACCGTATTGCGAGAATGGTACATCGCGCAGCAGCGCCTGCCAGTAGTTCTCCACCATCTCGCCCGCGCGCTGCGCACCCGCAACGCTCGGCGACGGGGGCTCCGATAGTTGATGCGAATCGGTTCCTTGAAGATCGAATGCCAACCCCGCCTGCGGGTCCACCAGGAGCACGGTGCCGTTTAGCGGGATCGCATCGAAGTCCGCGGGCTTGCCCGAGGTCACCGCCGTGATGAACTTTCCGTAGGCGGCCGGATCGACCTCGCCATTGGAATCGTGCTTGAGCCCTTTGGAAAAGTTGCCGATGAAATTCGGAAAGAGAGTTTCATCGCCATTGTTGACGTGTTCCGGAATCGGCATCCGGAACTCGTTTCGCGCGGTCTCGACTCGATACGAGAACGCGCCGTTGCGCCGATGTATCGCGGCTCTTCGCTCGGAGACTGTTTCGCTTGCGGCTTCCTGCGCCTGGGCGCTCGAAGTGGCCGCTGAGATAATCGGCTCGATGCCGACGGCGGCCGACGCGACTGACGCTATCGTCGTGGCTCCCGCTGCCTTCAAAAATGAGCGTCTGCTCCGATTCTTTACCGACCGATCGTCTTGCTGGTTCATCTGATGTGCACCGTTTCCCCACTTGGGACAAAGAAATTGCGTTGAAAGCCTCGCCATAACCGCATTGGCGGGCGTCGCTTCGTTTCGGCTACGGACGGAGGGAAACTACCGGGGAGGCGCGCGCGAACCGGAAAAATAACGAAAGCCCGGATGCGCCGAAAATGTCAGCTCAGTCCCGCTGGAACCGATGAGGCCGCAAAATATCCAGCTTCGAAAGGAATCGGTGGCAATGTGCAGCGAATGGTTCGCATGGTGCGTGAGCCACGCGAGTGGGCGACCGATGATGAGCGCCTTCGAGGCATCAGGGAGAAGATTGCGCTCGGTCGCGTGCGGTTGACTGGTGGCATTATTGGCGAGAATAACGCCAATAGCGGTCGTGAGCGGCCGAACCGACAACAGAAGTGCGATCGCAAAGAGACGGAGGGAGAAAAATCGGGCCAGCCTCGTCATCTTACCGACCTGATGGGATTCAGGATCGCGCGCGAATCAGAAATGCCTGCAAAGTAAAGCAGTTAAAAACTTCCCCCAACGCATAATAGCGAGGGATCGTCTTAATGCAAATAAGAAAACGGCAGAGCGTTCGGATCGCGTCATTTGCGAATCCGCACCGGCGAAAAAAAGATGGACCGACACGCTGGGATGTAACGCGCCTTCGTGAACTGTTGCCGCGGGCGCGACTCACCCATCCCGCTCAAAACCCGCACCAATACTCAAAACCCGCACCAATAATAGTGGATACGGTCCGGTCCAAGTCGAGTCCAAGTCGCGGAATAACTGTTGATTTGGCCGACGCGGGTTTCGGACGCTGCGAATGTGAAATCCACTGCGTCGACCCTCCGTCGGTGCAAGGTTTTGACAGCCAAAGCGCTGAACACGGCGGTCGAAAAGCGAAGGGCTGGACTGGCCGATGTAAATGATTATAGATAGACGCGGGCGGACGGCTTTCCGTCGAACTTAAAAACCTAGGAAAGCCCCTTGCTGATTCCTCCGATAAGTTGCGTGAGCTCATGCTTTGACTCAATTCGGCGCTGCATGGTACTCCGCGCAAGTAGTATGAAGGGTCGAATCCGCCAGCCCATGCATATCGAAGGGGGATGAATCGTCCACTACATCTTACCTTCCTCCTCCTGATGAGTATTGGCAGTTGCGTAGCGACGACCGGGTGCTTCTCGTGCGCCTCGACCCATGTCAAGGAACCTCCCAGTCAGGTGATCGTATCGCCACCATCGTCGTCGTCATCGACGACGACCACCACGACGACTCCGTAAAGCTCGCCGCGATAGCCGGTCCGCAGTTCGGCACACATAGTTCGACTCCATGCCGCCGCCCGATGCTGCACGGCATCAACTTGCGCTGCGTCGCCTGCGTTGCTCGATCACGTCTTCGTGACGACGATGGCCGGGTGGAATCGCGCCGACGCCCTCATCTTCAGAGGCGTCATCGGCCTTCGGATAACGAATGCGGAAAGAGTTGAACAGCGGATGCTTCACCGCGCTTGCGATCGAAAGGATCGGCGCGATGCATGATAGCGGGAATGCCGGAGCAGCATATTCCCAGCTTGCCGCCGGAAACGAGGAAGCATCGATCAGCGCGATCAGCAGGATGCGGCTGAACAAAAGAATCCACGCGGCCGCTGCCATGATCACTGTGGGATCGCACGTCGCCTGCCTCGGCGCTCTCATCCAGACGGCTAACAGCATCGCCGCCAGCCCGGGCCAGAAGATCGCCGGAACAATAAAGCCATAGGCATAGTTCAGGAATCTGCGCACTCGAAGCGCCAATCGAATCAGCGCGGCTCCCTCGCGCTGGCCCGGATCGTATTCAGAATACGTCAAGAAGAGATTCTCCGTTGGAAGCTTCTCTGCGACGGGGATGTAAATCGGCCGGTTGAGGAATCGCCAGTAATCGTCCAGCCGCTTCGGCACTCCGCTGCTTGCGCCTTGCAACAATAGCGGGGGGCGATGAAACAGCAGGTTGGACAAGACCTTGCGGAAGCTGGTGGGAATGCTCCACACCTGTTCCCTGCTCATTCGCGGCATGAACGGGATCGGCGATGGATGACATACAAGGCGATGCTCCGCGCATGCAAACTCCACCTCGGTCCGAACCTCCTGAAAAAACTCCGCCGCGCGCGCGGGACTTCGATAGTAACCCGCTGACGCCGCAGCATCACGCAGCGCCCAAATAAACCATCCGCCGGCGATCTCGTCGCAGGTCCATGGATATAACTTGCAGCCGGGAACCTCGAATGGCGAGCCGTCGGGCGGATCGAGATAAGGCCGAATGGAAGCAAAAGCCGGACTGACTTCATAGATCTGCGCGCGTGCTTTCGCAGTGACCGGAACGTAGGGAATCAGCTTCCCGACTTCGACGCTCTGCAGCGCGTCGACCGCGCCGATGAAGTTGGATTCCTGCGTATCGACGCCGACAAAGCTGCCATAAGCGAATAGATTTGCAATTCGAAATGCGATCATCACGATGCCAAACGCGAGCACCATCGATGCGGTGGCGACCGCCGTCGGGCGAATCGCCCGCGATTGGATCCACGATCGGAGGGCGGCGCCGCCGATCAGTATCGCGATGCCGGGCAGAATCCATGGCCCTTCTTCGCGGGTCAGCCAGAACCATCCGAGCAGGACGCCGGCCAGCGCGCTCCAACGGATGATGCGCGCACGTTTGTTCGAGGCGAATAGCGCGAACGAAAATGTCGCGAGGATGAGTATCGTCTGCGCGGAGTAGATCGCCTGACGCAACACACGCAGCGAAACCAGTCCAGGGTTCCACAGTGTCACGAGGAAAATCGCGACCGCCGCCGGCGCCGAATCGCTCAGCCGCCATACGACCCACGCCAGAATGCCGACGGCGAGGCAGTTGAACATCGCCTCGCTGACGGAGATCGGAAGTCCGCTCCGGGCCGATAAGGCGAGAAATGCCGAATAGCCCGGTCCCTTCATCAAAGTGAATTGGCTGAACGGTCCGAGCCAGTGGCCGCTTGAGAGCAACTGCGCATGATAGATGAACAACGCGTCGTCGAGGTTCGAGCCGGCCACTAACGTGATCGGAGTGTAGCCGCAGAAGGCGACGTAGACCGCCGCTGTCACGGCCATCATCGAGTACCAAATCAGCGAACTGCGATTTGAATTCGCGCGCGGATTATGCACGACCGGATGAGAGTACCTGACCGCTTCGGCATACCGAAAGCGAATTGCGGCCCGGATTTTGCCCTTCGTTCGCGATCTCAGATCGAACAATAGTGAGCTCAGCAGAAGGAAGTTATCGCAGCGCTTTCTAGGTAGGCGGGACATCCTTGAACTGGGTGCTTCCGGGTCCGGTCCCGGTGATCATGGCAACTCGTAGGCGGTTGATCGAGCCGGAACGTCCGTGCCTCCCGTCTGGTTCGGCATATTAGCGAGATTTATAGCGCCATCTCCAAAAACGAATCGAGGAGCTCGGATTTCGTCGGTATGGACGTGGCAGGCGGGTGAGCAGATAGCGATACCTCCCATCGTTCCGCAGGAGTGAGGGCGCGATGGTCTCGACCACATTTTGGCAATTTTTGCAGTGTCTTGGATGAATTTGTCGAATTTTTCGACCATCCGGGGCTAGTTTGCGGACTTTTCGGAACTAATCCGGCCGTTTTTGATTGCTCGTTAGCAACAACCCGTTTATTTTATTAATTTTGATGCTTGCGCCTACACCCCAAAGTGGAGAACAAAATCGACGGAGGTGGGGAACGAAATGGCGACCGGGTGGGGAACGAAATTCCGCTCGCGCTACCGGGTGAGGAACAAAATTTGTACTGCGACACCGTTGTCATGGATGGCACTCATCACCAAACGCTGTTTGAGTGCCATGGTTACCATCAACATTCGCGAGCCGAGGCCACTCTGAGTCCAAGTTAGAGCTGCGGCTTAGTGCCATTCGGCGCGGATCCGCCAAAAACGACCCCGCACCTTATGCGTCTTCCAATGGATAAGCGATTCTAATCGTGGAATTGGGTGAGCCTGCCGCAGACCTGCACCATCACGAGGAATTCGGCCGTCCTATTCGGCTTTGAAAACCTTCTTCATGACCAGGATTGCGACGCGCTCAGCAACAGTTCCGGCGTCCGAATGCCGATCGCAATCCCATCTACAATACAATCGCCCACGCCGTGCCGTTGCCACCGATAGCCCTACGATGAAAATCTTTCGACGCCTTCTTTTTGGGTGAACCCGGTTCTGGTTTACTGCAGCAGAGCGCTGAAACTGCGCCCACGTTGTCGCGGGTTCCGAAGTGGCTCACCGGCGACGGTATTCATGATTTAGTGTCTGTCCGCGATGGTCCCGCAGGGTCACGTTCAAGGCTTTGTCGACCAAGTTCTGCTGCGAGGGCGTTAGCTGGGCCTCGGGTCGCGGACAATATTTGTATGCTTCGAAGGGCGCTCCATTGGCAGTTCTTCCGGTTGACAAATAAATCTGACTCAGGGACTGAAGGTACTTGAGCTCGTCGTAGGTCACCTGGCACGGGATCCGCGCGTAGTTACCATCTGTTTGTTCCAGGGTAGTCGCTTCCACTATTTCGGGTCTGGGAACGGGCTCCGCTTCGGGGGCTGCCTGCCCGGGTTTGGTATCGCGCGTCTTTTCCGCCGCAACCACGGCCAGCCAGAGCTCGTCGTAGACGCCGCCCGCTCCTTCCCTGCCCTTTTTGTTCCACTTCCGCAGGGTGCGCTTGCTGAAGCCGGCCTTCTTCGCCGCGCCAGCCCTTGAGCTTCCGGCGCGGATGTATCCGGCGATCTCCGCGATCACGTCGCGGTTGAGTTTGAGTGGTTTGCCTCGGGGACGTTTTTCCATAGCCCTCGCAGTCGGTGAGGTCCAAATTTGGGATCCTGCTTCACGATCATTCTACTCTCGGACCTGCGGGACGCGCGGGCTCTTTGTTGCAGTGTCATCATTGCGCGAAAGCGCTTCCTGATTAACGGCCGATGTTGGAGGCGCGACCGCCGCATCAACACGCCCTTGGCGCCCAGCACGTCAGACTTCTTGGCAAAGTGGAGCAATATTCAACCGGCGTTGACAGCCACCGCTCGGACCGCACCTCTAGCCGCCACGCTTACCAGAACGCACCAAACTCGACCTCGTTCAAGGAGTGTTCCTCTTCGCAACGCTTTGGCTCGCGCCGTCAAAATTGCGCTCAATAAGCGCTCTGATTAATTGTGAGCGCTAGGACTTCGGCGTCCCTCGCGTCAAGACTTCTCACGCGACGCCGCTCGGGGCCGCGCGGCGTCGAAAAATCTGCGCCCGATCTTATGCGAGTTCTATCCGAGTTCTATCAAAGATTGCGCAGGACTTCGGCGACCGCAACTTCGACGCGCGTGTTCTTGAAGAAGTTCGGATTCATTCCGGCCCACAGCCGCGCGGGATTCCCGAACACGAAGTCGCGGAAGTCATCCTCCGAAATCTGCCCGTTCTCGACCATCTCGTAAGCTTCCTCGGCGATCTCGGTCATATCCGGCACGTCCCAATGACCCATGTCGGAGCTGAAGATAGCGTTGAGGCGCGCCTTGAACGGAAGCTTCTTCGCATCGAAGGCCATCGCGTTGATGGGATCGTCCGCCTCGCATCCGAAATAGAAATTCGGCACAAACAGGTCGCGGATGTCCTCCGGCTTTTCGATGCCGCACTGCCACCAGTCATCGAGCCGGTTCGGATCTTCTTTGGTTCCGTTTAGTCCCCATCCCTCACCTTGCTGATCGAGTTTTCCCTCGACCAATTTCCCGCCGAACCGGCGCGCGAGGTCGAAGTACTGCTCACGATTGAGGTTGGCGGGATTGTAGTTTTCCATTCCCCTGCGATTGCGCTTCACCCAGTGACCAATGAGATCGCAATAGAGATTAGCTGCCCATCCGACGCCGCATTCCAAGAACGCGAACTTCAGTTTCGGGAAGCGTCGCGTGACGCCGCCGAAGAACAATGCCTTGCAGATCGCTTCTCCGGCCGCTGCGAAGTGTCCGATGTGATTGAACATGTAATTCGAGATCGAGATGCGGCTGCCCCATCCCATTCCCGCCGAATGGAAACTGGGCGCGACGCCGAGTTCCAAGCATTTCGCCCACACCGGGTCGTAGTCGTATTCGCTGTCGAGCGCGAACAAATCGAGCCAGTAAGCATGCCGGGTCGGATGCGGCAGAGCTTCGGCCACCGCAGGGATCGGACGGCGGACATGGCCCGCCATCATGATCACTTTGAGCCCCAGCGTCTTGACCGCATATTCCAGCTCGTCGATGGCCTCCTGCGGGGTATGCATCGGGATAACCGCGGCCGGCGTCAGACGATCCGCATAATCGCGATAGATGTCCGCATGGAAGGTATTGAAAGCGCGGCACGACGCGCGGCGCAGTTCCTCATCGCGGATGTGCGGGGCGCCAAGGCCGGCGGTCGGATAAAGGACCGCGAAATCGATCCCGGTTTCATCGAGGCGTTCGTACTGGAGCTTCGGAAAGGAAGCCGTCGCGCGGTCCAAGGTATTTTTCGTCGGCAGCGCCCACCACGGGGGCCGCAGCGGACGCTCCGCCTGCCGCTGCTCCGGCGTCATCTTGTACCAATTGGCACCTTCGCTCTTGTAGCGTTCGGCGAGCTTGGCGCCACCCACCTTGCGGATGTAGTCGCGCAACGCCGGCTGAAATTCCACCGTATGCCCGTCGGAATCGATCACCGGATGCTTGAGTTGAGCGCGAACCTCAGCCGATTTGGATGACGAACTGCTTGTCGTTACGCTAGCGGCCACTGGAGTTCTCCTCCTCATTCCTTAGGTTGGGGCGGTCGCAACTGTGAGGCGCCGACGGCGCATTCAACAGCGACGGTACGGTATTCGCTTCGGCTGGTACCACGGCAGCTCTGCCCTGTCAAACTGCGAGTCGGACGGGATTGCTCGCCGCCCC